>JAABUP010001865.1_pt1 | contig 43001 bp, 40 predicted proteins | sample 5559201 | NCBI WGS metagenome assembly JAABUP01 (sample SAMN10711887, study PRJNA513373) | rock metagenome | isolation source: Antarctica rocks | place: Antarctica
CATCAAATTCGGTGCCCGCTGGTACGACCCCGCCACCGGCACCTGGACCCAACAAGACACCCACAACGCCCCGCTCAGCCCAGGCAACGCCAACCGGTACCTCTACGCCGCCGGCGACCCCATCAACGATGGTGATCCCACAGGACAAGGCTGGCTTAGCTGGGTAGCGGTCGGGCTTGGTGTTGTCGCGGTAGCTGCCACCATCGCTACTGCAGGCCTAGCCGCTCCTTCCCTAGCCGCGGACGTTTCTCTTGCGGTGGCTGTCGATGCCGGCACAGTTGCAACCGGTATTGACACCGGCTGTCAACTCACTGACGGATCGTCTTCCTGCTAATGGTGAGGTCGTCGAAGCGCCTGGCGCTAGCGCTTATCAGCGTCGGCGTCCTGCTGCAACTAATTTCAATTGTTGTGATGGTTCTGCAGACGAGCCTTCAGCTACTTGCAGTGTGCATAGTTGGAACGGGCTTGGTCGTCGCTGGGCTTATCCGATTACGGGATGCACGAAATAGAACGATAAGCAAGTAACTCACTGTGCTCGCCTGGCCGGATCGCACGTGCTCGATGACCTACCTACAGGCCCTGGTGAGCCACCTCGAGGGAACTATCCAAGCGGCGAACCCCGGCGCCGGCATCGCAGACACACGAAGCCGCCCGCTCAACGGTCACCTCGTGTGCTTGCTTACGGTCGCGGGTGAGGACTGCGGCATACCTGGCCAGGCGCGGCAGATGTTCGTGGAGGAACACCTCCGGATCGCCATGGTCCATCGTTGCGTCCGGCACGCTTGTGGCTTCTCGGTATAGCTTCCGTCCTCTATGAGCGCTCTATGGACCCGAATCGCAACACATTGAGGCACGAGTTTGTGTTCGCCGTGACCGAGCGTCCAAGTGGTCATGGGGCCAGCTGCTGAGAGCGGTGAGGTGGCAGCCGGCGCAGGTGCCGGCCGGTGGGGGTTGCAAATCGGCTGCGGTGGACCACCGAACCGGCCGAACGCGGCAGCCACCGACCGATCCGCCGCTACCGGAGCATTCGTCTTCGATGTTCCGGCCATCGAACAAACAACACCTGGCCTTGACACGGCGGCGATGGCGGTCGGGACGGCGGCCGAGCGGATCGCGGCGATCAGTCGTGGCCGTTTGCGTAACCGATGGCTCCGCGCGCCGAGGGTCAAATGGGCCGCAGTCGAATATCCCGACGTCCGCCGCGCCGACTCGCTCAGCGTTGGTCATACGGGACGACGACGTTCGGGCGCCGTTGGGGTTGAAGTCGCCCAGGTGAGGCGGTGAAGTCGGAAGGCTTCGAAGAGGTCGGGGTGCTCCAGGTGCAGCGGGGTGGTGCGGAAGCCGGTGATTCGGGCGGAGACGGCGTGGTCGTCGTCTCGCTCGAAGACTGCCCACAGGGTGAGGTCGTCGCCGTGCCGGGACTCGAATTGCACGCCGTCGAAGAGTTCCGTGGACCATGGAGGTCGTACAGCCAGGCCGCGATCTGCTGGGTGAGCGCCCGTGGCGCGGACAGCCGGAAGGCGCCGGCGTCCAGGTCGGCCATGCCGTAGCCGAGCGCGGCGCGCAAGAAGGTCGCCCGCAGGGTGGCCACTGATTCCTTGTCGGTGACCGCGCAGTAGACGCCCGACAGTGTTGCGCTGCTGGCTTCCCGACTCGACAGCCAGTCCACCGGGACCATCCCGGGTCGTTGGCTCGGGTACTCGTCATCCTCGTCGATGTCGGCCAGGTCCGCTTCGAGCAGCGGGTTGGGCGGAACCGGGCCAGGACCTCGAGCAGGCAGGCCAACAGCTCCCGGCCGGCGTAGATGGTGCGAAACCAGCCTCGAGGGTCATCCCAGCGACCGGGAAAGCAGCCGGTCTCCCCGGCGTATTGCCAGGGCGTCCACGCCCACGGGTCCGGGCGGTACCCGACCCGCCACACCCGACCGGGGTCGACCGAGGCAGCCAGGCTTCCGGTCGGCGTGGCGACCGTTCGTTGAATCATCCGCCGCGGGTCAGCCGGTGGCGGCGAACGCGCGGGCTGCGGCCAGGACCATGGGGCCGACCTCGTCAAGGTCGCCCTCCCGCAGCAGCCGAGCCGGTGAGCGGTCCTCCAGCTGCGGATTCAACCCTTGGAACCAGACCTGCACCACACCTGCGCTGTCTCGCTCCGCGATCAGGGTCGCGACCTGGTAGACCAGGCGCAGCCGACGCTCGTCGGTCTTGTCCTGCACCTTCCGGGTGCCTTCCGCCCACTGGCGTACGGCTCGAGTCTCCCGCACCCCGCCGAGGTAGGCGACCAACTTGGCCCCGAGCAGGTTACGCAGCGCCTTGACCAGCGCCGGCGTATCCAGCCGGATCGCCTGGGCGTGTGCATGCAGACCAGGACGTTGTGGGGTCGCTGTCGTCATGGCTCCGGCCCGGCGTCCTCGTCCACCCCCGCCGTGGCCTCCCGCCAGATGTCGAACAGCTGCTCCGCGACAGCCGGTGCGGCCAGCAGTACCCCGCCCTCGGCCGGTCCGACGGTCGGCGCCCCGGTCCGGTCCAGGCACACGCCGCCCGCCTCCGTGCCGGCAAGCATGGAGGCCAGGTTGTCGATCGGCGAGAACCGCGAGATCAGCGCGCCTGCCGCTCGACCGGCGGCCACCTGCAGCAGGGTGAGCGCCGACGAGCCGAGGATGCGGGCGGTGCAGGACCGCGCGGCCAGGGCGTCCATCATCGGGTACATCCCCGGCCACGGAAGATGGGCGCGCAGTTCGGTGGCGAAGATCGTGCCGGCCAGGGTCGCGGTGGTCGACACCGTCAGCCGTTGTGGCTCGCCGGCCGGCTGGAAGTTCTCATCCAGCCGCCATCGCTGGGCGCCGCCACCGCGCCGGGCCAGCACCAGCTCGCGGCGCATCGGGTGCGCCACCACTCCCAGCACAGGTCCGGCAGAATCGTTGCAGCACAAGGAGAACGAACTCCAGCCGAGATCATTGGCGTAGTTCGTGGTGCCGTCGACCGGATCGCAGAACCAGGTGTGGTCCGCCGAAAGGTCGCCGCTGGAGCCGAACTCCTCGCCGACGATGCGGTGCGCCGGGAACGCTTGCCGCAGCCGGCCGCGGACGGTCGACTCGATGGCGGTGTCCAACTCGGTCAGCAGGTCGGCCGGGTGCGCCTTGGTGGTCACCGACCTCGCCGGGGTGTTGGCGATGGACGCGGCCGCCGAGCAGGCCAGTTCCATGGCCAGCGATTCCGCGCTCGCCGGCAGCGGGATTGCTCCCGCTGAACCAGAAGCTGCGGCGGGCGCAGTGGGGTGGATGTCAGACGGCCGCGCCGATCCGATCACGGTTTGCCTCTCGGTGGATGACGGTGGTCAGGTCCGCGATCCGGTTGCTGATGATGGCATCGACGCCCTGGGCGATAGCCGCCGCCATGTCCGCCGGGTGATCGACGGTCCACACCGAGACCTTCATCCCGCGAGCGTGCATCCGGTCGACGATATCGGCCGTGGGCAACCGGAAGTACGGGTTGAAGTACTCGGGCCGTCTTTCGGCCAGCAGCTGATCATCGGGTAGTTGGAGCCGATCCCAGCTCAGCGCGATCCGGGCGATCGTGGAGTGGTCCCGCAGCGGCCCGGTCTCCCCGGCGAACAGCATCGAATCCAGCACGCCCAGCCGATCGAGCACGTCGTAGGCGACCGGACCGGCGTCACCGGTCGGCAGGTCGACCATCAGCTGCCGACGATGCTCGACGGCCAACCGGGCGACCTCTTCCAGCCGCGGGATCTGCTGTCCCGGGGAGCCGGTGAGTGCGAGCACCTCGGCGAGGTCGAGGTCGGCGAGCGGACGGTCGACACCCCACAGCCGGCCGAGGTCGGCGTCGTGCAGCAGCACCGGCGATCCATCCCTGGTCAACCGGACATCGATCTCCACCATGTCGGCGCCGGCCCGCAGCGCCGCCTCCACCGCCGGGGTGGTGTTCTCGCGTTGACCGACCGGTTCACCGCGGTGAGCGATGGCAAGGACGGTCATCGCCGCGGATCCGCCCCGTCTTCGACCAGCACGCCGTCGGAATACACCAGCGCGCGGTCGGCCCGCAGGCCGATCAGCTGCTCGCTCCCCGGATCAGCGCTGGTATAGGCCCGCAGCCGGGTGCCGTGCGACTGCACGAGTACCTCCCGATAGTGCCCGCGAGGGATCACCCGCAGGACCACGCCCCGGGCGGTGCCCGGCGCATCCGGTTCGGTGACCTGCAGGTCCTCCGGGCGCACCCAGCAGGTGTCGCCGTCCGCCCCGCTGAAGTTCCGGCAGGGCAGCAGCGCACCGTCGTCCAGTGGTATGCCACCGGCGGCCGGCGGTGTCGGCACGATGTTCATGCTGCCGACGAACCCGGCGACGAAGGTGGTGCGGGGCAGCCGGTACAGCTCGGCCGGCGGAGCCAGCTGCTCGACGCGGCCGTTGTTCATCACCGCGACCCGATCGGCGATCGACAAAGCCTCTTCCTGGTCGTGGGTGACGAACACCGTGGTGATGCCCAGCCGCTGCTGGATCTCCTTGATCGTCTCCCGGACCTGGACCCGGAGTTTCGCGTCCAGGTTGGACAGCGGTTCGTCCATCAGCAGCACCTTCGGTTCCAGCACCAGAGCCCTGGCCAGAGCGACCCGCTGTTGTTCACCGCCGGAGATCCGGGCCGGCATCGAGTCCCGGTGGTGCTGCAATCCGAGCAGATCCAGCGCCCAGCTGACCTTCTGCCTGATCTGCGCGCCGGTCAGACCGCGGACCTTGAGACCGAAGGCGATGTTCTTGGTGACCGACATGTGTGGCCACAGCGCGTAGTTCTGGAACACCATCGCGGTCGGACGGCGTTCGGGGCGGGAGTGGGTGTGATCGACACCATTGATGGTGAGCTGCCCGCGGTCGGGCTCCAGGAACCCGCCGATGATCCGCAGCGTGGTGGTCTTGCCGCACCCCGACGGTCCGAGCAGGCAGACCAGCTCGCCGCGGCCGACGTCCAGGTCCAGGTTGTCGACGATGGTGCGGCCGCCGAGGACTTTCGAGATTCCGTCCAACCGGAGCCCGACGCCGGCGTCCGCCGGATCCGTCGCGGCAGACCCGGCGACGCCACCGGACGGTTCTCTGTCGGTGGTTGCCGGTACCGGGAATCCGGCGGTCATTTGATCTGGAATCCTTCCGCGAGGTGGCCGCCGAGGATGTACCGGCGGACGATGACCAGCAACAGCACGCTGGGGATCGTCAGCACGATCGCGAACACGGCGGCTGCCTGCTCAGGGTAGTTCTCGACGAGGGTGTACATCTGGGTCGGCATGGTGAGGTAGTTGGGGGAGCCGACCAGATAGGTGCCCTGCGCCTCGTCGAAGCAGGCCAGGAAGGCCAGGATCGTCGCCACCCCGATCCCGGGTAGCGCCAGCGGCAGGGTGATTGCCCGGAAGGTGCGGAAGGCACCGGATCCGGCGTCCCTGGCCGCGTCCAGCAGGCTCGGCGACACCGAGGCGAAGGCGGCTGCCGGGATCCACACCATGGTGACGATGGTGCCCAGCAACTGGACGATCACCACACCCACGCCCGTACCCATCAGGTGCAACGAATAGAACAGGGTGGCGATCGAGGTGTACAGGCCCATCTTCGGAAATGCGTTGGTGGCGAACAGGCCGACCAGCACCACCCGCCGTCCAGGAAAACGCCTGCGGCCCAACGCATATGCGGCGGGCAGGCAGATCAGCGCCGAGAGTGCGGTGGCGCTGACGGCGAACTTGAGGCTGAGGAGGAACGAGTGTCCGAGCTGTGGCTGCTGGAACACCCTCGGCCACCAGGACAGGGTCCAGGCCCGGGGCATCAGCGACGGCGCTCGCCACTCGGAGGAGAACGCGGCCAGCGCTAGCCACACCAGCGGGCCGAGGACGAAGACCACCAGCACGATCGAGCCGACGACGCCGAGGATCCGCCCGATGACCCTGCCCGCTGTTGCCGGCCGGCTCGGCCCGCCGACCGGCGCCGACCGTGACGTCGCCGGTTCCAGGACCGCGACCGCGGATGCGTCAACCGCGCCGACGCCGCTGGGCGGCCGGTGATCTTGGGAGTTCGGGCCGGCGACGTCGCCGCCCGGCGGGAGCCCGATCGTCATCTCATCACCGCCGACGAGCGGGCCTGCCTGGCGTTCGCCCAGACGTAGCCCCAGCCGATCAGGATCGCCATCGCGAACAGCACCACGGCCATCGCCTGCGCCTGCTGCGGACGGCCGTAGGAGTTGTACGTGCTGACCAGCTGCGCCCCCAGCATCGTCGGGCTGGACGGACCGATCATGAACGGCACGGTGAACGATCCGAGCACCCCGACACCGGTGAAGGTCGCCACGATCACCGTCGGCACCGTCGTCATCGGCACCATCACCGACCAGACGGTACGGACCATCCCGGCGCCGGCGTCCCGGGCGGCGTCGATCAGCGCATCCGGTACGGCCGCCAGTCCGGAGGAGATCAACAACACCGCGAACGGCAGCGACGTCCAGATCTGCCCGACGATGATGCCGGCGGTGTGATAGCTGAGCGGTGGCAGGTCGAGTCCGAGCAGCCGGCCGGTGCTGCCCCAGAAGCCGGTGTTCAGGTAGAACTTTCGAATGGCGTAGGCCCCGATGACGACCGGGATGAACAACGGCACGATCGCCACTCCGGTGACGAACCTGCCCCACCGCGAACCGGAGAGCCTGGCGTACAGAGCGATCCCCCACCCCAGCAGGGTGATCACCACGATCGTCACCACGGTGACGATGATCGTCACCCACAGGTCGGCCATAAACTGCGAGTCGGAGAACAGGGCGGCGAAGACGTCGAAGCTCGGCGACCCGTCGTTGCGCAGCACGCTGGTGGACAGCAGCGTCGCCATCTCGTTCGGCCCGCCGGTGTAGCCGACGGCGAAGCCGATGCCGGTGACGACGGGGATGCCGACGAATACCAGCACCACCAGCACCGGCGGCGACACCGAAAGCCAACCGACCCCGATCCTGCGAGCGGTCCGCCCGGCACCGCCGGTGACGACCGGCCCCTGCGGGCCGCTGGGTGCGACCAAAGGCGCCTCGGTGACGGTCATCGGCTGGTCAGCCCGGAACCGTTGACGCCCACTGTTGTTTGAGGTCGCTGTCGGTCTTGGATTCCAGCCCCACCCGCAGATTCTGGGTGTCGACATCGGCGAAGGCGCCCTGGGCGCCGGCTGGCAGCTTGTCGATCGGAATGGCCGGGAACCCGGCGATGGTGGTGACGATCTTCGCCTGCTGCTCGGGCTGCAGCACCCAGTTGACGAAGGAGGCGGCGGCCGCCTTGTGGGTGGTGGTCTTGATGATCGCCATGTTGGTGGTGCCGCCGGTGAACGACGGGTCGCTGATCTGAGCGACCTTGAAGTCCTTGCCGAGTTGGCCGTTCTTCTGGGCCGACAGGAACTGGTCGGACCAGACCGGGGCCATGTCGATCTCGCCCTTGCCGAGCAGGTCGAGCACCGCCTGGTTCCCGTTGGGGTACACCTTCTGGTAGATCGACGGGGTCAGCCCCTTCAGAACCTGCAGGCCCGCCGCGAAGTTCGAGCCCAGGGCAGGGTCGTAGCTCGTCGTCATCTTGGTCAGCACATCGTCGGGAATCTTCGACGCCACCACCGTCTGCACGAACGATTCACCCGACCCGCCGGAGTCCGGACTGTTGTAGGTGAACTTGCCGGGGTGGTCGGTGATCCACTTCAGCAGATCGGCCAGCGTTTTGGGCGGGGTGCTGACCTTGGTCGAGTTGTAGGCCAACAGCACCGATGAACCGCGGTAGGGAATTTCGGCGTTCTTCACCTGCTTCATCGCGTCCTTGCTCACGTTGGCGATCGCCGGGATATCGGCCGATGTCACCTGCTCGGTCAGACCGGCCTGCGCCGCCGGGTCCGAATAGCTCTCGGTGAGATCGGCCGGCACGGTCTGCCCGGCCTTGATGGCGGCGCCGACTTTCGCCACATCGAGGTTGCCGTTGGCGCTGTGGGAGTCGAACACGAAGTTGATCTTGATGCCGGGGCAGGCCTTGGACCAGTCCGGCAGCAGGGTCTTCTGCCACAGGTCCTGAATGTTCACGTCACCCCCGGAGGCGAAGGTGAACGAGTCGGCAGCGGCCGGGCAGGTCCAGCCGGTGTCCCCTGCGGGTGATGACCCCGAACTACCGGCATCGGCCGAACTCGCCGCCGAACCGGTGTCGGAGGACGTGACGCCGGCAGCGGATCCGGGCGCCGAGGTCGGCGCGCCGCCACCTGCGGTTGTCACCTGGGTCGATCCGCCGCAGGCCGCCAGCAGCACCAGCAAACCGGCAGCGCCGGGGACGAGGACCGACCTTACCCGCATGGAATTTCCTCCGAATCGGCGTACCGGACCACCCGATCCGGCACCATGACGTTTCAGGGATTCGGTGCCCAGTCGGCGCCGCGAGACTAACGGCAGGGTGAACAGCCGGTCAATAGTTGCCCCAGCGAACGGAGGTCGTCGGCGGGATTCGGTCCGGGGAGTGGGCGTCGCCATACTCATCCGGTGCCGAGTGCCGCAGAGATGGCCGTTCACCGACGGATGGATCTCGCCTGCGCTGCCGCCCGGAACGCCGGACTGCCGGGGCGGTTCCGGGTCTGGCGTGAGTCCGGGTTGCTGGCAGTATCGGTGACATCACCGGCTCTCGGCTTCCTGTCGACCATCACCGGCCTCGACGCGGAAAACCTTACTGCCGCCATCGATCTCGCAGTCCAACGGCACGACGTTCGGCCAACGATCGTCGGCCCGCCGCCGGACGCCGCATCGACGTTGACGGCCGCCGGATTCACCCAGGTCTCCGACCGCGGCCTGGCGGTCCGAGATGTATCCGGAGAACCAGAGCAGCCGGCAAGCGGTGGCGTGGTGCCGGCCGGATCGCCGGAAGAATTCGTCCGCGTACTGCTGGCCGGCTATCGGCTGACGAAGCCCGTCGATGCCGAGGTGGCCGCGTTCATCGCCGCCGAACACAGGCAACCCGAGATGCTGCGCTTCTTCGTCATCGACAGCCAAAAACCCATCGCCGCCGGCGCCATGTCCATCCATGGCGACGTCGCGGTTCTCGGCGGAGCGGCCACCCTTCCGGATCGCCGTAGCACAGGGGCGCAGGCCCGGCTGTTACACCATCGCCTCCAGGTCGCCGCCGAGAAGGGGTGCATCACAGCCGTTTCCACCGTGGTGCCGGATTCGGTGAGTGCACGGAACCTGCGGCGGGCGGGTTTCGTCGTGACAGAACGATCGGCCTGGCGTCCACCCGATGGGTGATCGTTGCTTCCAGCGGCACCGGCTGGTCAGACCAGCGATTCCCGCCAGGCCGCATGCAGCCCGGCGAAGTGTCCGTCGTCGGCGATCAGGTCCTCGGGCGTGCCGTCCTCGACGATCTTCCCGGCCTCCATCACCAGTACCCGATCGGCGATCAGCACCGTCGACAGCCGGTGGGCGATGATCACCGACGTGCGCCCGTTGAGGATCGACTTCAGCGCACGCTGCACCGCTCGCTCACCGGGAATATCCAGAGAAGCGGTGGCCTCGTCGAGGATCAGCACCGCCGGATCGGCCAGGAACGCCCTGGCGAACGCCACCAGCTGACGCTGACCGGCCGACAACCGGCCGCCGCGCTTGCGCACGTCGGTGTCGAAGCCGTCCGGGAGCCGGCGGATGAAGACACCGGCCCCGATCGCATCGGCTGCCGCTTCGATCTCGGCCCGGCTGGCCGTCGGCCTGCCCAGTGCGATGTTGTCAGCCACAGATCCGGAGAACAGGAACGATTCCTGGGTCACCATCACCACACCCCGCCGCAGGTCGGCCGTCGACAGGTCGGCCAGCGGGATCCCGTCCAGCGACACGGTGCCGACCGTCGGGTCGTAGAAGCGGGCCAGCAACTTCGCCAGCGTGGACTTTCCGGCGCCGGTCGCACCGACCACCGCGATGGTCTGTCCGGCCGGGATCTGGAGCTCGATGCTCGGCAGCACCGGAACCTTCGGGTCGTAGCTGAAACTCACGTCGTGGAAACCCACCGTGCCGTCGATCTTCTGGCCCAGCGGTGTCGGGTCGGCCGGCTCCGGCACGCCAGGTTTCTCCTCGAGCAGACCCGAGATCTTCTCCATCGCCGCGGTCGCCGACTGCAGCCCGTTGTAGAAGTACGCGAGTTCCTCCAGCGGGTCGTACATCCGCCGCACGTAGAGCAGGAAGGCCGCCAAGTCTCCGATGCCGAAGGTTCCGTCGATCACCCGCAGGGCACCGAGCAGCATCACCACTGTCAGGGTGATGTTGCCGATCAGTCGAAGCGCAGGCGTGTAGACCGCCAGCGCCATCAGGCTGTCCCCGGTGGCCTTGCTGTACTCACCGTTCAGCGACCCGAAGATGGCGGTGTTCTTGGGCTCGCGGCGGAACGCCTGCACGGCTCGCAGGCCGTTCATCGTCTCGGCGAACTGCACGATGAGCGCCGCGATCGAACTTCTGGTCCGGCGGTAGATCGACTGCGAACGCTTTTGGTACCAACGGGTCAGCAGGCCGATCGGGATGGACGCCGCCAACGCCACCAGTCCCAGTTGCGGGTCGTAGACGATCAGCGTCACCGTGATGACCACGATCGACAGCACCGAACTGGCCAGTTGGTCCAGGCCCTCGCCGGCCAACTCCTGCAGGGTCTCCACGTCGCTGGAGAGCCTGGAGATCACTTTGCCGGAGGTGTACTTCTCGTGGAAGTCAAGGCTCAACGACTGTGAGTGCTGGAACGCCCTGGTCCGCAATTCCAGCAGCACCGCCTGGGTCAGCAGAGCGCCGACCCTGGTGAACATGGCCCTGGTCAGCCCGTTCAGCACGCCGCATGTCAGGTACCCGATCGCCGTCAGCACCAAGGGTCTGCCGTCCCCCCTGGCCAGCGCCGGGATGGCGCTGTTGATGCCGTAGGCGACCAGCAGCGGGCCGGCGAGGTAGGACGCCTGCTCGACGATGGTGATCGCCAACAGCACCAGCATCCGGGTGGTGTGCGGGCGCAGCAGGCTGCCCAGCAGCCTGCGGGAACGGGCCTGCAGCTTGAGTCCGACCTCGGCCGAGACGACGTCGTCCTCGGACGCGACGCCGCGCCACGAATCGTCCGCCGCGCCTTTCCGTTCCTGCTGCGCGGGGGTGGGGTTCCGCCAGCCGTCGTCGGCTTGGGCCACCCGGTCCGGCGCCGGCGCCTGCCCGCTCATCGTGACATCCCTCTGGCTGCAAGGTCTTTCAGCATGCTGTCCGCGGTCTCGTCGCTGGACAGCAGATAGCGGTACTCCGGCACGGTGGCCATCAGTTCCGAGTGGCTGCCGATCGCGGCGATCCTGCCGTCGGCCAGCAGCGCCACCCGATCGGCGAGCATCACGGTGGATGCCCGGTGAGCGATCAGCAGTGCTGTGGTGGAGCCGAGTACCGACCTGAGAGCCGATTCCACCTGCGCCTCGGTGTGGATGTCAAGCGCCGACAACGGGTCGTCCAGCACCAGCACCGACGGCCGGCCGACCACTGCCCGGGCCAACGCCAGCCGCTGCCGTTGCCCGCCGGACAGCGACATGCCCTGCTCGCCGATCCTGGTGTCCAGCCCCCACGGCAGCTCGTCGACGAATCCGGCCTGGGCGATCCGCAGTGCCTCGCGCACCTCGTCGTCGGTGCCCTCCGGCTTGCCCAGCAACACGTTCTCCCGGACCGACGCCGAGAACAGCGTCGGTTCCTCGAACCCGATTGCGACGCGTTCGCGCAGGTCCGCCAGGTCGTAGTCGCGCAGATCCACCCCGTCCAGGGTGATGGATCCGCCGCTGACGTCGTAGAGCCGCTCCACCAGCGCCGTCAGAGTCGTCTTGCCGGAGCCGGTGGAACCGACCACGGCGACCGTCTCGCCGGCCGCGACATCCAGATTCAGCCCGGACAGCAGCGGTCGGCTGTCCGCGGAGGCATCGGGGAAGCGGTAGGAGACGTCGGAGAACCTGAGGCGACCGGCGCGGCCGCCCGGCGACACCGGCCGCCCGGGTGATGCGATGGTGACCTCGGAGTCCATCACCTCGAAGAACCGATCCGTCGCGGCGGCGGTGTCGTTGGCGAGCGCGAGCAGCCAGCCGATGGAATCGATCGGCCAGCGCAGGCCCATGGCGACACCGAAGAACGCCACCAACTCGCCCGCCGTCATTTCCCCGTTGGCCACCTGCCGGACCCCGAAGATCAGTGCCAGGCCGAGGGAGACCTCCGGCAGCAGGATGATCACCGCCCAGAGCATCGAGATGACCTTGGCCTTGGACAGCTCGGTGCCGCGAAGTGCCCGCGCCTGGTCGAGGAAGCGCCGGCCCAGGTGGGCGCTCCGACCGAATGCCTTGATGATCCGGATGCCGAGCACCGACTCCTCGACAGTGGTGGTCAGGTCGCCGCCCTGGTCCTGGGAGCGGCGGGCCAGCGTCTGGTAGCGGCTCTCGTAGAACCAGGAAAGGGCGACCAGTGGAACGGCCAGTGCGGCCACGATCAGCCCGAGCGAGAACGACAGGCTCATCAGGATCACGACGCCGACCACGAAGGTGCCGATGTTGACCACCAGGAACACCGCGCCGAAGGCCATGAACCGCCGGATGATGCCTAGATCGGAGGCGGCCCTGGAAATCAGCTGCCCGGCCGGCCACCGATCGTGGAAGGCGACCGGCAGTGCCTGCAGCCTGGAGTACAGGGCGTCCCGCATCGCCTGCTCGACCCGGACGATCGGCCGGCCGGCGAGCAGCCGGCGGACGTTGAACAGCACCGCCTCGCCGATGCCGAGGAGAACCAGCAGCAGGGCCGGCAGCCACAGGCCGTTGGTGTTCCGTTCGGCGATCGGGCCGTCGATGATCTTCCGCAGCACCAGGGGAAAGGCCAGCCCGCACAGAGTCGCGACGGCGGCCACCGCCGCCGACCCGATCAGGTACGGCATCGCCGGCCGCAGGTAGGGATAGAGGCGCCGCAGCGATCGGTACACCGAGTGGCTGCCCGACGCGGCCGGAAGTGTCATGAGAACCTCAGGTTACGGTCGCACACCGACGCCGACGTCATGGTTTTCTGCGGGGACGGCGACCGGGAGGCACCCGCCGACGGTAGGCGTTCAGGTGTGGTTCAACTCAAGCGGGACGGTCGCTGGAGCCCGATGCTTGGTCAGCGCGGACGGAGGCCGCCGCCCAGCAGCACGTCGTCCCAGGTCGGCATGGCCGGCTTTGCGGACCTGCCGGACGACCTCTTCGTCGAGCGAGCTGACGCGTTGTCGGTGCCGGTCCTGGCGACCTGCTCCTGGGCCGCCGTTTCCGGGCGGGCGCCGGCCCGCTCGTCCTCGACCGTGTCGGCGACCAACTGCTCGTCCGAGACCGCCTCGGCATCATCGCCCGTCATCTGGTCCGGGGTGCTCGCCCGAGCGGGGCCGGCGGCCTGCGACTGGACGGCTGCCGGGCGGCCGCGTTCGCCGGGCTGATCGACGGTCCCGGGGTTGCGCTCTGCCTCCCCGGCTTCCAGCTGCGCCACCGGCCGGACGGTACGCAGCGGTTTACGAGCGGGGTCGAGCAGATCGGACGCGGCGTCGTTCTTCGGGCTGACGGTGCCGCCTCCGGACCCGGGATGGAACGCAAACAGGGCAGTGTTCTCGCTGCGACCCGCCTTCCAACTGACGGCCATGACCCATCCACCGGCGTCTTTGAAGGCGTCCCACTCCACCGGGCCGGTGTGGCCGCGAGCGGCCAGGGTGTCGGCGACCGCGTCGCGGATCGACACCGCTGCGGGTCCGCCCGGCCCGACCGGCCGAGCGCTGGCCGAGCAGGCGGCGATGCTCGAACGTTCCATCAGCACCGGGTAGGCGAAACGTTCGATGCGAGCCGGGCTGGTGCCGGCGGCTGCCGCAACCTCGGCGACGCTGGCGCCGGCCCGGATCCTGGCCTGGATGTCGCGGGGCCGCAACTGGGACTCCAGCTCGATCTCCAGCTGGCCCAGGCGGCTAGTGTCGCCGCGCACCGCAGACGTCAGCCGTTCGCCGCAGGGGAGGGTGAACTCCTCGCCGGTGACCGGGTCGTGGCACACCAGATGGGCGCCGTCTTCGGCGAGGCCGAGGACCTCGAGTACGCGCATCCGCCGTCTCCTCCCAGAAGTCGTCCTGGAAGGCTATCGAGAATGCCGCTGACGAACTGCCAGGCGCGCGCGGACACGATGCAGAAATGCTGCGACAAAACGCAGCTCGCGTCGTTGCGGACGGCCAGCAGTATCGCGGCCAGGATGACGAGCGACGTCCCTGGCCGTCATTCGCCCGATGCAGGGAAGGACAGGTGCTGTTGGACCATCTGCCACTCGCCGTCGCGGCGCTGGAAGATGCGGGTTGCGCGGGAGCGGGTTTCGACACCGTCGGCGACGACGCGATCGAGCCCCCAGGCGACGGCGAGGCTCCCGGATGCTCGGACGGTGAGGTCGGGGACGTCGAAGTCGATCGGACCGGCGGAGGATTCCAGGCCGCGCCGGCATATGTCTCGGACATCGTCGACGCCGACGTACTGCAACGGTCCGGCGTGCTCGTAGGAGACGATGTCCGCCGCGATGGTCGCCATCAGTCCGTCGAGGTCCTTCGCGGCGGTGCGATCGGACCACCGCTGATGTACGGCCCGCACTTCGGCGACGGAGGCATCGACAGGGCCGTTGGCGGGCGCGTCCGACGATTCGCTCGCGTCGGTGAACGAATGGTGCTCATGGGTGACGGACCACCGATCGTCCACCTTGCGCAGACCGATCGTCAGCCGCAGCCGGCGCTCCGGGCCGCGGTCGAAGTCGGCGGCGGTGCCACAGCGCAGCAAGGCGAACGCGAACGCGACGTCCGCGCCGGCCGTCACCGCCAGGGACTCGATCTCGAAGACCGCGCCGGAGGCCTGCCACTGGAAGAAGCCCGGCCAGGTCTGCCGGTAGGCGTCCAGACCACGGACGCCCTGCTCGGGTGGCGGCACATCGAACATCACGATGTCGCTCGCGTGGTCGGCGAGCACGGCTGACAGGTCGCCGTCGTGGACGGCCGTTGCCCAGCGCTCGATCAGGTCACGGATGTGCTGCTCGTCAGTCATGGCTGCTCCTGGTCATCGGTCTTGGTGAACGTTCTCGGGAGTGGAACCCGGGCCGTAGCAAGAATTCATCGCCGGCCGCCATGATGGGCAGATGACCGCACCGGCCGAACTGCTCGACGCCGCCCGGTCCGGCGACTCCACTGCCTTCGAGAAGCTGGTCGCGCCCTATCACGCAGAGTTGCAGGCGCACTGCTACCGGATGCTCGGCTCGCTGCACGACGCCGACGACGCCGTGCAGGAAAGCCTGGTGCGGGCGTGGCGCAGCATCGGCTCGCTCGATCGGCGGGGATTCGTCCGGGCGTGGCTGTACAAGATCGCGACCAACCGCTGCCTCACCGCGCTGGAGAGCCGCGGCCGGCGCGAGCTTCCCGCAGAGATCCCGCCCGGCACGCCGGAGATCGAGATCAGCTGGCTCGAGCCCTACCCCGACCTCTCTCCCGAGGCGCAGTACATCACTCGCGAGAGTGTGGAATTGGCGTTCGTCGCGGCACTGCACCATCTGTCCGCGATCCAGCGGGCGGCGCTGATCCTGCGTGAGGTCCTCGGGTTCTCCGCCGCCGAAGTGGCTGAGCAGCTCGATACCTCCACCGCCTCGGTGAACAGCGCCTTGCAGCGCGCCCGCGCGGTGATCGGCTCGACCGCGCCGACCCAGCAGTCCGTCCTGCGCGACCTCGGCCACGAGGTCGTCAACGCGATCGTCACCCGCTGGTCCGACGCCTGGCACGCCGGTGACGTCACAGCGATCGTCGAGATGCTCACCGACGACGCGCCCTACTCGATGCCGCCGCTACCCGAGTGGTACCGCGGCCAGGACGAGATCCGAGCCTTCCTGCTGCGCGGACCCCTACAGTCACGCTGGCAATTCCTGCCCACCACGGCCAACGGACAGCTGGCCTTCGGCACCTACCAATGGGACGATGCCGCGAGGAAATACCTGCCGGGCGGCCTCGACGTTCTCACCATCCGCAGCGGACACATCGCCGACGTGACCTCCTTCCTCACCGCCGATCTCACCCGCTTCGGGCTACCCGAGGCCATCGGTCCGTAACCCGGATCGCGACGAACCGCAGCCGAGGTCAGCGCTCGGTCTGCGGTATGCGGCGCGATCGCCAACGCCATCGTCCGGCCGGGCAGCGTGATGCGCCGGCCGGCAGCCAGGGCGATTCCGGGGTCACGATCTGGCGCGGCAGTCAGAGCCTGACGTCTCCCGCTAGGTGTACCTGCACCCCGAGGCCGGCGAACATCGCGGCCTTCACGGCCAATGCCCGGTCCGCGGTGTCCGCGTCGGGGGCGTAGACGACATTGGCGTGGTTTGCCTTGTGCCGCGCCATCAATTGGTCTCGGCCCACTCCGTGCAACACCGCGTGCATGATCGGCCATTCCGGGTTGGTCATCGCGAGCCGGCGCTCCGTTTCCGCGGGCGGCAGCTCGACCGCAGTTCCCCGGCCGAGGTCGACGTGCAGCACACCACCGTCGATGAACACCCGCGACCAGACGATCTCCCCGGGCCTGGACACACCGGACAGGGTGCCCCCGCCCAGTGGGAAGAACATCGGCGGCTGCCGCATCGAGTACGACCTGTGATAGCCGCCGTTGTGGGACGCCGGCACCGAACCGGAGATCTCGAACACCCAAACGAACTGGCCGTCGAAGTCCTCCCCCCACCGGACGTCGTGCAGGGTGGTGGCCGGATCCAGCCCCATCGCCGTCCAAATCCGGTTGGTGACAAGGGAATCCACCGCAACGCCCTCATCCACCTCGTTGAAGTGCGGCAGCGGTTTTCCGGCGTACAGCTCCCGGCTGCCGTCCCTTGACAGCACCGGCGGCCGCTCGACATTGTTCAGCAGGCCCTCGGCCAGGTCGGATGCCGGGACGGTGTCCTTGAGTCCCTGCTGGTACTGGATGCCGACCGCGTCCAGGCCGTAGTCGTCGGCGATCCGCAGGGCGGCGATGTACATCTTGAACTGACTGTGCAACTGGGCATCGGTGAGCTCCGATGCCTCGTCGGTGCCGGTGCGGAAATCCAGCCCGCGGTCATCGAGCCAGGCCCGGACCGCGTCGGCTTCGGTGTCGCTCACCAGCCTCATCTCGGCGACCAAGGCCGATTGGCTCAGCCGCTCCTTGTAGATGCCGAGCGGGTTCAGCAGTTCGTCGTCGATGATCGCGTTGTACATCCCCATGCAACCCTCGTCGAAGACGCCGATGATCGCCTTGTCCTGCTGGAGCTGCCTGCCGAGTGCTTGTCCCAGTTCAGTTTCCGGCGACTCGGCGAGCGCGGGAAGATCGCGGACGTGGCTGATGTCGTGCACCAGCCTTCCGCTCTGGAGCCAGGTTCGCAGACCATCGAGGGCCCACTGGTCGGTGAAGTCCTTGCTCCACAGGCTGGAGTAGGCGATACCCGCCTTGGTCAGCGAGCCGGCCAGGTTCAGCATGCCGACCAGGCCGGGGAACTCGCCTGCCCAGTTGGCCACCAGCAACACCGGCCCGTGATGCGATCGCAACCCGGCGAGGACGTGGTGACTGTACTGCCAGACCGCGTCGACGACGATCAACGGCGCGTCCGGTGGGATGTTCTTGAAGACCTCGATGCCCGCTCGCTGGCTGTCGATGAAACCGTGTCCCTTGACCGGGTCGACCTGGTGTCCGCGGAGGACCGTGCGGCCCAGCGATTCGACCGCCGCCGTGACGTCCGCTTCCAGCTTCTGCTGCGTCGGCCAGCAGGTGAGGTTCGCCGCCAGCCGAAGATCGCCGCTGGCGACGGTGTACACCACACCGGTCTCGGCCGGAGGGCGGTGCCGGATCTGCGGGAGGGCGTACCCGGTCGTCCCCTGCGTCATGGTGTCGGCTCCCTCGCCTGGTATGGCCCGCGCGCTGGGCGCTGGGCGCTGCGCATCGGTCGGTAGTGGCCGGCGCGCGGGCCGCGCTTCGCCGGCGTTCCAGCAGATCGATCCGCGGCCGACCCGAACTCACGCCGGCTCGTCGGTTGGCCGGACGATTCGACGCTCGATCAGGGTGCCGGAAATCGATTACCGCGTCAAGAGTTGTCGTTGTTGTCCGATGTCGCCATGCCGGGCCGGGCCCAAGGCGCTGCATGTGCTTCGGCCGGACGCACGCTGGAGGAGAGACACACGCTGGAGGAGAGACAAAGCTGGAGGGGAGCCGCGGTGGGCGACTCCCCTCCAGCTGCTGGGCTTCGTGCAGTGTTACTTGTAGAGCACCGCCGCGATCTTCGGGTCGTCGACGTTGCTCTTGTCGTACCAGTACGAACCGGTGTCGATGACCTTCTTCACCGGCATACCTTCGATGACCTCGACGGCCGACTCGACGGTGCTCCGGCCGATGCCGATCGGATCCTGGGTGATGGCGCCGGCCATCGCGCCGGACTTGATGGCATCGATCTGCGTCTGGCCCGAGTCGAAGCCCACCACGGTGATCTTGCCGGCCGGGAGCGCGAGCTCCTTGATCGCATTGACGATACCGATCGCCGAACCCTCGTTGGTGCCGTACAGACCGGTCAGGTCCCGGTTGGCGGCGATCATCGCCTTGGCGATGTCCGCGGACTTCAGGTGGTCGCCGTCACCGTACTGGATGTCGGCGATCTGGATGTTCGGGTGATTCTGCTTCATCTCGTTGACGAAACCGTCCCGCCGCTCGACGCCGGTCGAATTGATCTGGCTGTGCGCGACGATGCCCACCTTGCCCTTGTCGCCCATCAGCTTTGCCATGTGCTGGGCGGCGAGCGCACCCGCCTTCAATGAGTCGGTCTTGGAGATGTTCTTCGGGTACTCGCTGTCGCAGCCGGCGTCGAACTGGACGACCGGGATGTTGGCAGCCTTCGCGGCATCCATCAGTGGGACGCACGCCTTCGGGTCGAGCGCGGCGAAGCCGATGGCATCGGGCTTGCGGTCGATCGCCGACTGCACCATCTGCAGTTGCCCGTCGATGTCGGTCTCGGCCGCGGGCCCCTCGAAGGTGATGGTGACGCCGAGCTTGGTGGCTTCCTCCTTCGCGCCGGAGTTCACGGCCTGCCAGAACTGATGTTGGAAGCCCTTGGAGACCAGGGCGATGGTGTAGTTCTTCTTCGCCTTGGTCAATCCACCGGCACCTCCGGAGGCCGCGGAACTCCCGCTGCCGGCCGAACCCGATGCACCGGCGGTGTCGGAAGAACTGCCGGCGGTGTCGGCGGAACTGCCGGCGGTGCCGGAGGAACTGCCGGCGGTGCCGGAGGAACTGCTGCCGGTGTCGCCGGCTGCCGCCGACACCTCGGTCGCCGGCGCGGCACTGTTGGAGGTGGCGGTATCGGATGCCTTGCCACAACCGGCCAGTGCCAGCACGGCCACCAGACTGCCGGCCAGCAGGGCGAGTTTCTGTCTCTTCACGATGTCGGGACCTTTCTCGGGGATGGGATGACGTTCAGTGGATCGGGGCGGTATGCGTTGTTCATCCACGTCCGGCCCGTCGGACGCACGTCGGGGTGAGCAGCAAGTGCGACACGGTGGTCAGAAGGTCAGCTGCCGCCGCCCTCGGCGCGCCGCTTGCGGAGCTGGTCGGAGTACACGGCCAACAGCACGACGAAGCCGACCACGACGTTCTGCCATTCGGTCTGGATTGCCAGGATTCGCAGACCGTTGATCAGCACGCTCATGATCAGCGCACCGATGAGCGTTCCGAGGATCGAGCCGCGGCCGCCCAGCAGCGAGGTACCACCGATCACCACCGCAGCGATCGCCTGCAGCTCGTAGCCGAGGCCGATCTGTGGCTGCGCCGATGACAGCCGGGACGCGATCACCACCCCGGCAAGCCCCGTGGCGAGCCCGGCGAGCGAGTAGATCGCGAGCGTCCACCTGCGGGTGTTGATGCCCGACAACCGGGTCGCTTCCTCGTTGCTGCCGATGGCGTACGTCATCCGGCCGAGCACCGTCTTGGACAGGATCAGCCCGAAGACGATCGCCAACCCGAACAGGATGTAGACGGCGTTGGGGATCTTGAACGCGATGCTGCCCAGCGCGATGTCGGGGAATCCGGGAACCTTGTCCAGATAGATCGGCCTGACGTTCGCGAACACCAGCGCCAGACCTTGGGCGATGAGCATCATCGCCAGCGTCGCGATGAACGAGGGCAGCCGGAGGTAGGCGACGTTGAAACCGTTGATCAGGCCGAGCAGTGCGCCGGTGCCGAGCCCGCCGAGGATGCCGACGAACACCGGCATGTCGGCTTTGATGAGCAACAACCCGGTGACGACTGCGCTCAACGTCATCCCAGTCCCGATCGACAGGTCGATACCGCCGGTGATGATCACCAGGGTGGTGCCCACGGCGAGGATGCCGATCACGGCCGTCGCCAGCAGGATCGAGGTGATGTTCGATTCGGTGAAGAAGTTCGGGCTGGCGATCGAGAAGAAGATCATCAGCACGATCAGCGTGCCGAATGCCAGGAGCTGTTGCAGCCCTTGACTCATGCGGGCGAAGATGGCCGGCTGCGGTCGACGACCACGGGGAGCCGTGTCGGCATTCACGGCGGTGTCGCCACCGGGGTCCTGGGACGACGCCGGCGCGGGTGAGGACCCGGCGCCCTTCCTCAAGTCGGTCATGCCGCCTCCTCCGGATCGACGAGCTTCGTGGCCAGTTGCATGACTTTCTCCTGATCGGCGTCGGTGGCTTCCAACCGGCCGGTGATGTTCCCGTTGGACATGACGACGATGCGATGCGCCAGCCGCAGCACCTCGGGCAGTTCGGAGGAGATCACCACCACCGCCTTGCCGTCGGCCGCCAGTTGCTGCAGCATCCGGTAGATCTCCTCTTTGGCGCCGACATCGATGCCACGGGTCGGCTCGTCGAAAATCAGAACGTCACAGTTGCGGGCCAACCACTTTCCGATGACGACTTTTTGCTGGTTGCCGCCGGAGAGGTTCTTCACCCGGGTGCGGGCCGAGGGTGTCTTGATGCGGAGTACGGATATGTACTCCTTGGCCACCTGCATCGCTTTGCTGCGAAGAATGATGCCCATCGGTATCAGATAGCGGCGCAACGAGGACATGGTGATGTTGAACATGACGTCCTGATCGAGCATCAGGCCGTGCCGCTTGCGATCCTCCGGCAGGTATCCGATCCCGTGACGCACGGCGATGTCCGGCCCGGTGATCCGCACCCGCTCACCCTTGACGAAAACGGTGCCCTCGGTGATCGGGTCGGCGCCGATCACGGCGCGCGCGGTCTCGGTGCGGCCGGACCCCATGAGGCCCGCGAACCCGAGGATCTCGCCGCGATGGACATCGAAAGACACGTTGCGCAGCAACCGCTTCGTGCTCAGGCCACGTACCGACAGCAAGACGTCGCCGGAGTCGGGCGGCTGCACCGTGTCCGCACGGTGGTTGGCTGCGATGTTCCGGCCGACCATCATCGTGATCACCTCGTCGTCGGTGACGTCCGCCAGCCGACGCGAGCCGACGTACTGGCCGTCCCGGAACACCGTGAGCCGGTCTGCGATCTGCCGCAACTCCTCCATCCGGTGGGAGATGTAGACAATGCCGACGCCCTGCTTGCGGAGCGTTCGGATCAGCTTGAACAGCACCTCGGTCTCGGCCAGACTGATCGCTGACGTCGGCTCGTCCATGATCAGGATCTTGGTCGATTCGTAGGAGAGGGCCTTGGCAATCTCCACCATCTGCTGCTGCGCGACCGTGAGATTGCCGACCAGGGCATTCGGCCGCAGGTGGATGCCGAGCCGATCCAGCAGCGTCACCGTCTTCTGCCGCAGCGCACCTTCGCGTAGCCATGGCCCTGTCCGGGGCTCCCGGCCGATGAAGATGTTCTGCGCCACCGTCAGGTGCGGCAGCAGGTGCATCTCCTGGTGGATGATGCTGATCCCGAGTTCGTGCGCGTGCCGGGGTCCACTGATCTCGACCGCACTGCCGTTGATCGTGGTGGATCCGGAATCCTTGGTGTAGATCCCGGAGAGGATCTTCATCAACGTCGACTTGCCGGCCCCGTTCTCTCCGACCAGGGCGAGCACCTCGCCGTCGTGCAGGGTCAAGTTGACGTCCTTGAGCGCCTGGACACCGGGGAAAGCCTTGGAAACGTTGGTGACCTCCAGCAGGGGCACCTCGCCTGCCGGCTTGGCCAGCCAGACGTCGTGCGGCATCGGTTCGTTGGCAGTGCTCATACGACCCCCTTCTTCAGCAGATAACAGCTGTACGGGACGGTCTCGCCGGTTTGGATCATCAGCATCGCCTGAGCGGCCTGCTCGTAGAAGGCGAACCGCTCGATGCCGACGATCTGGATCTCGCGGCCTTCTCCGGCATTCGCCGCCTCGCCCAGAGCCGTTGTCGCCGTTGTCATCTCGTCCGGCTTGCCGTCGACCTGCATTCGCCGTATCGGATCGTCGACGAAGGAGTCCAGGGGAAAGATGGACAGCAGGGCCGCCGCGGCAGCCGCTGTGTCGGCGCCCCGCAGATCGATCACGTCGACGCCGTAGCGGTATGCCGGAAAATTGCGGTCGACCAGGCCAAGGACGTCTCCGTGGCCCATCTCGTCCAGCAGCTGCAACAGGCTGCCGGTGAGCAGTGGATTGACATTCTTCAGCACGGGTCGACTCCCAAAGCCTCTGACGAAAGGGCGATCACGGCTGGTATCCGATGTGATCCGGATTCGGCACGGCCTTCCAGCTGTCACCGTCCCGGACGACCAGGTTGGCCATCCCGCCCGCGCGGGAGATCAGGTCGTAGTTCTGGCCCGCGTCCGCGGCGTAACAGAACAGGGTGACGAAGGCCCCGGTGCCGACGTTGACGCTGCGGTGCACCCAATGCCCGGGAATGTGAACCGCTTGTCCGGCAACAAGTTCCACCACTCGGCTATCACCGCCGAGGGTTTCGAGCAGCATCACACCGTGGCCCGACAGGCAGTGGTAGAGCTCCGCCCGATCCGCGATCGCATGCAGGTGGCCACGTGTCACCGCAAATTCTTCTCCGTATGCACCGGGCAGAAGGGTGCTGGTGCCGACGATCTGCGCTCCTGGGCCGACACCCGCGTGGTGTTCGGCGACGGAGTACACCAGATCCTGGCCGCCGCGCTCGGCGAGCTGCCGCCGGTAGTCCTGCTGGTCGCGGTAGACACCGGCCATGTCGCCGAGGGACTTCCGGTAGCCGGCGGTACGGCCACGCATCGAACCATCACGGGTCAGCGTCAGGGCACCTGGCTCACTGATCACTCCGGTCATGCGACTCCTTTGTGCGCATCGCGGAACTCCGCCGCGGAGATGAGTCTGACAGGCACAAGAGGTAATGACAAGCCTTGACAGGCTGTCATTACAACCGGCATGGTGTCGGTGTGCTCAGTGTCGTCACCCCCGGAGCGGAGTGTCGATGATCATCGCCCACGATCTCGGCACCACCGGGAACAAGGCTTCACTGCATCGCGACGACGGCGCGCCCGTGCATTCGGTGACGACCGCGTACCCGACCGACTTCCGCGCCGGCGGCATCGCCGAACAGGACCCGCATGCGTGGTGGTACGCCGTTGGCGAGGCGACCCGGTCGCTGCTGGAGCAGACCGAGACCGACCCGGGGCGGATCTCTGTCGTCGGCATGTCCGGGCAGATGATGGGTGCGGTCTGCCTGGACGCCGACCTCGAACCCGTTCGGCCGGCGATGATCTGGGCGGACCATCGCAGCGTCGCCCAGGCCGGCGAACTGCAGCGCCGCGTGGGCATCGACGCCGGTTACCACGAGCTCGGCCACCGGATCGACCCCACCTACTCGCTCACCAAGGTGATGTGGCTGCGGGACAACGAATCCGCCAGCTTCCGTCGCACCCGACACGTCTGTCAGGCCAAGGACTACGTGGTAGCCCGGATGACAGGCGTTCTGGTGACCGACCCCTCGGACGCGTCCAGCACCAACGCCTACGCGCAGCGCTCCGGCGCCTGGTCCACCCTGCTGCTGGAGGCGGCCGAACTCGACCCGGCGCTCTTTCCGGAGATTGTCCCGTCCACCACTGTGGTCGGCGCGCTCACTGACGACGCCGCCGGCCACCTCGGATTGCGACCGGGCACCGCCGTGGTGATCGGCGGCGGCGACGGCCCGATGGCGGCGGCCGGGGCGGGCGTCGTCGGCGCCCAGGATCCGCCTTATGTGAGCATGGGCTCGTCGTCGTGGATCTCCTGTGCCACCACGGCTCCGCTGCACGACCAGCAGATGCGCTCGATGACCTTCGACCACGTCGTTCCCGGTCACTACGTCCCGACCGCGACGATGCAGGCGGGTGGTGCGAGCCTGTCGTGGGTGATGGAGCTGTTCGGCGGGACTGAACAGGTGTATTCCAGGCTGCTGGCGGCGGCGGCGGAGGTGACCGCAGCCGCCGAAGGTCTGTACTTCCTGCCGCACCTGCTGGGTGAACGGTCACCGTACTGGAATCCTGCCGCCGCGGGTGGTTTCGTCGGTCTGAAGCGCCATCACGGCCCGGGGCACCTGGTGCGAGCGGTCCTTGAGGGCGTCGCGTTCAATCTGCGCACCTGCAAGGACGCCTTTACCGAGAACGGCATCGAGGTGGGCGCGATGGACGTGATCGGTGGGGGTGCGAACAGCGACACCTGGATGCAGGTATGTGCCGACGTCTGGCAGGTTCCGGTACGCCGGCGCAGCATCGTCGCCGACGCCAACAGCCTGGGCGCGGCGATCACCGCTGCCGTCGGCGTCGGCTTGGTCGACGGATTCGGTGCCGCTCGCTCGCTCTCACACCTGGCGACGACGTTCGAGCCGGACACCCGCAAGGCCGATGACGTTGCAGCACAGCACCAATCGTTCGTCGATGCCTACCGGCGGCTGGAGCCGTGGTTCGAAGGCAACAACAGCGCCGGCACTCCCGCCAACCACCGGCAGCACCCGGGTGAACTCATCGACGAAGGCGCCCCGTGAGCCGGGACGGCCCTGCCGCTGACCAGGCGCCCGGCGCCCCGACAGTGGTCGTCAGCTCCCGGTCCTTCTCCACCGGTGAGCGCGACTTCACCGCCGAACTGGCCGCGGCCGGCCTGCGGACGGTGCGGGTCGCCCCGGACCACAACGCAGCCGAGCTGCTGCCGGCACTGCGCACCGCAGTTGCCTGGATCGCCGGGGCAGCGCCCGTCACCGGTGCGCACCTGCGGGCCGCGCCAGCACTCCGCGTGGTGGCACGCTACGGCGTCGGCGTCGAGTCGGTCGACCTGCTGGCTGCCGCCCGCGCCGGGGTGGCCGTGACCAATACTCCCGGCGCCAACAGCGATGCCGTCTGCGAGCACACCGTGGCGCTGATCTTCGCGGCGCTCCGCGGTGTCGCCGGGAGCGACGAGCGGATCCGGCACGGCGACTGGACCGTCCGCCGCGGACGCCAGCTCAGTGGATCTGTCGCCGGGGTGATCGGCTTCGGCCGGGTCGGCCGCGGCACCGCAGCGCGGCTGACGAGCCTTGGTTGCCGAGTGCTGGCCCACGACCCGTTCGTCGACGGCGCGGTACTGCGCTCGGCCGGCATCGAACCGGCGGGCATCTCCGATCTGCGTCATCGTGCCGACATCGTCGCCCTGCACGCACCTGGCGGCGCGGTGCTGGTAGACGCGTCCTGGCTGGCCGACTGCCGGGCCGGGCAGGTGATCGTCAACACCGCGCGCGCCGACCTGGTGGATGAGCACGAACTGGCCAGAGCGCTCGGCGACGGTCGGGTTTTCGCTTATGCCGCAGATACTCTCGGCTCCGAAAGCAACACCGATCAGCGGTCGCCACTGCTGGATCCGCAGCTCCGCGATCGGGTGACGGTCACCCCGCACCTCGGTGCTCAGACCGTGCAGGCGATCGACGCCATGGGCGCGATGGCGGTTGCCGACGTGCTGGCCGTCCTCGGCGGCCGGCCGCCGGCGAATACCGTCCGCCACCGGGCAACCGGCGTTGCCGAACCCCCCGCGGAGAGCTGAATGTCCGCCGCACCCGAGCGCATGCGCTTCGTCGGCGCAGACACCGGGTCGTCGTCGATCCTGACGCTGTTTCCGGTATGGGCGTCGATGCTGGGCCTGGACGCGGAACTTACCGGCCTGGACATCCCGATCGGCGCACCGGCCCAGGCGTTCCGCGATGCGGTCGCTGCCATGCAGGCCGACGAGCGATGCGCCGGGGCGCTGGTCACCACGCACAAGATTTCGCTGTACGAAGCGGCGCACGACATGTTCGATGAGGTAGACCGATTCGGTGCCGAGTGCGGAGAGGTGTCCTGCATCGTCTTCCGCAAGGGACGCATTCTCGGCGCGGCCAAGGATCCGATCACGGCAGGACTGTCGTTACGGGAAATCTTGGCCGACAACCACTTCCGCTCAGGCGGGCACGTGCTGTGCCTGGGTGCGGGCGGCGCCGGTACAGCGATCGGCTGGTACCTCGCCCAACGCGACGACGCCCCGCAGCGACTCGTTTTCGTCGACACGGCGCCCCAGCGGCTACGGCACCTGCGCGGCGTGGTCGGACCGCGCGCCACCGGTACCGAACTCATCACGGTGACGCCCTCCGAGGTCGACATCGCCGCCGTGCTGGCCGGGCTGCCGCCGCGATCCCTGGTGGTCAACGCGACCGGCCTCGGTAAGGAACGACCCGGTTCGCCCCTGCCGAGCAACGCGCGGTTCCCGGACGAGGCCGTGGTCTGGGAGCTGAACTATCGGGGCAGCCTGGAGTTCCTGGCCGAAGCTCGCGGGCAGCAGCAGGACCGCCGGCTCACGGTGGTGGACGGCTGGCGCTACTTCATCCACGGCTGGACGCAGGTGATCGCCGACGTGTTCGACGTCCCGATGCCGCCCGGCCGGGTGGAAGAGCTGGCGAGCGCGGCCGGGGAACGTCGGTGACCGCCGTCATCCGCACCGTCCTGGGCGATGTCGATCCGGCATCGCTGGGAGCAACGGACTACCACGAGCACCTGTTTCAGACGACTCCGCTGCTGCCTGGAGACGAACTCGACGACGAGGGGGCCAGCCGCACCGAGGCCGAGCTGCTGCGCCGATCAGGCGCAGCGGCCATGGTGGATGCCACCCCGATCGGTCTGGGCCGCCGACCCGCTGCCACCGCGGCGATCTCGGCGGCCGCCGGGCTGACGGTCGTGCATGTCACCGGCGTCCACCGCTCGGCGCACTACCCCGGCCTGGATCCACTCACCTCGGCGTCCGTGGACGAACTGATCGATGCATTCAGCACGGATCTACTCAGTGGAATGGACGGCACCACCGTACGGGCCGGAGCGGTGAAGGTGGGGGTGAGCCTGTGGGAGTTCACCTCCTTCGAACGACGGGCGCTGCAGGCGGCCGGGCACCTCGGCGCGCAGTGGGGTACACCGGTGATGGTGCATCTGGAGTGCGGCAGCGCCGCGCACGAAGTGCTCGACGTGCTGGCCGCTGCCGGCTGCGCCACTGATCGGGTCGCGCTCGCCCATGTCGACCGCAACCCCGACCCCGGGCTGCACGCCGACCTGGCTGTCCGCGGTGCCTACCTCGGTTACGACGGCGCGGCCCGGCACCAGCATTGGCCCGACTCGATGCTCATCGACTGCCTGCGATCGGTGGTCGACGCCGGCCATGGAGACCGGCTGCTGCTAGGCGGCGACGTCGCTCGCCGCCGGCGCTTCGTCGGATACGGCGGCATGCCCGGAATGGCCTACCTTTTCGACCGGTTCCTACCCCGCGTGCGGGTCGCCGTCGGCGATGCTGCCACCGACCGCATCATGATCGACAACCCGTCGCGTTGGTTGCGATGGGAACCACCCCCGAACGGACATCCATGAACCGGACCGACTCCAGCCTCGATCTGCTGATGATCAGCCCCGTCATCCCCGTTGTGGTGATCGACGACGTCGAGCATGCGATCCCGCTCGCCAACGCATTGGTCGCCGGTGGTATCCGGATCATCGAGATCACGCTGCGCACCCCGGCCGGTCTGCCCGCCATCGAGCGGGTGGCGCGGTCCGTTCCGGAGATCCGGGTCGGCGCCGGCACGCTCACCCGGCTCGACCAGATCGACGCGGTAATCGATGCCGGTGCGCAATTCGTCGTGACCCCGGGCAGTCCGCCTGCGCTGATCGACGCGATCCAAGAGCGGCAACTGCCGTTGCTCGCCGGAGCGAGCACGCTCACCGAGATGATGTCGTTGCTCGACCGCGGCCACCGTGCCCTCAAGTTCTTCCCGGCGGAGCAGTCCGGCGGAGCCGCGTTCCTCGAGGCTGTGGGCGGCCCGCTACCGGCTGGAACGTTCTGCCCGACCGGCGGAATCAGCGTGCAGAACGCTCAGGACTACCTCGCCCTGCCGAATGTGGCCTGCGTCGGCGGATCCTGGTTGACGCCGGCGCCGTTGCTGGCGGCCGGGGACTGGGCGGCGATCATCGATCTCGCCCGCCGAGCAGCGGCGCTGGCGCGGTGACCACCTCCAAGCCGGCCGGAATCAGCGAGGTGGACGCCGGTCGGATCGCCGCAATCGATCGCGATGCGGATTCGCCGCTGTACCACCAGCTGAAGGAGATCCTGCGCGGCCAGGTGCGATCCGGGCAGTTGCATCCCGGCGAGCAGCTACCCGGCGAGCACGCGCTCTGCGAGCATTACGGGGTGTCCCGCACCGTCGTGCGCCAGGCACTGGCCGATCTGGACCTCGAGAACGTCATCGAACGGCGCAAGGGCCGGGGCACGTTTGTCTCCCATCGCCGTTTCGCCCAGGGCTTGGTGCAGCACCTGGGCGGCTTGCACGACGACATCCAGGCGATGGGTCGCACCTTGCGCAGCCAGGTGCGCCGGTTCACCATCGAGCTGGCCGACACCGAGATCGCCGAGCGCCTGCAGATCCCGGCGCACACACCCGTGGTGGTGTTGGAACGGCTGCGGCTGGTGGACGAGGAACCGTGGGTGTTCACCGTCAGCCACCTGCCGGTCGCCCTCGCACCCGACCTCATCACGCTGGACATGAGGGAACAGTCGCTGTATCAAATCCTGCGCGAGCGCTACCGCATCACGCTGACCAGCAGCGACCGAGCCGTGGAGGCTCGGCTGGCCGACGCGGCACTGGCCAAGGCGCTGCGGATCGCCGAGGGCGACGCGACGCTCAAGCTGACCAGCATCAGCTACGACGACGAGGGCACCCCGGTCGAGACGTTCATCGCCTTCCATCGCGCCGATCGCTCGCGCTTCGAGGTACACCTGACCCGCGCGCAGGGCGCGCCGGTCTCATCCCTGGTGCACCTGGTATGAGCGTCCGAGGTTCGCCGCTGCCATCGAGCCGCAATGTCCAAAGATGACGCCAGGAGGCATGACGTGGGGATCGCCGCCGGAACCGTTGTGGTTTTCGGATCTCTCAGTCAGGACATGCACCTGCGCATGCCGCGGCATCCACGCAGTGGCGAGACGGTGATGTCGGGTGACATCGACTACCGGTTCGGCGGCAAGGGAGCGAACCAGGCCGTCGCCGCGGCGAGGGCCGGCGCGGCTTCCGTCTTCATCGGCAAGGTCGGCGATGATCCCCAAGGCAGGGAGTACGTGAGCCGGCTCCGCCGGTTCGGGGTGGACACCTCGAAGATGGAAGTCGTCCCGGGAGTGCCGACTGGCACCGCGATCATCTATGTCGATGATGCCGGCGAGAACATGATCGTGGTGGCGCCCGGAGCCAACCACCGGATGAGCCACAACGACCTGGAGAAGCTCGCCGACTTCGGTGCCGGCGACGTGCTGCTCATGCCGCTGGAGTTACCGCTGGACGTGGTGGCAGCGGCGGCCCGCACGGCAGCCCGCCAGGGAATGCGGGTCATCATCAACCTCGCGCCGTATGCGGAGCTGCCCGCCGACGTGCTCGAGCTGTGCGACCCGGTGATCGCCAATGAGCACGAGGCGCAGCTACTGAGGGAATCGGGAACGACGGCTCGCTCCCTGCTGGTGACGCTCGGCGCAGCGGGCTCCCGGTGGGGGGAGCATGAGGTCGCCGCGGTGACCCTGGTGCCGGTGGACACCACCGGCGCCGGTGACGCCTACTGCGGCACCCTCGCCGCGCGGCTGGCGCTGGGTGAGGCTGCCGAGCAGGCGATGAACGCCGCTTCCCGGGCGGCGGCCGAATGTGTCTTGCACCATGGTGCCCAACCGGACCTGCCGGCCGCCGAGCGTTGACTGCATCGGCGTGGCTGACCTCGACCCGGGGAACGACGCCTCAGCTCATCAGCAACTCCGGCTTCACGTCGACGACGGGAAATGTGCGCAGACCTGCCGCGCCGTCGGACACCCAGTGCTACAGCTTGCCGACGACGAAGTCGACGCAGGCGGTCAGTGCGGAGACGTCGTCCGGCTCCACAGCCGGGAACATGCCGATTCGCAACTGGTTGCGGCCGAGCTTGCGATACGGCTCGGTATCGACGATGCCGTTGGCGCGCAACGTCTTGGCCACCTGCGAAGCGTCCACCGATGCGTCGAAGTCGATGGTGCCGACCACCTGGGATCGCAGTTCCGGACGCCGGACGAACGGGGTGGCGAACTCCACCGCCTGCGCCCAGGAGTACAGGCGGGTGGACGAGTCGGCGGTTCGAGCGGTCGCCCAGCCGAGCCCACCGCGTTCGTTCAGCCAGTCGAGCTGATCGACCAGCAGGAACAGGGTCGCCACCGCCGGAGTGTTCAGTGTCTGGTCTTTGACCGAGTTGTCCAGCGCCGTCGCCAGCGACAGGAACTCCGGGATCCACCGGTCGGTGGCGGCGATCTCGGAGACCCTGGCCAGTGCCCGCGGGGAGGCCAGCGCGATCCACAGGCCACCGTCGGAGCCGAAAACCTTCTGGGGGGCGAAGTAGTAGACGTCGGTCTCGGCCACGGACACCGGAAGTCCACCGGCGCCTGAGGTGGCGTCGACGAGGACCAGTTGGTCCTCACCCGCACCGGCGGGACGCCGCACCGGAACAGCGACACCGGTGGATGTCTCGTTGTGCGCCCAGGCGTAGGCGTCCACCGACGGATCGAACCGGGCGGTGGGGGCGTCGCCGGGGTCCGCGGTGATGATCGACGGGTCGCCGAGGAACGGTGCGTTCTTGGTGACCGCCGCGAACTTGGCAGAGAACTCGCCGAAGGTCAGGTGTTGGGCGCGGTTCCGGATGAGGCCGACGGCCGCGGCGTCCCAGAACGCCGTGGTGCCACCGTTACCCAGGATCACCTGGTAATCAGCCGGCAGCTCGAACAGCGCCGCCAGTCCTTCCCGCACCCGGTGCACCAAGCTCTTGACCGGTGACTGCCGGTGTGATGTCCCCATCACCGATGACCCGGATGCCGCCAGCGCCGCCAGCGCCTCCGGGCGGACCTTGGACGGCCCGCAGCCGAACCGGCCGTCCGACGGCTTGAGCTGGTCGGGGATCACGATCGGTGCTGTGGTGCTGGTCATCTCTTGCTGCTTCCTCGCGGTGCGTCCAGGGTGATGGGGTGGCGCCGGCCGGACGACAGCGGCCACGGCAGCGGAGCCCCATTGTTCCATCGGTCAGCAGGGCCGTGGCGTTCAGGGCCGCGGTGGTCAGGGCCGTCAGAGGAAGGGTCATCGGGGTCAGGTGCCGGCACGGTGTGCAAACACTCGGATCAGTTCGGGTCGCGGCCCCGGCGTAGCCTCCCCGGGTGACGACCAGCGACCCGAGCGACCTGACGGCCATGCGGATCGATTACAGCGGAGCACCCTTCGACGTCACGGACCTGGCCGCGGACTGGTGGACCCAGCTCGATCGATGGCTGACCGATGCGGTCGCCACCGAGGTCACCGAGCCGAATGCGATGGTGCTGGCCACCGCGTCCCCCGACGGGGTGCCGACCTCTCGCAACGTGCTGGCCAAACAGGTGGACGCAGCCGGGGTGGCCTTCTACACCAACTACCACTCGGCCAAGAGCGCCGACCTGATCGCCAACCCGCTGGCTTCCGCCACCTTCTGCTGGCTACCGCTGCACCGCCAGGCGCATGTCCGGGGCCGAGTCGAGAAGGTCGACGCAGCAACAACTCTCGCCTACTGGCGGACCCGGCCGCGGGGTTCTCAGCTCGGCGCCTGGGCCAGCCCGCAGTCCACCGTGGTCCCCGATCGGCCGGCGCTGGATGAGATGCAGGCCGAGATGGAGCGGCGATTCGGCGGCCTGGATTCCATCCAGGAGATCCCGGTGCCTGACCACTGGGGTGGCTGGCGCATCGTGCCGCACACCGTCGAGTTCTGGCAGGGCCGGCGATCCAGGATGCACGATCGGTTGCGGTTCCGCAGGATCGGTGCGGACAACCCGGGGGCGAGTGCTGCCGATGCCGGTTCCTGGATCGTGGAACGGCTGGCACCTTGAATCGTCGTTCGGCAAGGGAGGGCCCAGGATCATCAGCAGGATCCCCGGACCTGGATCGCGAGGATCAACCGACGGTCGAGCCAGCGCCGCGAAACATCCCGCCGCGCAACCGGTTCGGACCGGATCTGCGCCCGTTGGCATATCCGGCATACCGCCGGCTGTTTCTCGGCGGCGTGGCCACTGCCATCGGCTCCCAGCTCAGCGCGGTGGCCGTGCAGCAGCAGATCTTCGACATCACCGGTAGCAGCGCATACGTCGGCCTGGCCTCCCTGGTGGCACTGGTGCCGCTGATCTTCTTCGGGCTGCTGGGTGGCGCGATCGCCGACACCCACGACCGCCGCAAGCTGCTCATGATCACCTCCGGTGGTATCGCCGCCTCTGCGCTGGGTCTGTGGCTGCAGTCGCTGGCCGGGCTCGACTCGGTGGTAGTGGTGATGGCGCTGCTGGCGGTGCAGCAGGGGTTCTTCGCCGTCAACCAGCCGACCAGATCGGCGATCATCCCGCGGATCGTGCCGGCCGACCTGGTGCCGTCGGCGAATGCTCTCGGCTTCACCGTCTTCGGCTTCGGGGTGCTCGGCGGCCCGTTGCTGGCCGGCCTGCTGATCCCGCTCACCGGGCTGGCTTGGCTGTATTTCGCCGAAGCCGCAACGCTGGTCGCCATGCTCTATCCGGTGTTCAGACTGCCCCCGATTCCGCCGCTGGGTGGCCTGCGGGAACGGGCGAAGGTGATCGAAGGCCTGAGGTTCCTGCGGTCCCAGCCGCTGATCCTGATGACGTTCGTGGTCGACATCATCGCGATGGTGTTCGGTATGCCCCGCGCACTGTTCCCGGAGATGGCCGAGCACACCTTCGGCGGGCCGATCGGCGGTGGGCCGCAGCTCGGACTGCTCAATGCGGGTATGGCGATCGGCGTGCTGGCCGGCGGTCTCACCAGCGGCTGGTTGAGCAAGATCCACCGGCAGGGGGTGGCGATACTGCTGGCCATCTGCCTGTGGGGTGCGGCGATGGCGCTGCTGGGCACCACGTCGGTGCTCTGGCTGGCGGTGGGCTGGCTGGCCATCGGCGGGTGGGCGGACATGGTCAGCGCCACTTTCAGGTCGACGATCCTGCAGACGGCGATCGAGGACCGGATGCGCGGCCGGATGCAAGGCGTCTTCACCGTGGTGGTGGCCGGTGGCCCGCGCGTGGCCGACCTGGTGCACGGCCTGGCCGCGGACTGGACGAGCACCAGGGTGGCGGTGCTGGGCGGCGGCTTGCTGGTGATCGTCGGCACCGTCCTCGCAGCCGGCATCGGCCGATCACTGTGGCGTTACGATGCGCGGGTCGACCGCAGGTCAGCCGCGGCTTCCTAGTTTGCCGCGCTGGCGGGTTTCCGGCGATCGGGCCGCGCGCCGCCCCTGACCCGTAGCGTTGCTCCAGGACGACTGCCGCAGACACAGAATCCCAGAAGGAGACCGCTCGATGACCAATGCGCACAGCCCCGAGGACTGGGCAACCTACCAGCGAGTCGAGGACGGTGTCCGCGCGTACATCCGTGATGCGGAGGTCGCCCTCGAGTCGCTCGCCGGTGTGATCGATCTCGGGCAGGTGCAGGCATTCACCTTGGAGCGGGTTGCCTCCCCGCAGCCGTGGGGCGAGTCGCTGTGGCAGGAGGTCGCGGTGACCGACGGCCGCCGGTTGATCCTCTGGCACGGTGACGACGAGATCGAGGAGGACCGTCCGGGCCAGCTCATGTTCTCGTCATCGGTGCGCACCATCCCGTTACCGGCGATCGTCGACCAGGGTCTGCGGACCCGGTTCCTGACCGAGCAGAACGGCAACCGTTCACTCAACGCGGTGATGCTCTACCTGTCGACGCAGACCCCGGAGCGGTCGATGACCGAGCTCTCCGATGCTAACGAGACCCGCACCACGCAGTTCGTGGAGACCTACCGGTTCTCCAAGTCGGTGGCCGACGGCGGCCGGGGCCAGATGCAGCGGCTGCTGCAGTTCGGCAGGGCGCTGTCGCACTTCTCCGCCGTGCGGTGATCCGCCGTGCGGTGATCCGCCGTGCGGTGATCCGCCGTTGACCGGAAGGACCGGCCGGCGGGGAGCAGTGCGAACCTCGGCTGCCGGGTCACTGCTCCGGTCTGCCGGCGCGTCGATGCTCTAGAGCCGGTCCAGTGGCACCGCATCGGCCATCGCCGCGTATCCGATATCGTTGGGATGCAGGTGGTCTCCGGAATCGAACTGGGTCTGCATCCGGTGCGGATCGGCAGGATCGCGGAGCGCCGCGTCGAAGTCGGCGACCGCGTCGAAGGTTCGGCTGGTCCTGATCCAGTTGTTGACCCCCTGCCGCGCAGCCTCCTCGTTCGCGTCGTAGGTGTACCAGCCCTCGAACGGCGTCAGGGTCCCGCCGACCACCCGGATGCCCCTGGCGTGTGCCCGGGCGGCCAGCTCCTTCAGGCCGGCGATGATTGCCTTCGGGTCGAGCTGGTGCGGCGTCTGCTGGATGTCGTTGATGCCTTCCAGGATGACGACGGTGCGCACCCCGGTGCGGTCGATCACATCGCGCTGGAACCGCGACAGGGCGGCCGGACCGAATCCGTCACCACCGTCCAACAACACCCGGTTGCCGCCGATGCCGGCGTTCACCACGGAGAATTGTTGCCTGGACGGCTGCTGTGCCAGCCTGCCGGCGAGGAAATTCGGCCAGCGATGGTTGACGTTGAAGCTGGAACCGAAACCGTCGGTGATCGAGTCACCGAAGGCCACGACGGCTCCGCGCTGGTGGCTTCCAGCCACGTCCACCCCGGTGACGAAGTGCCATGACGTCGTCTTCTCCGGGAACGCCGCGGCGCTGGTGGCCTGCGCGACATCGGCGCCCCGGGCGAAGAACGAGTCCTGCTGCGCACTCGGGTGGAAGGTCATCGGAGTGGGATAGCCGGGGGTGAAGGTGGTGACGAGGAGATCGTGATCGTCCGGTACCGCCAGCCGGGCCGCGTCGCTGGTCACCGTGCCGCCGGCCGGGATCGTGACCCTGCTCCGGCCGCCGAAACGCAATGACCGCAAGGTGTTCGGCGCCACCTGAGCCGTCGATTGGGACGCCGGTAGAGCGACCGTTGCGTCGCCGATGACGAGCGGGGCAGTGCCGAACTCGTTGGACAGGTGCACCCGGACCGACGAACCACCCGACGTCACATGCACGACGTTGCGGATAGTGCAGTCGGCGCACCCGTTGTCGACCTTCCCGGAGGGAGCCATACCCCAGGTCGCCAGCCACCTGCCGGAGCGGGCCGCGTCCGTCCCGGAAGCATCCGCCGCCCCACCGGAGCCGGCGGCAACTGCCCCGGCGGTCGTCTCGGAAGAACTCGCGCCCACTGCGGGAACGGACCCGACGAGCAGGGCTGGGACCACCAACAGGGTGCCGAGCCAACTTCGGAGCCCGCGCTGCCGCCAGGATCGTGGTCGGGATTCGGCGCGCGCAGTGATCATGTCGATCTCCCTCTGAGTCCACCGCGGGTTCCGCCCCAGCTGAGAGGCCGACCCCACGTATGACAACGTTGACATTGTGGTGTGAGGGACGTTACGCCGTGTCGCGGCTTGACGCCAGGGGTCGGAGCCGCCGCCGTCAACCTGGGTCAGGCTTGAGGGAGGTCAACGACCCGAGTGGTACCGTTGCTGAATGAATGGGACTTACCAGGTGGTAATGGGAGACCGCGGGCGGTTGGTGATCCCGGCTCAGCTCCGGGAACGCAACGGACTCGTCGAAGGGACGCCGCTCACGTTCATCGAGACGTCGCACGGTCTGGTTCTGCTCAGTAGAAGCCAGCTGCAGCGGGCGGTGCGTGAGGACCTCACGGACATCGATCTGGTCGGGGAGTTGCTGGCCGAACGTCGATCCGCTGCGGCATCCGAGGACCGACCCGACGTTGCGTGAACGTGTTCGACGCCTCGGCGTTGTTGGCCTACCTCAGGGGCGAGGAGGGTGCCGCGGCTGTCGAGCGGGTGCTCGAAGACGGCGGAGCCTGTAGCGCGGCGAACTGGTCCGAAGTGGCACAGAAGATCCGATCCCACGGGCGGAACTGGACCTTGGCGCGAGCACTGTTGCTCGGACACCAGCTCGTTGTCGAACCCGTCACCGCAGCCGATGCGGAATGGGCGGCGGCCCGGTGGCAGCCGGGCGACGGGCTATCGCTGGGTGACCGGCTCTGCCTCGCCCTGGGCAACCGGTTGGACGCCACCATCTGGACGGCTGACGCTGCTTGGGGCAGCGAAGGCAGGATCTGTCAGATCCGTTGAGGTGATCCGGGCCGACGAGCCGTCGGGCTTGCAACCACAGATGTCCGCGGTCCTGCCGAGCGCGCCTCGGTCGCGAAGACGCGCAGAGAACCACACCCCACCCTCGGACCCTGCGAAGCTGGGGTCGCGGGTCTGAGCGTGGTGGTCTATGTGGGCAGGGTTCGGTCAGCGGTCCTCGATGCCGGTGTAGTCGCGAGAGGTGTAGCCGGTGTACACCTGGCGCGGGCGGCCGATCTTGGTGTTCGGGTCGGTGATCATCTCGCGCCACTGGGCGATCCAGCCGGGTAGCCGGCCGATCGCGAACAGCACCGTGAACATCCTGGTGGGGAAGCCGAGAGCCTTGTAGATCAATCCGGTGTAGAAGTCCACGTTCGGATAGAGCTTGCGTTCGATGAAGTACTCATCGCTGAGCGCCACCTGCTCCAGCTCCTTGGCCAGATCCAGCCGAGGGTCGTTGGTGCCCATCCCGGCGAGTATCTCGTCGGCGGTGGCCTTCACGATCGCGGCCCGCGGATCGTAGTTCTTGTAGACCCGGTGACCGAAGCCCATCAGCTTGACACCGGGCTCTTTGGCCTTGACGCGCTTGACGAACGAGTCAATGTCGCCACCGTCGGACAGGATCGAATCCAGCATGTCCAGCACCGCCGAGTTGGCGCCGCCGTGCAGCGGCCCGGCAAGGGCGTGGATACCGGCGGAGATGGACGCGAACAGGTTCGTGTGCGCGGAACCGACCAGCCGGACGGTCGAGGTCGAACAGTTCTGCTCGTGGTCGGCGTGCAGAACGAAGAGCAGATCAAGCGCCCTGGTGACCTTCGGATCGGGCACGTACGGCTCCGCGGGGAAGCCGAAACTCATCCGCAGGAAGTTCTCCACCAGGCTCAGCGAATTGTCCGGATACAGCGCCGGCTGGCCCACCGACTTCTTGTAGGCGTAGGCCGCGATGGTCGGCAGCTTCGCCAGCAGGCGGATGGTGGAGAGCTCGACCTGATCGGCGTTGAACGGATCCAGCGAATCCTGGTAGAAGGTCGACAGCGCGGAGACGGCGGAACTCAGCACCGGCATCGGGTGCGCGTCGCGCGGGAAGCCGTCGAAGAACCGCTTCAGGTCCTCGTGCAGCATCGTGTGCCGGCTGATCTTCGCCTCGAACTCGGCCAGTTCGCTTCGGGTCGGCAGCTCGCCGTGAATCAGCAGGTAGCTGACCTCCAGGAAACTGCTGTGCCCGGCGAGCTGGTCGATCGGATATCCGCGGTAGCGCAGAATCCCGGCGTCACCGTCGATGTAGGTGATCGCCGAGGTGGTCGATCCGGTGTTGGTGTAGCCGGGATCAAGGGTGACCAACCCGGTGGTGGACAACAGCTTGCCGATCTCGACGCCGCTGGCTCCCTCGGTGGCGGGAACCAGCTTGAGGTCGAGTTCCTTGCCGCCGTAGACGAGGGTTGCCCCGCCGCCGTCGGCTGCTGGTTCGGCCGCTCCATCGGAGTCTCGGGTCTTGGTATCCGAGGTGGATGGTGCTTCGGTCATCAGCGTTCATCGCCTTTCGTTCCGGCCGGTCGGGACGATCGGATGGGTATTCCGGATCCCTACCCGCCCGACGACGTCCGGGGCAGTGCCCGCCTGCGACGACGACGTCGATCGGTACCTGGAGGCTACTGGCCCAGCGGACCCAGCTGTGCGGCGGGGAGGGTGAACTCGCCCTCATCCGGGAGCGGAAATGTCGGGAGCAAGATGCCGCAGGCGCCGTCCCCGGCTCGGCGCGTTTGCCGGGGATGACGGATCGGCCGTGCGACCGTGGAGGCGATACACCGACCGAACGCGGGGTGGGGATGACGCGCAGGTATCTGACGCTGGCCGCGGTGATCGTCCTCGCGGTCCTCACCGGCGTACTGGTCTACCACGGTGACCGCACGCCGACGCTGGCCATCGCACGCGTCGATCAGGGCTCGCCGGTTACCGGGGGACAGCGGCAAGCCGCAGGTTCGGCAGCTGGCCCGGCATCGCCGGGGACCGCAACGGCACCGAGCGGCAAGCCCAGCAACGTCCCGATGAAAAAGCTGGCCGCGGGTGCCAAGGCGCCGCAGTTCATCATCTTCTCGTTCGACGGCGCCGGTGACCACGCCAAGTGGCAGCAGTTCATGGCGGCCGCACGGCCAACAGACTCCCGGTTCAACGGATTCCTCACTGGGCTGTACCTACTGACCGATGCGAACGCCGCGAGATACACCGGTCCTGGGCACTCGGCCGGCAAGTCGTCCGTCGGCTTCGGTGGGACGGCCGCCGAACTGGCTACCAGGATCACCGACCTGAACCAGGCGTACGCGGCCGGTCACGAGATCGGCACCCATTACAACGGGCACTTCTGCGCCGGCGCCGAACCGAGCGCGGCCGTCTGGAACACCGCCGACTGGAACTCCGAGATCGACCAGTTCTTCGGGTTCCTGACCGGCTACCGGACGAACAACCCCGGACCGGGGCTGCCCAAGCTGACGGTGCCCCCATCCTCGATCAAGGGGGGCCGGACCCCGTGCCTGGAGGGCCGGTGGGATCAGCTGGTGCCCGCCTGGAAGAAGCACGGCCTGACCTATGACTCGTCGATGAACGCGCCGACCTCCGGCGTCAGCTGGCCGGTGCGCAGGGACGGAATCTGGGAGTTCGCCATGCCGTACGTCTACTCCCCGGGGTTCGGCGGCATGGTGGTGAACATGGACTACAACATGTGGGTCAAGTTCAACGGCGGCAAGAACCAGCCGCAAACCGCTCCCGAGCTGCGGGAGAAGGTATACGCGACCTACACCCACTTGTACGACTCGACATTCACCGGGAACCGGGCGCCATTGCTGATCGCCAACCACTTCAACGCCTGGAACGGCAACTCGTTCAACCCCGCGGTGCTGAAGTTCATGAAGAACTACTGCGGTCGGCCGCAGACCTACTGCGCCACCTACTCCGACGTCATCGCCTGGATGCAGTTGCAGGATCCGCAGGTGCTGGCCGCGCTGCAGAAGCAGGCGCCGGTCGGCTACGACGCCGACCACTGACCGCCGCCTGCGAGGCACCTTCGGGTGCGATCAACCTCGGGTGCGGATCGACGTCGTGTGCGAGGGATCAACTTCCGCCGGCCTGGGACCGAAGTGGCAGTCGGCAACAGGGTGATCCTCGCCGAACTCGAAACTCGCGGCGCCCGGCGTGAGCTGGAGGAAGTCTCATCTGGACCAGGTGATGCGCACAGCAGGAGCACAGGTCCGCCGACAACCGTCGGACTCGACCGACCGGATCCGCCGGTGCTTGGCGAGAGCGAGGGCACATGCCCACCGACCCGAATGCCGACCGTCGCCGGCTGACGCGCCAGGTCAGGATCCTGACCCTGGGCAGCAGCGGCATGGCGGCCGCGGCGACTGTCGCCCTGACCGTGGGGATCGCCGGCCACCACGACGCCGCGCCGTCGGGCCCGAACGCGGTGACCGGTAGCACCCGGTTGGCGACCACCGGCAGCACCGACCCCGGCAGCAGCGACGCCGGTAGCACCGACGGCGGCAGCAGCACCGATGGCGGCAGCACCGCGCAGGATCCGGGAATCGTCGTCACCCCGGCTCCGCAACCCGGCGGGCGCGGCAATGCGCACGCCGGGTCCGGCGGCTCATGATGATCATCCGAGATCCGATGCCAGCCGCCTCCTCCGCACCCCGCCGCGACCGCCAGATCTGGTCCACCACCGCCACCGTGGCGGTGACCGATGCCGGCGCGCTGAGCGCCGCGGGACGGCTGCTCGACATCGAGCTGATGGACGTCGAACGCGCCGCCAGCCGCTTCGACCGGGATTCCGAGATCTCGCTGGTGAACCGGTCCGCCGACGGCGAGGTGACCCTGTCCCGAACGCTGAACGCTTTGGTGGGGGCGGCGTTACGGGTCGCCCGCCTCACCGATGGACTGGTCGACCCGACCGTGGCTGCCGCAGTGATCGGCGCCGGGTACGACCGCGACTTCGGCGCTCTGGGCCGGGAGCACACCGGTCTGACGATTGCCGCCACCGGCCACCGGCCGGCACCCGGGACGGCTCTTGTCCGTCACCACCCGGCGACCAGGCGGCTGCGGATGCCGGCCGGTGTGACGCTCGACCTCGGCGCCACCGCGAAGGCATGGGCGGCCGACACTGCCGCCGCGCGGATCAATACCGCGTTGGGCTGCGGCGTGCTGGTCAGCATCGGGGGTGACATAGCAGTGGCCGGCCGGCCACCCGCCGGTGGCTGGCGGGTGGCGGTGGGTGAGAACCACCGCACCGCCGAGGAGGGCGGCCCGGTGGTGACGATCGTCGGGGGAGGCTTGGCGACCTCCTCCACCGCGGTTCGGCGGTGGCCCACCGCATCCGGGATCCGCCACCACATCATCGATCCGCGGACGGGCAGCAATCCGGACCCGGTGTGGCGAACCGTGTCGGCAGTGGCCGGGTCGGCCGTCGACGCAAACGCTGCCAGCACCGCCGCGATCGTGCTCGGCGCGCGGGCTCAGCATTGGCTTGGCGCTCGGCAGATCCCGGCACGGCTGGTCGGGGAGTCCGGCCGGATCCACTACCTGGGCGGCTGGCCCGCCGACCGCGCAGCGGTGGCCTGATGGACACCGTATGGCTGTGGTTCGTCAGCCGCGCCTCCGGAGTGGTGACGGTGACGCTGTTCAGCGCGGTGATGGTGCTGGGGATGGCGACAGCGGCACGAGTCGGATCCGCGCCCGGCCGAGGACTGTCACGGGCGGCCGTGCTGCGCCTGCATCGGCAGATGTCGTTGGTGGCGTTGGTGTTCCTCGTGGTGCATATCGCCACCGCGATCCTGGACGGCTATGTCGACATCAACGTCGTGGACGTGTTCGTGCCGTTCCTGGCCGGATATGCCCCACTGTGGGTCGGGTTGGGGACGGTGGCTGTCGATCTGCTGATCGCTGTCGGCGCGTCCAGTCTCATCCGCACCCGGCTCCCTGCCCGCCTGTGGAAAGGCGTTCACTGGGCGGCGTACGCCATGTGGCCGCTGGCGATAGCGCACGGGCTGTTCAACCCCGGCGGCGACGGTTCGGCGCGCTGGATGCAGGTGGTGGTGGCGGCGAACGTGCTGGCGGTGGCGTCGGCCGCTGCCCTTTGGCGGCTGCGCCGAAGCGACCATCCGGATACCGCGGCCCGGCGGGCCGGCGACCATCGCCATCCGGTGCGGAGCGCGCCATGACCGCAGCCACCAGGTTCCGGGATGTTCGGATGAACCCGAGGCCGACCGTGGAGCGCTTGTTGCCGTCGGAACCGGTCGGCAACTATTCCGAGCATGTCGCGCGCTACGGCCCGCCACCGGCCAGCCCATTGGATCAGTTGGTCCGCTGGGCGGGCGAGGTCGGTCTCGCAGGGCGCGGCGGGGCGGGATTTCCGTTGTCCCGCAAGCTGTCCGCGGTTGCGGCAGGTGGTCGCGACGCGGTGCTGATGGTCAACTGGTGTGACGGTGATCCGACATCGGTCAAGGATCTGGCACTGGCTGTGGCCTCACCGCATCTGGTCCTGGACGGCGCGGTGACGATGGCGCATGCGCTGCGTGCGCGGCGACTGATCGTCGCCGCGCATCAGGGGTCGGCGATCCTGCGCCTGGTGGCGGCCGCGGTAGCCGAGCGACCGGAGTCGGCGAGCGTGGAGATTCTGGCGGTACCGCCCCGGTTCGTCGCCTCGGAGGCGAGTTCGCTGGTCTCCCTGGCAAATGACGGCGACGCGCGTCCGCTCGGCCGGCTGGTGCCCATCTGGGAAAACGGCGTCGACGGACGGCCGACCCTGGTGACGAATGCCGAGACCACCGCCCAGCTGGCGGTTCTGGCTGCGGTCGGGAGCCGCAGCTACGCCGCTGTGGGAGACCCGAGCGAGCCGGGGACGGCACTGATCAGCGTCGGTGGGCAGGTGGCTCGTCCCGGCGCGTATGAGACGGCTACCGGTGTCCGGCTGGTCGAAGTGCTCGCCGCCGCCGGAGCGACGGACTGCGGCTGGGCTTTGGTGGGTGGGCTCGGTGGTGGCTGGATCGAGGTGGATCGGCTGGCGCGAGCCACGTTCACCACGGCCGCGCTGCGGTCAGCCGGGGTGCCACGCGGCGTCGGGTCGATCACCTTGCTGGGCAAGGGATGTGTGCTGGCCGAAACCAGCAGAGCGCTGGCCCACTTGGCGGAGGCCGGCGCCGGCCGGTGCGGTCCGTGCATGTTCGGGCTGCCGGCGATCGCCGGCGACATGGCCGCGCTGACCGCGGGTGATCCGGATGCTCTCGCCCGACTGAATCGCCGGTTCCCGGTCATCCGGATGCGGGGCGGATGCGCGCATCCGGACGGCGCG
>JAABUP010001866.1_pt1 | contig 42971 bp, 63 predicted proteins | sample 5559201 | NCBI WGS metagenome assembly JAABUP01 (sample SAMN10711887, study PRJNA513373) | rock metagenome | isolation source: Antarctica rocks | place: Antarctica
TGGCAGCTGTGCGGCACGCGAAAGACATCCATACAACTATTCGGCAATGTTCGTCGACACAACGATAGCCTGTGACACCCTGGGTCTTCGGTAAAACTAGTCAGCTTTGACTTGTAGTATCCAGTTTTATCAGTGAAGCAGCAGGCATAGAACAAGAGCGTTTGCACAAGAAGGACAAAAGGAGAGCCTGTTCAGTCAGGCCTTTGTTTTCAGTGAAGTAACTTGCATATGCACAACACAGCAGTTTACTTACCAGCTCCAAAAAAATTGCCAGAGTTTGGCCCTCCCCTTGCCCCTTTACTTTGACTTCGACGCAGACGCAGACGCTGACTGCTGAATGCGCCAGCAGCTTTCTTGCTGAGCAAAGGCTACCCCAAATTTTGAACGAAGTCTAAATCTGTCAAGGAAATAGACTTCTGTTACAGAAGTTCTGTAGCGCTGCATCAGATTCTGGTTTCGCCCTGGTCGTAGAAAGCGTGCAGCCCTTTTCGGTAGCCTATTACTAACCAGGCTGTCTAGGGCCCTGTTGTCCTGACAGGCGTTGACCTGCGACGTCGAAGCTAAACAGCTCGTTCAAGCCTGAACTCACGGAACTGACGCGATGCCACAACAACATGCAAGCCGACTGTCCTTTCCCGGTCCCCGACCAAGATCGATGTCGTCTCAATCCTCCGTGATCACGTCGTGGCTCCGCGTCTACGTTTGATGCGCAGCCTCTTCAATGGCTTTCCAGGTGTGCATGGTGGAAATCTTGTGCTGTCAAGATTTCAAGGATGTATCAGACTCCGCTCGCACAAGTCGACCGTCCCAGTCGCCGGATGCCTTGCTTCTTTATATTGCCGGAAGCCTGCTGACGTCTCAGCGATATGCTTTCTATGCTATTGGGTTGTTGAGAAACTACTCAACGGTTCCCGTTGCACTGTGACAGGTTGCAAGGTTTGTGAAGGCAGCGACTTTGTTGACGCATGTTCCGGGTGTAAGCTGGAGGGTTGCTTGCTGACTTGCGAAAACTGCCTGGACATATATGGCAATGTGGGGCAGCCTGCTCCATTCACGGTTCCAGCTGATGGCTGTTTTGTTGAAGAGAGTCAAACTCAGCTAAGATGCCGGCCGTTCTCCCTTGGAAGCTGTGGTGAGCATTTAGCGTCTCTACTGGAGAGTGGGCTGTCATTGATGTAGCATCTCTACATCACTGACAGCTCACTTTCCTGCTGTCGCAGCTGTAACTCATTACTTGTAGTAATGCAGTTGTAGAGTGCAATGAAACCTTTCTTCCACCCGTACGTCTATAGCTAGCAAAGCTAGGCTTTGCCCAATCCCAGTAGTGATGGGAAGTCCACCATAGCCATGCAGCTAGCTTGCTACTGCTCAAGACATCGCACATCCGTATGTGTTATTGTGGAAATTCCCGTACCAACATGAGATTTGATAGATCTGGCTTACCCGTGGGCTGCACAAGTAGCACTCTCATATCTGTGGGGCAGTACATTTCTGTGTCTTGCACTGCCCCAGGCTTCACACCAACCAACCAAACTTGTGTTCATTCCATAGACAATCCAGCATTGCACTTTTGTTTATAAAGCATAGGAAGCTTTAGGCTTTTTTCAGACACCATTGCCATACCATAACCCAGGCCTGTTCCCCTTCACCCAGGGCAAGTCAGGCCACATGCCTTTGCACAAGCCTTGCTTGTGCCTACCAGGTCTTGTGCTATTTGTGAAAGGATCCAGCCTTTTCACGTTGCTTACCAAGCTCAAGAATGCATGCTTGCATTGTGTATGCCACAGACGTGCAAACAATGATGGCTAATACTGACATGTCCTTGGCGATCACATGACAGATGATCGGCAGTTGGTACGCTTTGCAAAGTGGAGACCACTAGGCTTTGCTTGGGTGGCTAGCCTACTGGGTCTACTCCTCATTGCAACCTTGACCTGCCTGTTGATGAAGCACAGAAGGCACAACCAGCTTCCGCAGCGAAGGGTGGGCCTTGTCTACTATCTCCAAAATCAAGCCACATCTTTGCATCTTCAAGCCCAACTCCAAGTGGTGTCTGCAGGCTTGTCACATAGTTCTGCTGTTCATCAAGTGCTGCCATGCACACAGCTTGCCTGTCTGCTGAGAATGCTGAGCTGTCTAGTCTGTATGTGGTGCTAGCAAAGGCTGGGCTTCAGCTGTCCTCGTCATTTCAATTCACTGCAACTGCTTTTTGTCAGGAACAACGTAAATGATCCTTACATGGTGATTTCTCACAGAAGCTTGCCTCATGTTGTGATGATGGACAGTGCCATGTCGCTGATTAACCTCACACACAGACTTACTGTCTGTATGGATGTACAACAAAAACCACCAAGTTCATCACACCTGTTGCCTGTAGCAGCAATTTTTGTTTCGGTTGATGCAACAGGCAGGCAGCTCCAACAGGCCGGCAACAAGAGTGTTCAGGCCTGTTGTGCCCAACCAGACTTGCCAGACGCGCCTCTCTTCAGCCATTCAGTCGTCTCTGCGTGCCTTGCGCCCTGCCCCATCTCCTGCAAACACAAATCACACCTTGGACTCATCCTCAGCAACCCAGTCTGCGCTTGAGCTGTTGCACAACGATGAACGTAGATTGCCTGCTCCCATGGTAGACCTTGCAAAAATCCGGTTTTGCAAAAGAGCAAATGGGGAAGATTGGCTGCTTGGCTCCGGCTCATTTGGCATGGTGAGTGCAGGGCTTGGACCCCTGTAACCCTTCCCTGCACCCGCCCTTGCCCACTGTAGTCCATGCCTGGCTGCCTATAGCTGCCCTTGCCTGGCCTGGTTGTCTGCATGTACTTATAGGCAGGCAGCCTAGCTAGGCAGGCCCTGTAAGCCTGCCAGTACACGTATAATGCCAACGGCGCTGATGCCTGCTGTACCTGATCTTGCCCTCTGCCCGCCCCTGCCTGCCCCTGCCTGCCTGCCCTCTTCTCAGTCCTGCCTACTGCTTGCCTGCCCAATATGGCCCCTGCTGCCTGCCCATTGTGGCATCTGCTGCCTATTGCTCACCTGCCCTTTGTTTTGTCTGCTGCCTGCTGCTTGCCTGCCCATGTGGCCCATGGTGTTTACTGCTTGCCTGCTCACTCAGGCGTCTGGCTAATTGCCACACCTAATGTTGCTCCTAGTTATTCTGCCCCTACCCCATGTGTTGTCTGCACATACCCCTGCTGGCGCCTGCCTTGCCAGGCTGCTCCTGACCCTGCGCTCCGTGTGCCTGCCCTGTCTGCTTCTGTGTCACTTCTTTCAGCCTTATTGTCCTGTATGTGTGCAGGTGTACAAGGCTAAGATGGGTGAGCTGGATGTGGCTGTCAAGATGATTCAAAAGCAGCATTTTGTCAACTGTGTCATAGTCGAACGCTGTTCTGGGTACATCCAAGGACAGCGGGTGTTTATGTGTAATGACTCAGCTGACAATATTCTGCTCAGCACCTCGACGCACAACTGTTGAGTACTGCTGTTCACAGCCAAGTGTTGCACAATCAGTTACAGTTGACTCAGCGTGCTGGACTTCCTTGGCTGCCTCTTCTACACCAGCATTACATGTCAGACACTGTCTGTCTGTCCGTCCATCCGTCTGTCTGTCTGTCTGTCCGTTTGTATGTCTGTCTGTGTGTCTGTCTGTCTGCATTTCTGTCTGTCTGTCCTGCAGTGCAAGCATCTCTCGCTCAAGTTCTATCAGTGCAATCGCAGGAGCTCCATGTTTTAGAGACGTTACCATTTGATGACAACATTGTCCAGTTTCACGGCTCTTACACCCAGGATGGCAACATCCTTTTGGTGCTCGAGTACATGCAGGTCAGAATTGCTCTTCACAGTTGTAGCGATCGTACAATGACAACACAGTCTTGTCTGCATGGAGTTGCAGTAGGACCTTTTACAAACAAGCAGGCACAAAGTCTTATGCAATGTGGTGGGCCGCGCCCAGGCTGAATTTTGGTGAGTGCTGCAACTTAACAGCTTGACTGATGTTGAAACCTGCTAGGAACTGGAGACCCTTTCTTCTGTGCGTGCATGTGTCCAGGCGGGTCCTGCAGCCCTACCAGCCTGATATTGCATGTAATGATGATTGATGACCGTTGAGCTGCTCCAATGGTAAATGCTGCAGGGGGGCGATTTGAGGCAGGCCCTGCGGGGGCCTTTGGCAGCAAGCCTGAGCTGGTACAACAAAGGAGCAAGGGTTGCTCTGGATGTGATGAAGGGTCTCCACTTCCTACACCGCAACAGAGTAAGCTTCTGCACATTGTCTCACTTGCGGTCCAACACATCAATATGCTCTTCTTCAAGTTCTAAGTCAAGTTATACTGAAAGGCTTGGAAGATTTTGTTCTGACAGGCCACTTCTGAAGCCCTAAATAACATGGCAATCAAACATCTTTTTGATGGTTTTACTGGTCCTTGTGGCTAGCATGACCATCACACCAACACCATACCCATCGTCACCATGGCATCACAGTGACATAGCTGTCCAGAACTGAGCAGCTTGAGTCATGTCGTATCTTTTTATGTATTGTGATGTAACCTGATGGCAACGCATCTGCAGTGACGTGATCAAAATGACCAGTCGCCATTCTTGGCTGCCTGCAGATCCTGCACAGAGACATCAAAAGCGGCAACATCCTGTTGGTTGAAGATTTTGAGTCGGCCAAGATCTGTGATGTGGGGCTGGCGCACATCATGACCAACACCTCCCTCTCCAGCTCCACCTCCAGCTCAGGGGGGCAGTACGTGCAGACCACCTTGGCCTACGCTGCTCCAGAGCTGCTGCTGTGCCTCAGGTCAACGCCCCTGCTCTTCTTCTTCCACCTCTGCTAATACCTCTTCTTGAACCTCTTCTTCTACCTCTTCTCCTACATCTTCTTCTACCTCTTCTCCTACCTCTTCTTCTACCTCTCCTTCTACCTCTTCTTCTACCTGTTTGTCTTTCAGTTCTGTGCAGCGCTCTTGTGCACATGGGTGGACATACTGGCCAGTGCAACTTGTGTTGTGACAACAGGCAGGGCTGATACCAGGCTGCCCTGTACACGCATCATCATTCCTGGGGCAGGTCCATGCTTGAAAGGCTGGTTCATAAGCTGCCATGCAAGCCACTGCGCTCTCACAATCACCATGTCAACTCTGCCTGATTGCATTGATGTCTGCTCACGCTGTGCTTCCTTGCTTTGGCAAAGCACGGTGTTGCTGCTGCAGCAGCATTTCTCAGTGTGACAAGCACAGAGTCTGGACTTGTGCAACTTGCACAACTGAGTTCTGGCGCAGCTTCAGTGCATTGCAGTCACAGCAGCCACTGATGCAATTGTAGCTATTATTCAGCATTTTACTGCTGTTTACCCAGGCACTGCCTTCATTGGAAGCAGACCTACTGCTGCTTGATGAAAGGAGCAGTCTTCTTCAGCAAAAGTCTGTTTCTGTGCAAGTCAGGTCCAGAACACACTATCTGTGTCAGTAAGAACCATGGGTGTCTCTCTGCGGCATACAGAAACAGAGCAACATGAGCTGTGCACGGGCAGTCTGCCTTTAACTGACTCCTCTTCAGACAGTTGCAGGTGTGATGAGAAAGCTGATATCTTCAGCTATGGTGTTGTGTTGTGGGAGTTGATCACACAGGAGCATCCGCGACGTGGTCGCCTGAGGGAGCTTCAGGTAATGGCAGAATGAAGCATCACAAAGCTGGCCTGTTTGTCGCAAGCTGTTCACTCAATGCAACAAAAACGGCTGCAGAAGCAGACGTGCTGACATGAAGGCTGGTGTCAGTTCATATTGAGCATGTGTACATTTAGGGTCTACTGCCATATTTAGGCTTTCAGGGCTTTGATGTAGTTGCAGTTCATTCCTAGGTTAGACGGAACACTGCAGCTGAGGCAGAGATGCCTGTCATGCCGGACATTCACAGTTGCATGCAGCTTATCTGCAGCATGAATCTGTTTGTTTGACTTTTGTTGTGATCATTCGGCCTTTCAGCTTGGGTCACTGATCCTGTCATCATCATTAGACATTCCTTGTCTCATGTGCATGCTGGCTGCAACAGTATTGGCAGTATTGCTGATGTTGTGCCTCCCAAACATTCACAACCTTTGAGACATGTAAATACCAACACATCGTTCAGTTGCTACAGTATATTGCTGAGCATGCTGTATGTATTTGTAGGTTCCAGAAGAGTGCCCACAGGCGGTAAGTGACCTGGTGAATGCTTGCCTTGAACAGGAGGCTGGCAATAGGCCAACAGCCCAGCAGATTATCCACGTCATTCAGACCCATCTTGGGCAAAGTTGACGCAGCAGCAACGTCTCAGTCCTGCCTTGGTCAAAGTAAGATCATGTAGACCTCATCTGCAGTTGCACTGTGTCAGGAGCAATGTTGCAGGTCATGTGGGCCTGAAATGAAGTAACACAGTTTGGTCTGGGCAGAACAGGAGCTGGCTGTTACAGCAAACCTTTTTTGAGTGCACAGATAAGGACATTGATGTTGCAATTGTTCAGCAATCAAAGCACAGCCATCCTGGAGCCACAATGCTGCGTGATTTGTCCATCTGATGATGTCTTTCAGCGTATGTTGGTGCTGGGGACAGAAAAACAGCAATTCTATGGAAGTCACACAGCCTTGAAGAAGACCTTGAGTGGTAAGTGATGTCATACCTTGTTGCATGATCACAATGTTGGTTGTGGGAAGTTGTAGGCAAGTAGAACTGTGAATTTTGACAGTACCTGTAGGCCTGAGGGCCCCATGTTGTGCAGACTGCAGAAAATAGGAAATTAGGAAGCAAGGTTGTAGTTGTAAGATGGTTGATACCCTGTGACGTTGGCCGCAGTGGAGCCTTGTCCAGTATGCGATCAAAGCATGGAGAATGTGTATAAAAGTGGATTAATGCCCAGGAGCCTTGTCGTGATTGTGCAGCATTATATCCCAAGAACTTGGTATTGAATTGCATTCTGATTTTTTTGATTTGGATTTATGCACGGTGACTTGGTACTGAATTTGGTGATTTGGGTTATGTCAATGCTGAACTTGTATGAGAACGTGCCCCAAGTGAATCACAGACGGAGTCACAGATCACGTGAAACAAAATCTGATTCTATGCATGGTTATCGTACAAGCTACAGCATTTGCATTCCAATATTGGCATTGTTGCCAACAACTGTTGCCTGCCCATACTCCCCAGTTTTCTGACCAGTTCCAAAATTAGATGAAGTAACAGTGAGTTTTGCAAACTCTGTGAGAACTTGCAGTTTTTCAGGAGTTGTGGGGCGTGTGCAGAACTGGCAGTTTTGTCTTAGTATGGAGAACACACCGTTATAGAACTCGCTATTATGCACACAGTGGCTTACACTAGTAGAAATTGACAATTTCGATACCAGCTTATACCATGAGTTTCAAACACACAGTCTGATGACACACAGTATATCACGAGTTTTGCACGCTTACTGCTACAGCAAAAAGAAGCTTGAATCCTTCGGACTGCGCTTTATCCAGTGAAAGTTGCTTTTAAGTGTTCAAACAACCAGCATGCTAATTGACTGTTGACCTATGGTATGACCTTCTACGAAAGCATGTAATCAAATCACTGCACTACCAGCAATGCTCTGGTGTTGTACTTCCTGACCTAATGATGTAATGTTGCTTTAGCAGACATGAGCACATGCAAATGACACCATTGCTTGATGATTCAGTCAGTAGCGAGAGTCGTCCTCTTCCTCCATTGCTGATTGCTCATCTGCTGGCTCTTCTGTAGCTAAGACTGAAAGACATTCAGACATGTCTGGGCGCTGCAGATCTGGGAAATTGCACAGCTTGAAGCTGCAGCCATTCACGGTAGCCTGATCCGCTCAGATTCTGAAATTTCTCTGTGTAGCTTCGAGCACAAGTCACTATAGTCTATCTTGTGTACAGCATGATCAGTGTTGTGATTGCTCTTCTTGATGCCCACAGAGTTGCTGAGCTGCTTTGTGACCTGTAAAGAGGACCGGATTGAAAATCAGTGTAGGCAAATGAGCTGCATGAATCAGAGTTGCTTTCTGCACAGTCTTGAGATGCAGAGTGATGGAGCATACAGTTGCCACAAGTCAGTCATACAGCAAATGCAAAAACAGGCTTGCAAGGACCACTAGCAAACAACAAGTCTAGGAGCCTGCGCTGACCTTATTGACAACAAAGGCTAGCTCAGACAGAGTGGTCTCCACAGCTGACAGTTCCGTCTCATGGACCTTCGCTTTGGTGCCATGGCAGTAGTACTTCAGGAGCACTTGAAGGAAGCATCTGTTGCTGCAGGGCCCCCTCTCACCCTTGCAGAACTTGTCATCTGCAGCACGACTTGAGTTCAAACTCTGATTCTAACTGCCGAAATAGGCAGTTGCCAAACCAGGTCCCTGCATATGCTGGTCAATGCTCAGTGGGGCACAGGTGTGATTGCCATATGCAGGCAAAAGCAAGCCTGCTTTGTACCTATCAGAAGTGCTTTTATGGTCAGGCCTGAGCCATACTGCCGTTCTGTTTCATCCCTAATCATACAAGCAGAGGCACCTCTCGCATTAGCTTTGGTGTGTTTCTTGCCCTGCACAAGCACATTGTGGTAAATGCAGCTAGTGGCACTGCTCAGCAGCTTGACACCATGCACTGTACCGATACAATGAGGCTCTCAGAGGGTCAAATGTAAGGCTAAGATAGCGCCTGAAGCACAGACTCTGTACTTCAGGCGCTATCTTAGCCTTAAATCTGACCTTGAAGTTCTTGCAGCCAGCGTACACCAATGCAGCAGAGTGCGTCCTGTCATGGTCAGGGCATCGCCCCTGAAAATGTGTTTCAAGAGAGGGTAGAAGCCCACAGAAAGTGAAGCAGGGGACAACAGCACGGACTCCTCTTTTGTCTGCTTGCCAAATAAAATCTTATCCTGCGATGATAAGTCTCACAAATCAGTCAACAGCACCTCTAAGTCCTAGGACTGAGCAAGACAGCTCACCAGCTTGCAGTTTGCCTGTTCTGCAGCCTTGCACTACCAGTCAGCTCCTGCTGCAGCCCTGCATAATTGACAGCAAAGATGGTAGGTCTCTTGGAGCTACCTTGCCGGGTTTCTGCTGGAACTTGCCTGTTTCCTGCACAACAAGCACCAAGGTGACATAGAGCATGCAGTCAAAATCAAAAGCAACTGCAGATGGGCTGCATGGTAAGAGTATGGTTTTGCATTGGGCCCCTAAGGTCATCTTTGTGTCATTGGTGCTCTTGATTAGCAACATTGGAGTCAAGGTATTTCAGCTCGAAAAGTCAGTTGTTTGACTGCAGCTGCACCGCCAGAAGTAAAACTGCTTCATCACAGCATTGGGGACTCCATGTCCTCAATCTGCCAGAGCATACGCCAGCATAGTTTGAGCCTAGCTATGTGTCACACCTGTTTCGATTGCTGGGTTGCCATGGGCTGAACCTTGCAAAGCAGATAGAATGCATCAGGAGCAACTGCAGCTGACACTTCGGTCACAGAAGGCTCATCTTCATTCCAGCTAAATAGGTTGGATGCCTGCACATCGCCATCCAACGTCACATGCAAACATCATATCAGTTGCTTTGGTCTGCAGGGACCTATTGGAATATACCTGAGACAACACCGACACGTGCATAATCAAGAAGCCGTCCGGCTTGAAGCGATCTTACAGCATTACGGCAACTGAAACAGCAGCAGCTGCTCATGAGATTCCACTCAAGCTGTGGAGTGTTATACGCAGGGTGAATGACGATGTTGACTTCTGCATGGGTGCCGTTGAGGTACGTTCTCTCGTGGATTGCTGTGATCGTTGATAGCTATCGCTCCGAGACCAACTTCATCAAATTTCATTCATTTAAACCTATGTAGTGTCAATGACACACTTGTGGACGTGATACCATTCTGCGTCAGCGCATTGCCTTCAACTGCTGTGCTGAACAAACAGCGCTTCGCACACTTGCGATATAGTCATGCAAGTTCACATTTTTTTGCTTGGCTTCTGACTACTTGCTGCCAGGTCGCAACCCCTGCATAGGCTGCCGAAGGGCTTTGGTAGATGTCCACAGCATTTCAAGACCAGCAATCATCTACAAGTCTTGCTAGGTATGCCTTGACCGCATGTGCGAGGCAAGAAGCACGCACTGATCCTGTGACTGTTTGGAGATGAGTACAAAAAGCTTCCAGAGCTGCACTCACAGTTGACTGTCGGCCTTGTTTGATCGCAGTCGACCCTCGTTCTTTGGTGGCTTCGTGTCAACTCGCCAGGCGTCAGCACTTCCATCTTGGAAGCCTTCCAAACCTGCAGAAGGTGCTGCTGGGAAAGCCCCAGGCCAAAGTGTCCCCTCCAAAGCTTCTGCAGCAAGCACAGCCAAGGCTGTTGTGCAACCCAAAGCTGTACCAGCGCCACCCGCTGACCCTACTGCAGTGAGAAAGGAGCGTCTCAAAGCTAACAGAAACTTTGACTCGGACTCTGACACAGAGCCAGACAGGCAGAGGTCAAGAGAGAGCCGCAATCTTAGCAAACTTGAGCAAAGGGTTGCAGCTGCTGAGAAAGATGCCGCAGCCAAGCGCCGTGCACCTGAAGCGCAGCATGCACTGCTGCAGCAGCAACAGCAGCAACAGGCATATAAGTCACCATACAGTTCATCAGGCAAAGCTATTGCTAGCAAAGGACGTACAGTGCTGCCAAAGGGCAAGGCTGGGGCAGCGTCCAGGAACATGGCTCTTGCCCCTCAGGTGGGTGACTTTATTGTGTGTGTCGTTGCTCATAGTGCTTGGAGTTGTCTGTGCAGTTTGTGATGTGTGCTGCCTACCTGACTGCACTGAACGCCATACAACTAAGGCTTTGCGTTCTATTTTAACAGCTTTTCAGAGCCTTGGTGGCCAGGGTTGAGCATGAGCTGTGTTGTTGTATGTTCTTATTGTGAAACAGTGCCTCTGCTTGCTGGCACTCCAATCATCAGTATGCAAAGTATGGACCGGTGCTTTGTGCAGGCAATAGCTCTTTCTCGCAAACAAATGGCTGACCGAGGAATTCGGCAAGCAGTGGACTCGGTGCGCAGCCAAGCCCCGACATCCATGTCATCACAAAGGCAGCAATCCAATGCTACTGCCGGCTCATCTGGAAGATCTTCCCATGCCATGCCAAGCACATCTGGCAGACCCCCACAATCCCCATCCTCTCACATCACCTCTGCCCCCCCTGCCCCCGGCACTACCCATAGACTGAATGGCTCAGGCCTTACTGCACATCGGCATCTGACTGACAGCTCAAGTCACATGCCGGCATGGGCTCAAAAGGCCAAGCAAGCAGGTGTGGGTGACTCCCAAGCTGCCTTTAGACGTGTACAGTTCCCGCATCGCAGTGCTGAGTATTTGGGAGGAAGTGTGACAGCACCCATGTCTTCTCACTTGTCAAATGCACATAGAAGGGGAGTTCTGACACTGCGTAGCCCAGCACCTCCAGCACCACAGGCTCCAGAACTGCCTTTCAGCAACCCTAAACCCAGAAGGGGTGCCCAGCCTGGATATGCACCAGGTTCAGCTTCCCCATTGCATCCCTTTTTCACACCGTTCAACCAGCCTTCTGCTTGTCTGGCAGGACCTGCTCACGGGGCAGATTTCTCTGATAGCACCTTTCTCGTAGCTCTATTTAAATTGACTGTCACAATCGTACAACTGTTTCCAGACCATGCTGTTGTGATACATGTGTGTCAGTAAAGGACAGTGTCATGCACATGTTTTGGTAGGGCCTGTGTGTGTCTCTCTTTCTTTGTGTGGTAGAACTATTTGTTCTACCCGAGTTGCTTTACTGCAGCTTCCTCAAACAACTCTGGCTGGCACTTGACTTTTTAGCATTGCAGAGGTGCACACTCTCATGCATTGCATCTGATGTGAAATCTGCTTCTGGTGCAGTTCTGGCTGGCAGAGGAGCAAAGCGCATGAGGCCAGAGGAGCAGGAGTATGAGGATGACTTTGTTGTTGATGATGAAGAAGAGCCAGATTGGCGCCAGGCCCTCAAGAGCATCACCAAATATGACCCCTCCAAGTGAGCAAGCAGCAATGCTGCCAGTGTCACTGATTGCATCAGACCCAATTGCAAATAGTTGCATCACAGACATTTTGGTGTTGTTTGACAACATGCTGCACAGTGTCATGCTACAGATCATGTTGAATGTTGCATGTGCAAACTATTATGTCCTGCTCATATGTCTGCCGCCTCCACAGCATGCTTTGTGTTCTTGCCACCAAGGTAATGCAATGCTTCATTTGCCCTCGTATAAATGCAGGTTTGATGATAGAGGCTTTGACGACCACACTATGGAGGCTAATTACAAACAGATCCAGGTAATTGACCTGTGATTATCTGCTTGAATGCCGACATCACGCACAACTGCCGTGAAAGACACTGGTACCATCGCAACCCTCTCATGACACATGCCTTGACACGACCCCCATCTGAACCAGGCTGGAGATCACACTCACTTGCTGTGCAACCTTCTGTGCAAATTTGCTTGCCTTACGGGCAAGATTGCGTACTTGCCTAATGTGCTGGTCAGGATTAGCCTCCTAAGATCAGCCTGGGATTGAGCATGCCTGCTGAGTAGCTGCTGTGCAAAAGTTGCCCATAATACATGTGATCACATCTGCCCTTTAGCATGCATCTGATACTTGGACACTCTTGCTTGTACAGGCTGAGGAGCGCAGAAGTGCACGCCTGGGCCGAGAAGATGATCGACGTGCTGAGGAAGAGGAGTTGAGGGAGCAGGAGGAGAAAAGGAAGAAGAAAAAGCGCGCAAGAGCCACAGGGGGTCTTGTCATGTGAGAAACGAGGATCAAAGTCTACATATGGCAGCGGCTGGAAGGACAGAGCCAGCATTAGAGCAGCAACTGTGCCTTCTGGTTCGTTTTTAATGCTCCATTGTATCATCAGCAGAGCCAATGCGCGTTTTGATCATAGCCGGCTGGCGTTAGCGTAGATAGAAAGGTCTTTGGTGCTGCTTTATCTCTAAGAACAAATGGATCCTCAAGCCATTCACAACCTGTTGGCACTGAGATTGTGCCGTAATGTTTTGTCAAGCAGGCTGAGTCATAAGTAATTGCTTAGAGGTGTGCAGGCCAGAGCTCCAAACTTGTGATGCAGTTATGACCATTCTACCTCCTTTTTTTGTTGGACCAGCTTCGTGTGATACACCCATGGCACAGATGTACAACAAGATACTGCAGTTGGTTGAACAGCCGTGTGACACACCCATGGCACAGATGTACAACAAGATACTGCAATTGGTTGAACAGCACTCACCACGCCATGACTTCAACGTTGGTGCAAGTCATGGCGTGGTGAGTGCTGTTCAACCCAAACAAATGCATGTGACAGGATTCTGAAGCTGTGTTCTAGGTACTCAAAACGACGCACAGCTGTTGCAGGCTATGAAGAGAAGCCTCCTCTATGGCCTTGCAGCCATTCTGCACAGTACATACTGTGCTCAGGCAAGTGCAGTGCTAGCATGTCAGGATGCTGATGATGAAGACCTGCCCTTGCAGATTGCTACTGCTACGATTGGGTGGGATAGCAGCACATGGATGCCAGCACTTGAACCTCACCCAGCAGTCACATCTTTTCTGCAGCACTCAGCTCTGCTGGCAGGGGCTGGTCTGAGTGCCTTGCTAACTCTGAAGCTGACATCGAAGCCTTGGACAGCATGGCTGCCGTACCCAGCTACCATTGCTGCCTTTACGGCTGAGCTTTGGTACCTGATGGGCTAGCTGGATCATGTATTCTATGATATATTAAATTGTCAGATGTGTTCAGGCAATTTCGGACGTCAGCAGGGGAGGGTGCCAGAGCTAGTGCACAAGGCAATTAGGTCTGTAATGCTGTCTCAGTGAAAACAGTGCCACTCGCCAAATTTCACTGTACAGCTTTGGAGGTTCTTTGCAGACTTGCAGCAAACGAGTTGTGCACCTATTTTTCTTTATACTGCATCGGCTCATTGTGTGTCAACAGGCTTTAGTTCAGCCCGCTCAACAACAACATAGTGTATGTGGAAGCTGCATTGAAGCTGAATATTGGGATGAAAAGCAGCTGATGCAGTCACTGTGCCCTCACCTTTTGGCAACCTTGATTGAATTTCACTGTGCATGAGCACAAACAAAGTGCAAGGATGTAATCAGTGGTAGCAGAGCAGCCTGGGTGACAATGTGACACCCCGCTGTGTATTGCATCAGGCGATAGTATTGAGCGTATACATTAATTGCTGAACTTGCACAAGTTGCTGCAAAGGTACATAAGGCACAATCAGCAGCAACATACAGCTTGGGTACATAAGGCACAATCAGCAGCAACATACAGCTTGGAGCTAGCTGGCACCAATGGGGACCTTGTGAACCATTGACTCTTTCTGTATTTGCTGACAACTCCGTTCCACAACCTCCAGCAGCTTTGCAAGGTTGTTGGACCACTTGTTCAGAAGCTCATCTGGGTCTTGCCTCTTGGCAAATCTGACAATGCCAGCTGGCCGATCAATTTTGGCATACAATGCTGCTGCTACAACCATATCTGACACATGCTTTTCTGCCTGCACAACGCAAAACAAAGATGAAGGCAATGTATCGCATCATTGTTGCACCAGTTTGCAAATGACCGGTTCAAAAACATCTTCACATCTTCCTCAAAGAGGTCTGTCTGTTCTCCAGATGATAAGGCCATGTTGTGTCTTGCCAGATCTAAGCACTAGAACAGCACTATGGATGCATACATGCAGGTGTTGATGAATCAGCTGTAGAGGGCGCAAGTCCATCACAGATGCATGACCCTTCCAGGTCCTCCAGAATGCAAGCTGACTTACCAGAGTAGCACTGATCAATAGATGACTCACAGACTCCTACACTGGTGATCACAAGCAGTGTCACAGCATGCACCAGCAAATCACAACAGACAGTGTCAAAGGTGTGCTAGTGCAAGGAACTGGCTTGCAAAGTCAATTTGGCATGCCAGGGTGCATGCATGATGAAACAGCACTCTTACCTCTTCCTCCTTCAAACACAGCAGGGTGGCAAGGCGCTTGGTGGTGATGCGGCTGTAGTACTTGCTGATGACCAGGACATTGTGCTCCACTACCCGTAACCTGCATGTCACTCCATGCTAGTGCTGTACAAACTACTCATGCTGGGTTACTGAGTAAAACGTGACAGCCTGCCAGATTCAGTCTGCTGGCTGTTGCACTACGACATGTTCAAGACGCTGCAGGGCAATACATTTTGGGCAGGGGGGTATGTACAAACGCAGGGATTGCAGGCCTACCAGAGAGCATTTAATGACTGGGTGAGGGTGCAGAGCACTTGCAGCAGAAGGCATGCACAACGCAGTTGAGCAGCAAGAGTAGACTGGAGCTTGATTGAATCATAACATGTCGTAAGTAGGTCAGCATGCTGATGAGGCAACAGCTTGCTCAATATTGGGAGCTTACTTGAAGTCCTTTTGCCTCTGGTCCCCTTGCTCAGCATTGAACACTTCTTGCTGCTGGCTGATCTCTGAGGCATACTTCTTCTCAAGCACATCCCAGTACACAACCTGTACATGAGAGGGAAGGTAAAGCATATGCTGGACACAGTGGTTCGCATGTCAGCAACAGGCAGTCACCTGGGCGCCACAGTCAGGAACAGCAGTGCAAGTACCTTTGAGGCAGACAGATCATCAGAATGCAAGTACAGTTAAGGTGACAGCCAAGTTTGACAGCAGTGCAGGTAGATTTGGGGTGACAGGCAGATCATTATGCAGGCAATCTGCCTTCTGCAAGTCCTTGCAGCTGTCCTTGACATTGCGCTAATGCAGCTGTACAGTCAGCAACGCAATGTGCAAAGCTTGCGTAGTAATGACGTGATACATGGTCACGCATATGGCAGGCATACCTCCTGAGTGATGAAGGTCTGTAGCAGCTCCTTGTAGTCAGGAAGACCATCCAGCTTCTTGTCAGCGGCAGTGCCATTGAGCAAGGTGACCTGGTCACTGCTTGTTGCTGCCAAAACCACAAACCAGCAGATTTTTTGCAGCACCTGCATGCACATCATGCTTGTCCTGCAAATCCCAGATTTTGTCTGTGTGCAACATGAATAATACATGGTACAACACATCTGCTTTGCATGCTTTGCTGCTGCTCAAGCTGGAGCTTCCGTTGCTGTGCTGCACTGATGGCAGAAGCTGGGAGTGAAAACGGTTTTAGTAAGAGACATGATCAAACAAGTATTTGAACACCACACGTATGCACTCACCGGCTTCCACTTCTCAGGATCATCTGCAATGCTATCTGTCTCATAGATGGCCTTATAGCAGCGGCATATGTCAATGTAGCTGTTGTTGTGTGAGTGATACCGGATGAGCAGCTGATAGTACTTGAGCTTCAACTCCTCCAGAGATGGGGTGTCCTGTTGGGACACAGCAGGCCGTGTCAGTCATAAGATTGTGATCATCCATGGCTGGTCATAGTCTTAGTGACTATAAATGCATTCTGACTATGTTCTGAAAAAATACCAGCGGTGTGCAGCTTCTGCAAGGTAAAGTGAGGCTCAACCAGAAACCCCTAGCCAAGCTCTGGGGTGCTGTGCTATTGCAGGCTGATTTGCATTGACTATCACAGGTTGACTCACCATGAACAAGCTGCTGACAGATTTGCAACTGCTTAGTGGTGAGTCAAAGCACAGCACTCTGACAGCTGACAGGTTCTATCCAATCAGCTGCCTTCAGCATTGCCATGGACAGCATGCTCAAGCTGACATCATGTGTGGTAAGGTGCACAGTTTGTACAAGGCTTGCGAACAACAAGAGCCGCACCTCTGTAGGAGCCTCTATGGTGGTGCCCTCAATGCCAATCTCCCCGGCTGCCTCACCCTGCTTGCCTGGCACGACCTTGAAGGCACGTGCACTCACCTTCTTGGCTAGGATCTGAGCTCTGCAGCCAGGGAGCAGGTTCTTAAACACATTTCAATATTAAGAATGCCTGAACACCGCTATCAAGCCCACGTACATGTCACCCACCTCCTGTAGACTCAGTATAAAAGAACATCACATGCTCAATAGAGACTGCAAAGCTGACACTCATTCAGTGACAGAAGCCACTTCTGACCTCTCAGCTACGTAAGCATATGTAAGGCATCACAGGCCAAATCTAGATGACCTGTTCAGCATGCGACTCACCTGACATAATCTTTCCGGTCCAGACAAAGACGAACTTGCTCCAAAATGAATGCAATCTTCTCTGTCTTAGCCATGGCACCAAAGGTTTCCTATACAGCCACAACAGCAACTACGAGCAGAGAAGCGGTAGGAAAGCTGCAGTAGTAATGCCACGCGCTAATTATAGACCAGCCTGTATGCAGCTTGCACGGCCATGCCTGACCTGGCAGCTGTTTCACAAACGACATAGACATCTCATGTAATAAATTGCTACTTCTGTGCGCTCGTAGTATAGACCAAGCCTCCATATGGAGTCTGACATTCAGTCAAAGTGCAAGCTGGGCAATGCATCTTTGTGATATGACACTGCATCTCTAAGACCCGGATGAGACAAGATGACATGGCTGAATAGTGTTACCACAGCCACTTCTTGCAGGACATCAGCAGCTTCTGCAATGTTGCCCTCTCGCTCCTTGAGCTGTGCAAGCTTGCGTGTGAGTCTTGCACGCTCTATCTCTACGTAAATCTGCACCAAACACAAGTGTTGGTACAAAGCAGCAGGCCCTTGTGGTCAGGGTAAGTCTCCAGCGTAATGACTCAGTCACATTCAGAGGAGTTTGTCATGTTGGCATCAGGTGCACAAATTGTGTAGAACGTGGTTGGTGAGAGCATTAGTCGATGCAGTCAGAGCAAACCACATCATGAGCAAGGATATCTACCTTGCCCTCGGTCACAGACTGCAAAGTCTTGATGAGCTCAACCTTGGTCTCTTCATCGGGAGTTTTCTCAACATAGTCCATTGCTTGCCTAACAAATGCTTGAACAGCCTGCAACAAAACAATACGGGCTTGCTGACGACAAAACATAGCAAACACAGTAAGCAAGATGTAGCATTGCCTTGGCCACTTACCTGTTTTAGCTGCGACCTTCTCTTGGCCAGCAGCAGGATGTGCTCATTGAGCTGTTGCCAGTCACCGGCATCAAAGAGAACCTCCAGGATAGCTTTGCAACACATCTTGGTGCTGGTAATGTCCTCAGCTAGCCTAGACTGTTTCTCCAAACCCAGCAAGCTCTCCACTGCTTCACTGTATTTGCCCTGCATGGAGTACAACTTCATGTGGCATTGCTGCATGTGACAATTGCGGCAAGATGCGGCCAGGCTGAATATGAATGCGAAACTTGAAGCAAACTCCTTACTTTGCTGGCAAGGTCTTTTTGCGCCTTGATATCTGCTTGAAGCTTTGAACGGTCTACGTTGGCTTTTTTCTCCTCCTCTTTCTTATCCTCGTCCATGGCTATGTTGGCCTGCACTCAGAGAATGCAGGTATGTTGCTGTCCCTCAACTTTGCAGCGAGTTTCACCCTGCCGAAACCCTTTAGTGCGCGGTAGGTTGCCTACCACTGTGAACTCTCCGACCTCTGCCATGTTGAAAAGCGACTATCAGAAAAACAAACAGTCAGGCTGGCCGACCGAGGGTCAAGCTCTGTGCTAGTTGAGCTGATCAATACAAATCTGATTATCCTCAAAGCTCACCCAAGAGCTTTATCCTGTAATTGCTCTGCTTGAAATCGATTTGCAAGACAACTTGCAAGCTTTGATTGGCAATACCGTGACCGCGAGCGCTGAGAATGTTCAACAGTTGCCTGTGATGTGCAGGACGCAAAGCTGAGCCATGGGAAGTAGAAGACAGGAGGTTAGTATTTAGTGTTCAGGGGTCTTCCCGCGGGGTTGCAGTGCTGATCCCAACTACCTCGGCGCTGACCTCGAGCGTTTCGACAGCATCTTGACCTGCGCTTGCGGCACGTTACCGTTGACACGGTGCACAATCAACTACTGGCACGAACAGCATTGAACGCGAACGCGGACGCACAGCTGTACGATCCGACAGCGGCTAGTAACAACCGTCCGGGCTCACTATCCCGGCTACCTCCCTTGCAGTGTGGAGCTGCTGGCATATCTTTTGGTTGCAAACCTGCTGCTCAAACTACATTCACACTGTGACGGCTTTTGACGTTCAGCAGCATAAGGCGAAGTGGCTGAGCCATGGGTACTCAGGACAAAAAGCTGGTCATGGACACTGCAGCCTGGTTCGGCAATGTGTCCACATCTGTTCTGATCATTTTCATCAATAAGATTCTTATGAGCAGGACAGGCTACGGCTTTCGATATGGTCAGTCTGTGCAATCGATGTGCTTGAAATTTGCTATCAACTATGTATATGTACATATATTTTCGTGGACCAGTACCTACAAACTCACCAGCATATCTCAGTTGCTGCACACCTCCACCTGGTGCCAATGTGCTATGTAGCTGCTGGTCGTCCTCTGCCAACTTGACTCCTGTTGTGCAGCCACAACGCTGTGCGCTTTCCACTATATTGTTTGTACACTCAGCATTTGGCTGACTCAAGCAATGGGAGGCATCAAGGCGGTAAAGCTTCCAGTGAATGGTGAGCAAATCTCCTTTTGCTACAGAGTACTTCCGCGTGATGCATACCTTTGGTTGATACATGAGTTTGGTTTTGCTAGCTCAAGTCCAGGCCTGGCAGCGATATGCTTTGAGATGCTGATCATTACACATGGTTGAGGCCTGTGTCACTTGTGTGCAGATCTGGCTTTGTTCACGGTCACAGCCAACCTATCCATTGTCTGCCTGAATCTGTCACTCATGCTGAATCCTGTAAGTTTATACCAGGTAAGATGTAGCAAGCTTCACTTAGCGCAGCACGTGCTTTCACAACTCATGCTGTGATTTGTGTCACAAAGCTGCGTCCTCTGAAGCACTAAACACTCAAAGCTATGGATTGCGTCTTGCAGATAGCTAAGCTGCTCATCATTCCATTTGTCTGTCTTGTGGAGAAGTTCTGGCTTGGCAAGGAGTTCACCAGAGGCGTGATCACTTCAGTTTTGATAGTTGTGACAGGAGTTGCCATTGTGTAAGCAGTCAATGTTGCGGACTCTGCTGTCCTTGCATTGATGACAACTCTTGCTGCGTCCTGCTTTTGGCATCATGTGCATGTTTACTGGCCTTGTTGCACATTGTAATGGCTGCTCACCAATCTTGCAGGACTGTCACAGACGTTGGTCTTGGAGACAATCCAGCAGGCATGGCTGTTGCTGCCATGTCTGTCATTTCAAGCGGCATGCAACAGATCTTCTGCCGTACCATGCAGCAGAAGCACAAACTGTCATCTCATGAGCTTCTGGCCAATACTGCACCTGCTCAGGTACATCTCACACTGTTCAGATCACACAAATCATAAACCTAAGTCAAAATCGACACTGCAGCTGCTTGGGCTTGTCTTCAGTCCCGGGACAAGCAGTTTTGGCCAAGCAGTTGATGTATGACTCGCTTGCTGTATGCAGGGATGGACTTTGCTGCTGATTGGACCCTTCCTGGATCGCTATGTCAGCAGCTCCTGGGTCTTTGACTTCAGCTACACCTTTCCTGCCCTGGTGTTCCTAGTGCTGTCCTGCAGCATGGCAGTGTTTGTGAATATATCACAGTTTATGTGCCTTGGGCGATTTTCAGCAGTCTCCTTTCAGGTAGCTTTCCCATTTCTCTGTGATGCGGCTCAACAAGCTTTTGCTTAGCAAGTGCAGATAGATGCGTGCAAGGCTCAACGTTAGTGACAGGGGCAAATGTGCTGAATCTGGGCATAAGAAGACCTTTTTGTTACATTCCGCCTATTTGCACTCAAAAGAACTGCTTCTTGCCCTGTGCATGGTAACAGTGTAGTCTGTTCAACATGGCTGACATGCTGCTGCAGGTGCTTGGCCACACCAAGACCATTTTGGTGCTGCTTGGTGGCTGGATGTTCCTTGGGGATCACATCTCCGGCCGCCAGTTTGCTGGCATGTGTCTTGCTGTCGCAGGCATGGTAGCATATGGCATTGAGTCCTCCAAGTGAGCAATCATGCCTGTGATTTGGGCTCAATGCACACGTTTTAAGTTCATTCATACATACATATGTCTTTGTCTAGGGTCAGGTACATGCAGTCCTGAGCAGCTCCCTGTATGAGGTCTTGTTGTGGCAGTCATCCCCCAACAATAATTTGCGATTGGGAATTCTCCCGCACAGCTTCTACACTGTCATCTCTGCGATGCATGGGATGCTCACTACAGGCTGCTGTGTGTCTACTCATTGTCTTCACGCTGTCTCCCAGTGCTTAGCTATACGCATTGCTGCTTGGGTGTCTGCAGCATTTGGTTCGCATGGTGTTCTGCCTCAAGTGTCTGCTCCTAGGTATACTATGTTCCACAATAGTTTTGCCTCTTGCAAACAGCAGTGCTGTGATGTAGAGCGCCCAGGGTGAAAGTAGCCAGCGAGGACTCCACAAAAGAGAGGCTGCTTCAGGCAGCTGAGGTTTCTGACACAGCTGTTGACCCCATCAACTTCAAACCAACTACAGGAAACCTCAAGCACTCCCCAAACACTGCTGCCCGCAAGGAGACTGTGTGAATTCAACCACTCTATACTGTGAAGTTGCATGAACAAGTGCTTAAGCCTGTTTTTCTGTTCTGAATTGCTCTGACTAAGTCTAGTCAATCCTGACTCAATGTGTGTTGAGTACATACATTATGAGATGATTGGCTGTCACTCTGCTGCTCTATGTTGCAACTTGTCAAGCTCTCACATTATAAGACTGGTTTTGTGAAAATTAGTTTCCAAAACAAGTTGCCAATGCCAGCATGTTAAGAAACAATTAGGTTGATGTAGTGAGATGAGTTTTAGGTACCTGACACAGGATGAAAACATGAGTCATGTTGTGACATAGACCTGAAAAGCTAATGTTGCCACACTAATGTCATGGATGTAATTGCCCGCTAGCGCTCTCATCAGACGGGTCTGACTGTTGACTACGTCTGTCAGCTCCTGCTCATGTGCAGGCTAGGCAACAGCTGTACATGGTATGTCTTCTGTGACGCAAAGCCTGGGCTTTATGTGTACACTGAGGCCATTTCAAGTGAACAATCAAATGTCAGTGGTTGCAAAGATCGAGTCGTGCACTCAAAGCTGTCCAGCTCCCTATGCTGGGACAGAACCAAACTTTTTGACTGTCAATGGCCTGTTCCTGCATCACCTTGATGCAGTGTGGAATTTCTTGCAACTGCTGTACTGCACTCTGTACAGTCACACTCAACTGAATGGCATCACCTGGCCATAGGTCACAAATTCTTGCCATATGGCACATGCTGTCTGATCCTGGGACAATCATAATTGCATCAAACTGCCAGCTGAACAATGCTAGGGACAGACACACTCAGACTGCATCAGGACATCAAAACGTCAACCTCTTCAGGAAAAGAAGTGGTTGAAGCTCAGTATCTGCCAGGCCACGTGCCACTCTCTCGCTGCTCGTTCCACTTGTCCAACTGCACAGATTGCACATGATGAGTCAGCAAAGCACAGCATGTCAAAACTTCAATAAGGCTGACCAGCGAGTTCTGTGTGCACAGCAGAAGGGGTGATGGAGGAAAGCAAACACAAAAACAAAAGGCAACCAAAGAGGAAGGAACACCGAAGACTTACCCACTCACTGGGGCAGATGCTGCGATACGCCTTCTGGTGGAATTTGCATTCACTGCTGTCCTCACCCTTCTCTGCTGTACACCTGCCATGACATGCCAAATCAGATGGAGCTCGCACCTTCAGCTAACATATGTGTGTTTGCAAAAGCAGCAGCCTGAGCGTAATTCGAGCGAGCAGCCTGCTTCGCTTACTTGTAGAACTCGTTGTACTTGGTGAAGCAATGGCGTGCCTGATTGAAGGAGGGAAATCTGTGATCATAGGGAGTACTCTTTACCTGCATCAACATGGCCAATGTACATTTGCTGCAGCACTGAAGTGAAGGCTACAATTAGTTGAATCATCTGATGCTTGTAACTGTGGTAAACAGGATGTGCATTGACTGTTGTGTGGTGCATGCAACAATTGTAACTACAGCAGGATAGGCGTCACATGCATGGGATGTGCATGCAGGCAGCTGTGAAGTCAGGGACGTTGCATACATCATCTTTTGTGATCTTGGGCTCTTCCGGCTCCTCTTCTTCGTCCTCCTCCCCCTCTTTGCTGTCGCCAGCATCATCATCAGAGCCCTTGTCTTCGTCCTGCTTGCTTTTGCCTTCGCTGTTATCCTTGCTATCATCCTTGTTGTCATCCTTACTGTTCACCTTGGTGTCAGCTTCGCTGTCTGACTTGCTGTCAGCCTTGCTCTCGGGCTTGCTGTCAGACTTGCCTCCAGCCTTGCCGTCACCTTTGCTGTCCTTGCTTTCTTGTTTGCTGTCGAACGTGCCCTCAGGCTTGCTGTCAGACTCGCCTGCAGGCTTGCTGTCAGCTTTGCTGTCCTTGCCCTCTGTTTTGCTGTCTGGCTTGCTGGCAGACTTGCTGTCGCCCTTATCGCTGCCGTTGCCGTCGTCCTTGGGGGCCGACTTGCTGTCCTCCTTGCTTTTACTTTTGCTGTCGTCCTTGGGTGGCGAGTTACTGTCGTCTGTGCCTTGGTCTTTGCCTTGTTTTGTTGGAGCTGATTTTTCGTCGTCGTTCTTGCTCTTGGACTTGCCGGCGTCTTTCGGCATGTCCTTTGTGGGTTTCCTTTTGCTAGCCTGCGCATGCTCACGCTTATACAGCATTGGACTAGTGCCAATTGACCGCTTGCATGCAACGACATACAACTCGCCATACCGTATCGCTGCTTTGAATATCTTGTTGACCGCTAGCGGGCTCCTCGTGCTTCTCCTCGCAATGCGATATGCCGGCGCCCATATTGTCTACTCGCAGTAACGCACGGCACCGTCCAAATAGGCCCGACTTCAGTGTATCGTTTGAAGCCCAAAATCCTGAGCCATCTCAGGAGATGAACCGGCGATTACTAATGGCAACGACAGGGTTGCTAATGGCAACATCATTGTTTGCCTGTCATCTGCAAGTCTATTTCCTGCTACTTGAGTCTTGAGTATCGACTAAGGGTCTTTCAATTTGGCTATAAGTGCCGTGACTTGTCGCATGTTTAGGCTCTTGATTTCAGCCCACATGTGGCATACACCTGTCATTCTCTCTCTTCAAGCTCTGCCGAGAGAGAAGATCTGCCGCTCTCTCGGCACAACTTGAAGAGATTTGCCCAAGGGCTGTGCTGCTTGCTGCCAGCCTCAGTGAGCTCAAGTCCTCAACAACATGGAACAGACAGAAGTCTGAAGAGCCTTCAACGGTGAACTTTCTCAGGTCCCACATGCAGAAACACTACTGCGATTACTTTCAGAGTCTAGTGTACAGGTTGTGCCGCAGCTAATGATGCAACTGCATTGTTTATTGTCAAGCCAGCAACTATTTTCAGGACTCAAGCACACGCCAATTCTGTTCATTGTTTTGCTCACCATGGTTGGCCAACTATGTACTGCATTGTCTAGTCTAGCTATAGAGACAGACTGGGTGTTTGATATAGACCTTTGTAAGCTTACTAATGTCCTGCCAATATAAGCATCCAATACGAACTTGACCCTTTTGTTCCTCACACAGTCGATTGGCTGACACCCCTCTGTCAACAAAGACTTCATGCAGGCTTTTAAAGGTCCTCAAAGTTGTGAGATCCTGGTGGCACATACATATACAATGCCTTAGCCTTCTGTACAAATACACTGTATAGTAGTTGGCCGGCACCAGATGCCTAATACATGTATATCATGCCAGTCTGAAGACGATCACATGACTGATGCACCATTTAAAACAATCAGTTGCTGTACATACTACTTGCACAAAACGTCAAGCCATATGCATCGAACATCAGCACAGTCACAGCTTGACAGTTGTCAGACAATCAAATGGCTACTGTAGTGAGGCCACTTGAAAAGCCATGACTGCCAATGCCAAAGACACCATTCTGGCCATAGCTGGTCAAGCTGGGGGAGTTACAGGTGCCATTGAAGGTGAGGTGGAAGTTGGTGTAGGTCTGATTACTCATTGGTATGCTGGTTCCCACCTGTGTGAAGGTAGCCTGCAACAACAATACATCCCACTCTGGACCACAACTCTGGAATTGGGCGTATACCGTTCACTACATAACATGTTGCAATGCAGTGTGTTTTGACATGATACATTGAGTTCATGTGCATGTACCTCGACGGGCCAAACACAATAAGCAGGTGTGCTTCCCAATCAGCACAAGCTGCAAGACACTGCTATTATGCAGAAATTGAGAGAAATGAATGTGCAGCTCTGCATACCAGCATGTGTGCATCATGTCTGAAAGTGCTTGTACAGTGCACTGTACAGCAAGTCTGAAAGTGCATGCACAGCGCACTGTACAGCAGGTCTGAAATTGCATGTACAGCAAGTCTGAAAGTGCATATACAGCAAGGACACTCATAAAGCCACACACACCACACATAAGCAGCAGACACTCACCGGATTGAAAGCCACATTTGCAGTGCATCCAGTGCAGCCAGGGGGGGAGGCTGGTGCAGGCAGAGTGGGCAACACCTGGGACACTGCTTTGGCTAGGGATAGCAGCAGGCCATCAGCCCCAGGGGGACCAGAGAACTGCATCCCCACCGGCAGGCCATCTGTTGAGAACTGCCCTGTTGGGAACGCCAGAACTGCGAGCCGGCATGTATGTTAGATATGTGCTGTCGTGTTCCAGGAGCAGCAGCTGCAGCTCCCATTAGGCTGTTGTGTTGCTGTGCGGAAAAGGAAAGGAAGAAGGTCAGTGAGCTTACTTGTCTGTGTTGCTTGAGCATCCTGGCTGCAGAACTTGGCAGACTGTGCTGGAATGAAGGTGCCATTCTGAAATTCAACATATGGGTTGTAGCCATCCACCTCCCTGCATGCATGCATTTGTATGTGTTCCACCCATCACAGCCCTCAGACCAGAATCATGATCCTTCCACACGGCTAGCACAGTGAATCACTGCCGTTGCTGACAGTTATGCACATGAGCATGCTTTGAAGCATAGATGTCAGCAGCTATGATGGGCAGGGACTTCAGGCTGCCTGTACAGTGTCTGTACAGGGCCTTTATAGTGCCCATACAGTGCCCGTACAGTGCCCGTACCGTGCCCGTACAGTGGCCAGTACAGTGGCGTACAGTGGCCGTACAGTGTCTGTACATATGTGAAGGCAACCCCCCAGGGCAAGGCCCAATCAGCTGCACTTGCAGGACCCTTTGTGCTGCACTTGACAACCCACAAAGCATTTTCATACAGCCAATGCTTTGGCCGTGCAACTGGGCAGCCATGAAACATGCAGTCAGTAGACAAGGACAATTGTTGTCAGCATAGATGACAGGCTAATGCAGAAACTGCATTCAAGCATGAGAAGAAGTGTATAGAAGAAGAGACGAAGAAGTGAGGTACCTGGGAGAGATTGCAAAGACTGGGTAGAGGAAGGCTGACACATTGTGGGCCTTGTATGCTAACGCCCATTGCGCCCCAATAGCCGGCCGTCCTGCAGACGAACACATGTAGCCCTCATGACACTATGAACTCGGAGCTCAACTAGCGTTACAAAATGCTATGCAGCCTGGCATGCAATGAATGGCCATGTGTCAGCTTTTGACATGTTCATGCAGTCCAGTGAAGTATCAGTGCACACGCTACTGCATGACCACTCAACATTTGCAACAATTTTGGATACAGCCACCATGTGCAGCCATCATGTGCAGTCGTCATGTACAGTCGTCATGTACAGTCATCATCTGCAGTCATCATTTACAGTCATTATATACAGCGGTCATGTACAGTGATCATCATGTACATTCATCATGTCTAGAGATAATGTATAGTCATAATATACAGTCATCATACACACACACATCATGTATAGCCATCATAGGCGGTCATCATGCATGATACATGTAGTACACTATGTAAAATACCATACCAAACGTGGCAGATCTGGAGACGTAAGTCAATCTGCAGGCTGACGCTGCCTGTAGTTGGGACAGGCAAGACTGTCATTGTGTCAAGTTATGCACAAAACGCTTCAGTTCAGCTGGTGACTTGAAAAAGCATCAAGTGCCTTGTGAACATGCAGCAAGCACCGCACATTTCATTGTACAAGAGCTCACCGTACTGAAGGAACTCAACAAAGGCATCAAAGTCTCCGGCAGCAGTGTTGGCATTGAGCTGCAGGGATGCCATCATCTGGGAGCGCAGGTCTGGCCGGTTGATGGCTTCAAAAACCTCTGTCACTGTAAGATTGTAGTTGTGCAGCCACAAGTACCTGCATTGCACGCATGCAACACACTCACATGCCATGTTGGCATTCAGATTCAAGCGCTCAGTGGTGTTTCCACCATAAGCAAAAACAACTGTTTACAAGGCTGGCTGGCAACGGCATTGATTGCTCTTTGGGAACAGCATCTCCTTTTCTCCCACCCTGTCAGCTCTGGCACAAGTGTCATGACAATGCGTCCAGGCTGCACTGTGACATACAATACCTGGCTGTTGTTTCAGGCTCCATGTAATTGTCGCTCTCTGGGCCGCCAGCCCAAGCAATGCTGGCGACATCTGTGAAGTCTCCGCTGTCAAAGGGCACAAACACCACACCTGCTGCCTTCAGTGCATTGATTGTAGCATTCACAGCAGGCACAATCTGCATGCCAACATGCCTTGTTGAGCAGGCATACAGAGTCTGATTTGGTCACAGCAGGCACAATCTACATGCCAACATGCCTTGTTGAGCAGGCATACACAGTCTGATTTGGCCATCGTGGTAAAGCCAGGCTCACTTTGCATGATTCACATAATGATGCCTATGCAGCTGGTGGCCGCCGGGCAGTCAGGTAACATAGTACTACAGCAGGTCATACAGCAGGTAAAACCTGAAACGAGCAACTTCAAGACTGAGTGGGAAGTGCATTGATTTCAGGAGCATGCTGCAGCTGCAGAGATTAAGCTTGTGCTGCCCAGTGGGCTAGTCTATGCATACATGCTTGCAGTGATGCACCGTGCTGCACAGAGTGCACTGGCTAACGTATGCATGCAGGTTTACTGTTATCTAATGTGCTGCATACAGTTTTTCTTTAGCCAAGTGGGTATCAGCTCATGAACCATACCTCGCCACTCAACCCAGATACCCAGCCAAAGGTGCTGGGCAAGCCTATGCGAGTGCCATTCAGGTTGATGTTGGTGATGGGGGCAGCACACGACACAGGCTGTGGGATCATGCCATGCCCTGTAGTTGTGATGTTGGGCATGCGCACAATGCTGTCCAGCAGGATCAAGTCATCGATTTCCCTGGCCATTGAACCTGCAGCAGACACAGAGGTGGCTGGCATGATGTGAGAATGACCTTCATTGGTAATGTGTATATCTCATGTATATATACGAGAGAGAGAAAAGCGATTATCAAGTTTCTAAAGATAGTTGAACCAAAGGCTAATTGTGGTGTGTGAGTTGCAACAGAACACATACATATTGTTCGCGAAGACTGCACTCTTGGGCCAAAGCTGGTCCTGACATTGCCGTTTGTAACGACACATGACCAACATTCTTGAGTTGCTTGCATGCTCTGTTTGCCAGACTGCATGCAACAGTCATCAACATCATCAATGGTGTTACCCGTAGGACAGAATGGGGATATCGGCCACATGTCAGAACTTACATTTGAATTTCGAATGCAGACAGCATTGCTGTCAACTAGAGATGCGCAGCTGGAACCGAGAGCCGCTTGGGTGCTGCAAGCAACTCAGTTGAGGTGAATATAGTCACTTGAGTCACTTGAGTGAGTTGGAAAGAGGGCATACCCACAGTGTCCCGAGTGAACTCAGCAGGCACGAGGCCCATGCCAGTGGAGAAGTTGTAGCAGCCCAGAGAGGGCCTGAAGCCGTAGATGCCGTTGGCCGAGGCTGGCATACGGCAGGACCCCCCTGTGTCCTCACACAGAGCCAGAGGGGCAATCCTACCCCCCACTGAGTTGCCTGAGCCCCCGCTACTACCTGTGCAACACCATCAGGACATACTGATCTAGCTTGATGGACTGGCACAATATTGGATAATCAGGAACTGGAAGTGGAGAACCTGTTGGGAGCAATACAAAGCAAAAGCGGGTACAGTGCAGACCACGGTATGTACGCATGTGCTGGCATGTGCCTGGTTGGAATGTGCACTTGGCTGGCACCTGGTATAGAGGCACAATTTATGCAAGACAACACTGTCAGGCAGGTTATTAATTGATGACACTTTTGCTTTACAGAATGTTGCATTGTTGTATTGGTAACTACCAACAAGAAAGCTTGAGGTGGGCCCAAGCTTCCCTGTGGTCAACTTTGGGTGACCCAGCTATAGTAATGTGGGAGTTACCTCCAGCAATGCGGGTCTGGTTGTATGCATTCAGCATGGTGGTGATCAAGCCGTATTCATACTGGTTGGTAGGGTTGACAGAGTTGCCACCATCTTGGAGTTCATCAAGGGCAGCCTTGCCCATGATGATGCCATTGGCTGCCAGGTATGAGTTGATCAAAGGTGCACTGCTGGTGGGATAAGCATCTGCAGTGTTCAAAATTCTTTTTGTCAGGCACGATATTTCAGCTGTGCACCAGCACAAGGCAAGCATGGAGGGCATGAGTCATTTCACATAGATGGATACATTTCATGACACGGTTGTGTGACAAGAAACACAAGGCAATTCCCACAATTTGGTGGCTAGTAGCTTGCAATTGCTGAGAGAGGACTTGCAGCCATCAACTTCTGCTGGACATGGTTACATGCACTGCAGGCAGTGCAGCCACTGCAGACAGTGCAGCCAGTCTTACTCATGCGTGTTGCGTATGCAGCTGGTATGTGATAGAACAAAGCATGACACATGCCATATCACGTGACTGTACACATAAGCAGGAGGGCATTGAGCTGATTACTCAGTAAAGCTGGGGTGCTAGCAGTGGTTGGATATCCCAAGACATCAATGCTGTCTTTCACAGCTAACGGCAAGCCACACAGAGGTCCGATGCTCCGCCCGCTTGCTGCCTTTGCATCAATGGCTGCTGCATCTGCCATGAGCTGCAGAGCACACAAACCTCTCAACATATGCCAGGTCATGACTGGCCAGCTGCCAATGATGACAGGTGCAGCAACTTTGCTGTGCTGGTGCGCTTTTTGTTTCACACAGTAGCATGCAGGCTGCAGCAGGTAACTTTGTCACTGACTGGTTGATGTCACATATTAGTCAGCCCAAACTGATGTGTTCAAGTTGCAAGTCAGCAAAGTTGCACCTTTGTGCGATTTAAGGTCTGGAAAGAGTTGATGCACGACCAGCCGGCGTCCAGACGATCAAGAAGAGCTTGAACATATACGACAGTTGTGACGTTGCGAGAGCACAACAAAGCCACAGCTGCAGTTGCGGTTAGCTCTGTGAGATCTGTCTCTGCTGGTGTTAGGGAGGCAGCAGGCGCCGCAGCCTGCAGCATCTCTCGGCCAGCACTTGCTGGCTGCACTGTACAACCTGCATTCCGACAAGATGTCTACCTCCTTTGGGTGTAACCATGAAAGGGATCACAAGGTAGTTACGGAACTTGAAGTACAAAGTTGACGTGCAAAGCACACACTCGATCGCTTGCATAGGAATCTCGAGGTTTGCTACAATGCAGCGCACGCGCAGGATTGTCAAGAGAGTTCGTGCTTGAAGAACAAGTTTAGCTGCAGTGATCGAGGCCGACCTGCAAGGTACGCTAGGAAAACAACTGCAGGTACGCTGCTCATGCTAGTACGCGCCATCTCAACAAATCTGCTCGGCAGAACCTGTAGATGAGGAATGCAGACTTGGGTGCGATGTGCTTATGCAGATGGCGATGCCGCTGCAGAGGGTTCCAATTTGGAACGGTTTGACCGTGGATTATGCAATCATGGACTGCTTAAACAGGGCCGTGTGAGTCATGCATTACGCATCATGGTCACGGTGCATTTCATATCAAATACAGGCCAGTGAAATGATGTGAAAAGGTCCAAAAGCTCAATTGCGGTAATTGAGCTTATAAGTAATTACTACTAAGTAGTGACTACAAAGTAGTAACTACTTTGCTTCACGGCAGATTTCGAAAATGTCCTCCAGATCTGGAAGAGTTCGAATTTTATCGATTGGTCGCTAAACGCATCAAGGGTAGTTTAACTTAGAAAGAAATCAAAAGGCTGCTGCTGTGTGAGAAATGTCTGACCTTTAAGGTCATTCAGGTCAGCCAAGCATGAGCATACCAGTGTTTGCTGGCTGTATTCAAAGTCTCAGCGCACCAAGCTATGTGCATGGTCGATGTTGTAGTCGTTGCACTTGACAGCGCAAATGAAAAGATCGCTGATGCTGACAGGACTTCACCATCCGCGATTCGGATGTTATCAGCCATGGCATCATCCTGGGCATCATCAGTCGACCTGAAGCATGCAAGGAAGAAGACTAGTGCCAAACCCGCATTATAATGAAGACATTCAAAATGCCTTTGACCAACAGCGTAGCGATCCGCAAAAGTTTACTGCCAAGACTTTGCATCTGCCCACCGTTGGGATAAATACGAAGCCTGATGTCGCAGTAGATGCCCACGTTTGACTTCTTATGCCTTCTGGTCGAGACTCGCAAGAACCACCGGTCAAGGTCATGGAAGACATCAAGGAGGTACAGCGTCACAAATGCCATCAAGCTCCGTGTTGATTTTACGCAGTTGTGCCTACTCAATATTTGCATGCGCTTCAGACCGTGATCCAGGTATTGGACAAGCAAGGAGTCTTGGCAACTCTTAAGGTATGTTCTGTGCCTACTTCCAAAAGTACAGGCAAGATTGCAGACCTACCATCAGACATCAGAACATACGAATATGTGTGGCATCGACAGGCGCAACTGCGAGCATGCGTTTTTGCTGTGGTAGATGGCGAGGAAGGCAAAAGTTATGGAACAGGTCTCAGCCGTTCTTTCATGCACAGTGAGCTGTGCCAGAACATCTGTGGCAAACCTCGTATGGTGCTATGGCTGCAGATCTTGAGCAAAGAGCTAACAACCCTCAGAAAGCAAAGCTGACTAGTACCTCAGAAGGTAATGACAGGCCCTGTCACCCCCCTAGGCACTGTCAATGCCTCTGCTTGTCCTGGCAGCGTTGCAAAGATTGCTGCCGCAGCAACTACCTTCATATTGTGTGCAATGACACAGGCATGCTGCTGCTGACGCTGGTGCGGGAGTTTCTGGCATGGACAAACATGACCTATGCTCTCAAGGTATGTGGCTCCAAGTCAAGCATTGAGAGGCTCTACATGGCCTTATCACTGTTTTGTGCAGGTGTACGAGGCTGAGGCTAACATGGGAACGGAGGCTGCCGTAAGAGATCAGTTGTGCCAGCAGCTGGTAAGCTGATGATCATAGCCATTCAATGACTCGGCTCATTAGCATGCGCTCATGACATACAGGTTGAGTAAGGCCTTGTTGGTGCAAGCTGTGCGCATTGATGCATTGCTACAAAATGCAGCTACATTGTTCACCTCTAGGTCTAGTCCTGAAGCAACTGTCATGCGCAAGCAGGGACTGCAGCATACCACAGAGGAGCCTCTGCTGCTGTCCCTACTGCACAGATACATGGCTCATGGCGACCCAGTATTGTCACCCAGAATAGCTGCAAAGGCAAAGAGCAGCATAGCTGCAAAGCCTGGAGGTGAGATGCTGCAAAAAGTGGTTCTGCGCTTGCCCAGATAGGATCTGCTTCCCTTGTGAAAACGGAGCAATGCTGTAGATGCCCTGCCTTCCTGCCAGATTGCACAAATGCAAAACCTTAGCGAGCAAGGAACAACAGCTGGCACTCATGATGCAGGACACACAGTGAATATCTCAGCTCCGGCTGTGCAAGCACCTCTCCGCCAGGCTGCTGATGTGATCAAGGCTGCTCACTACCCCACACCGGCTTCTGTTCCCGCAGCGGCAGCTGCTGCTGCTGCCATGCACTCTGGTGCACAGCAGCAGAGAAGCAGCCAGTTGCAAAACATAGCAGGGGCGCAGCTTGGCTCCACCAGCCCACACAGCATCTCCCCTGTCGCATCACGCACCCCTTCCCCCCTAGGTGAAGCTGCCTTGATCTACACGCTGGATGCACACGCATTGTGCACATATGTTTCCATGGCAAACAACCGACTTGCTTTGCTACTTCTGCATCAGCCCTTGTACTGCTGCACCAGGATCTTCTTTGTTCCTGCCAAAGACTTTGATACTGCAAAGGGTGCTGATCATTATGCACTGGGACAGAGTGAGAATTTTGCAATGCAAAGCATGCAGAGCCATCCTTTGAAAGTTGTGGCTTCCACAAGGTCTGATGCTGCGCTGACTTGTAAGCAGGTCCTGCTGCTCCTGGCGAGACACCTCAAGTCAGCCCCAGACAGCTTGTGCTAGCTGCTGCTGCTGCTCACACAACACCAGCTGACCCAGGTGCTGCTAGTACCAGAGGCTCAGGTGCTCATGATGCTGTCTCAACCAGCCACATAGAGGTGCCAATGATTCGCCAGATAGCGCCTGAGAGCAGTCTTCCCTCCCTGCAGCCCTCCACATCTGGCACTTCCATTATCAGGTCTTTTCTGCTTGCTCGTTTGCCGCTGCATCGCTTGTCTAGTCAGATTTGCATGCATGCTAGCTTTTGACTATTTGACCAGAAGATGTGTACAAAGCGTTGATTTGGTAACACAGCTCTGATGCTAGGTTGTCCCGGTAATTTGCTGAGTAGCTCTGAGATTGTATAGTAAATGAGCTCACCTTACCTGCATCCATCACTGCTGGTAGTAGTATGGCAGCAGCAACAATCAGCGTAGCAAGCCATGTGTCAGAAGCTGCCCACCCAGGAACAGCCATTATATGTTTGTGTTTTTGAGTTGCAACAAGTCTGCACTCTGGCATCAGCTCTGTGACCACATGATTCACAAGTATGGTGTACAATGTAAAGGTCATTCCTACAGCAACAAATCCGTGTGTCGGCAGTCAACATCGGCTTGCCTTGTATGCAGTGAGGACATTGAGTTTGAGATTGAGGACAGTCGAGGATCCGGCAGCAGTCTGCTGGCCAGCACCGCACTGGTGGGTGCTTCATCCTTGTTGCTGCGTCTTGCACCGTCTTGCTCAATGCAGCCTAGACCACAGCTTGGTTGGCTCACATGTTGGTTTGATGTTGTTTTGCTGTCTTGTAAGTGCCACACAGATGCTGTGCCACACAGATGTCCAAAGCAATGTCACCCATTGACGTGTTGCCGGTTTTGCATGATTGGCCAGTGACAGCTGGTATCATGCAAGTCAAATATTTGGCTGAGTCTGAAGCTGATGCATTGTACAGACTGCAGCAGCAGTGAGGGCTCACATAGACCAGCACACCGGTCCAAGTGCAGCCAGCAGTGGTCGTGATACAGAGCAGCAACTGCAGTCTGCAGGCTTGCAATCCCCAGGATCATCTGTGTCACCCAGCAACCTTGTCTTGTCCTTATCTGTGCCAACTGAGGCCAACAGGAAGACCTTCACAGGTGCTCATCCTACTGTGCTTACCTGTACCTCGGAATGATATCCGTATACATGTTCTCTTTCATGCTGTCTTTGCTGCAAAGTCTGCTTGCTGCCAGTGGCTGAGTGTCATGGAGCACGCAGGCATGATCATGCCCAGCCAATGTGCTGGTCGCAAGCGTGATTGGTACATATTGCAGAACAGAAGGCTGAGACCACGCCAGTCAAGGTAGCCATTCCCACAGAGGTCAACAGGAAGGCCTTTCCAGAATCCCCGGGAGGACTCATCAGTCCTGGTGATAACTCCACCGTCTATGAGCCTGACAGGTAACAGACATTCTCAGGCTGCCTAAAGACACAGTATACTGTATGCAGGTCATTGCGCCCTTGAAGGCGCTTCAAGGGCCATTGCAGCCCTATGGGTTGAATGGACTGCAAGGACTGCGCTCAGTCCTGTCTGACAATCAATCTTTTCCGACTGTGAGCTGTGTACGGTCATGAGCATTTACTCACAGTAACACTTATGTGCTGTTACCCTTGCCTAAACCATTATTGGACTGTCATACCTCACACTAGCAACCCCAGCTCTTTGAGCCCTGTGTACATCGAGGGCATGCATGCTGCTGAGCTTGGACAGAAATTTTGGTGCAGCCTCAGTGCAAGTGCCAAGAGCAGCCCTAGCCGGCATGGCGCAGGAGATGAGTCCAGCCACCCCTCTCCTGCAACCAGCCCTGCCCCTAACTTGAGCCCGGGCGGTGCCCCAGCCTCTGCATCCAGTGGGCCTTCCAGCCTGGCTACATCTGCCCTCACCCCAAACAGGTCTGCTGTGCATGGGTGGCTCACCTGTACATGACGCACGGAGAATGCATTCACACAAGTGTAGCTGTCTGCGTTTACAGAAGTGCTTATGCCAGACATGTCTACAGCTTTGTGTCAGACAAATCTACAACTTTGTGCAATACATCGATGCCAAACAGGCTGCATGCAAGCAATTTGCCGTAACTGTCAATACTTTTCCAGCTTTGTATAGTTTCTATACGAGTTGAAACCTCTGAAAACAGTTTCAATGTTGCGACATCAGTCTATATACGTATGTGACATCTGATCTCACTGCTGCTGTCATCACCAGGCGCTGATACATGTGATTTGTCATAGGCTGGCTACACGGTTGCCACCCCTGGCCCCTTTGCAAGCATCACCCTCGCGCAGGTCTGCTGAACAAATTAGGAAGGAGCTGCGAGAACAGGTGCACTCATGACCATGTAGTATCCTGTTGGACTGTAGAAAGCAGTACATTGCTGCTGCTGTTGCTATGGATCATTTGATGTTATAGCACGCTCATGTTGTGACACAGAGCTGGAGCAAGTCAATGTAATGCAGACCATGAAGACCTTCAAGGTGGACTCTGGCACAGATTTGGAAACTTGCATTACTTGCTTGACCACGAACATACACAATGTATTGAGCAATGATGGCAAGGCATTGACAACTCATGCTTGAAGCACAGTCCAATATCATGATGTCTCTGCAGGACAACTGGTTTGATGAGACTGATGAGTCCGCAGATGAAAGTGTCGGAAGCCCTGTGCCTACGGCGCAGACCTGGAAGGTACACCAAGGACTGGGGGCTGGAGATGCACATTCACAGGGCATTATCAATGCAGCTTTTGTAGATGATGACTCTCTCCCAGATCATGGCATGCCACAGTACACTTTTGATTCCAGTCTACCCGATGAGTTTTGATGTTTGCGCACAAGAGAGATCTGAGCAAGAGACAAGTCCAACACAATATTTTGCTGCGCATGTAGCCATAATTTTGCAAACTGCTATACAAAGTAGCTACAGATGCATATGCCTTGCTGCATGTTTTAATGAACACTGCATGTTGGCAGTCAGGATCACGGTACAGCAATTTATCCTGCTGGAAGCTGAAGCCTGCAAATTTTAACGGCGTTCAGGTCTTGCACTCCCGTTGAAATGCATTACCCACGCCTGAAAACACCTAAATGATTTGCACCGTAACAGCGTAACGCTGCTGTAACGCAGAACCGCCGCATTGGTAAATAATTCTGTCGCATACCACAACTTAGAGCAAGTCATCTCACTTTCGACTGCAGTTACAGTATCTTCCCAGCATGGCAGGCAGACAGGATCACAGCGTTGGTGGCGGTGGGATGGACCCTGAGGTTGCCTTGAAGGATCAAGTTGACCTCACGCACGCAGGCGACAAGGAAGCAGAGAAGTTCAAGCCACGCGAGGATAATTACGACGCAACCTCAAAGCACGCCAAAGGCAGCTCAGGAGAGAAGGTACGGTAATGAAATCAAAGTGCATGCATGCTACTATCAGTATGCAGCTGTCAAGCTTACATGCACTTTCTTGCTTATGTTTGCAAAACAGCTCAGCTTTCATGCATATCTGTAGGCAGCCACCGGAGCTGCTCAAGCTCAGCGCGAGGCTGGATCAACTGGAACACACGACAGCATCGCTGCTGCAGCAGCTGCAGGAGTCAAGGCCGCAACTGAAGGAAAGTAAATTAGCAGCCAATCTGTATATCTTCTGGTGAGAGCGAGCTGAATGGCGTCTTTCTACACTGCAAAGGCGCGTTGGGCTTTTCTCATCTTTGGACATGGTTGAAGGCACCGCAGGATGATGTGAGAACGAAGCAATGTGAGCTGGCAGGCACTGCCATTTAGCCTCATGGGCTGGCTTTCAAGAGCTGACTTTGCATATGCAAGTCAAAGACCTGCCTATGGAGACTCTGTCGGCAGTGATATTGCTTGCTTTGTGTGAAGTCTTGTACAACAACATGTTCAGTCATTTACATACATGGCTGCACAGCTTGCTATACATTTGCAGAGGTGGCTCCAGTGTTTGCTGCTTGCAATGTAAGAATCTGGAAACACCACACCCAAGCTGCACGGCGCGGGCTGCACTAGGGCCGGTAAAAAGTACATGAAGATGCATGCTCCATTTCGGCATGCCTGTGCAGTAAGATGGTTATGGCTGGCTGTTTGTTATACGCAAAACCATGGATGTCCAGAAGTTTACTCAGGGCCGCTTGGAATCACAGATGAAGAAACCCGCAATTGATCACGTCACGATGTCAAAGCATAGCTTGGCAAGCGTTGCACCAATTGCAATATTGCTCAGCCACCAAACAGGTATGTGTACATGCTGCAGCACAGACATCTGCATCGTTTTTTGAATTTACTCCAACGGAAGGCTCGCTGCTTCCATTGCTTGACATGTGTCAGCAAGGGCTTGGGGCGCTCAAAGACGTATGCGCTCAAAGACGTATGCTATGGCGATACTCACATTGAGGTGTGAGCGCCCCAAGCCCTTGCTGAAACCTAAACCTATAGATGGCCGCCCCAACCCACTAGCGACTCGAAATTACAAGCTCAGAAGCTACATCCCTCAGTTTGCACAGGCCTGGACAACCAGGTGCTGACTCGGGGATTGTGAAAGGTGCGGCAAAGTAACCAGTGGGTCTGCCAGTTGCATTTGAGCAGGAGCGACGAACTTATACTACTCTGTGTTTCGCAGATGGCTGCAATTAAACCAGCTGCTGGCAAGCCCGGGCTTGAGGAGGAAGGGAGCCAGATCCACAGGATCAGGACTACCTTGACTTCAAGGAATGTTAAGAACCTAGAGAAAGGTACGCCGCCTTGAGTAGAACGGCATGCTTGATCTCATCTGCATATGCTCCAGGTTCAGGAGGTGCTGTTTCGCGGGCTCCGTCCAGCTGACAAGCTTGTTACAAGGTTTGTGGTTCTGCAGTGTGCGCTGACCTTATCAGTGGAGCAAAGGACAAGCATTTGAAGGTGAAGGGCCCTGTGAGGCTGCCCACCAAGGTTCTTCACATTACCACCAGGAAATCACCTGCTGGTGAGGGTACCAACACATGGGACCGGTTTGAGATGAGAATCCACAAGCGGTTGCTAGACCTGCACTCTCCTGCTGATGTGGTCAAGCAGATCACTTCCATCAGGTGTGTATCTGCCTCGTTTCATGCTGAATGTGTCTGTCCAATTTCCTAGTCTTGCTGTATCGGTGCAATTGAGTTGTATGAAGCCGCACAAAACATCACACCAGTGCATGCTGTTTTCTGGTCCAAGTCCGTCCTGGACAGCGAGCACATATTCACACTGTTTTTGTGCTGTGCAGTATTGAGCCTGGTGTGGAGGTAGAGGTCACCATTGCTGACATCTAAATATTTCAATGTTTGTAACAACAATTACATCCAATCAGACACTTCATTGGGCTAGATGCTGCACTGCTTGCATCGGTTTTGCAACTTGTCCTGTGCTGCGATTGCATCGTCCAAGCCGTTTCTTGCAGCTACATAATCTTGGATTTGACCTGAACATAGTTGGCAGGCGTGTGTGTGTGCGTGCGTGCGTACGCGTGTGTGCGCCTCAAAAGTTGCAGCACAAACTTGCTCAATCCCACGCTGCCTTTGCAGTCACAAGATTGCCGTCATGCATGATGGCAGCGCAACCTTCTTGCGTTGGAAGTGTGCCAGAATGCCTTTGTTAGGCAGTGCTGAGATGAGTCATTTGCTTGACTCTCCAGGTTCCAGGCAATTTACAGTGCATCCACAGGACATGTTGTCAGGAACCTGGTTGTGTTTCATGCTCACTTCCCACGGGGGGGCATGATTGCTTCAGTGGACAAAATGTGAATCATGCCTTTACTGGATTGCAAGTACAGATGTGGAGAAAAGACTGAAGCGCTGTTGACAACAACTGCGCACCAGTCAGTCGTCATGCACAGAAGCATCACACCACATGAACATAGCCTTGTCAACACGCAGTATAAAGGTTGAAGGCTCGCTTGTGAGTGCATGTCGACCTCAGGAATGAGCACTTTGAATCAGAGGCGAGGGTTCCCACTACTGTCTAATATGCTAGACAAGCTCATGCTCAGCAGCGAGACTTGGGAGTGCAGTGGTGGTGGAAGAACAGAGGTGAGCACTGCAGCTGTGTACATGTCTGCTTGCACGCCTACTGACATCAGAAATTGCTTGCATCGCTGTCTGTGTCTGCATGCTGGACTGACCCATCTGATAGATCAATACCAACATCATCATCCTGAAACAGATCACCATTGTCTGTTATGCCTTTGCTAATATGTGTAGACTCACTGCCGGTGTCATCAATGATGCTGTGTTCTGAACTGTCATCCGAAGAAAGGAGTCCGGTCAAAGTCCCTGTGACCATACCACCTGCACATTTTGTACTGATGTCAGCCCAGAAGATGCAGTCAGTTGCATAGCCTCAGCAGAACAGCTTCTTGTCTGCTGCAAGGCAAACACACCAGATCCTTGTCTTCAGGGCATGAAATCAGCTCTATTGCAAACAGCTGCCCCTTGCTGGCGGTATCTGAACTTAAGCTCACTAATGCAGCTGCAGCGATTGCAAACCCAGCAGAATACCTTTGTCTGTGGTCTGCATACTGCCTCTCTGCTTGATTGACACAAAATCTGCTGCTGCCTGGCGTGGCTGCTGGACATTGTCTTCAGAGCCAGAGGTGTCAAGGTCAGCTGAGTCATCCTCCAGCTGGGCTTCATCAACCTCTACCTCACCTCTCAAGACGCGCAACTCATCATCACGCAGCCTCTTCTGCATGTGCTTCATGGTCCTACACCAAAGCTATGCATTTAGGCAATGAGCACAAAGCTGAGCTGTCTATATGTGAAATGCAGCTTGTCAAGGACATGTTGCATGTAGCAAGGACAGACAATAACAGATACAAACGCCTATGCAAAATGATTGACGTCAAAGGTTTGCTTGTGACCAAAATAGGGCAGGAAGAATGAAGCGTAGGACAGGACAACTTGCCTATCAGCAATCTCCATTTTATTCCGCTGCAGAAGGCGATGACCTTCCAACTGCCCTTCTAAATATTCCAAGTTCCTGCCATAATGATTGCATAAGTCAGACTGCAGGCTGATCAGCAGCATGCATGGCTTCCAACACATGCATACATCAGCCCTGAAAGATGACGCTTCTGACTCTGCTTCAGGCAGCAAACAGCATAACGTATGGCAGAATGACACAACGCACACATCTTTCCAGCTCTCAGCAAAAGGGCTTCTTTCACCATGACACACATAGAGGTCATCATCACCTGAAGCGCTCCAAGTATGTTGCAAAGAGCTGTTGCAGCTCTGCTTGAAGCACTTCATACTCATCCATGTAGGCAGGCCGGACGACTGCCAAGCTGCTGAGCCTCTTGTCAGCCCTTTCCAGCTCAGCGCGTCTCTTCTCAAGTTTACCATCAAGACTCCTGACCGAGGCAAGCTTTCAAGCTTGTGCATCATGCATGACTTATGCCACTACAGACATGTAGCATCTTTGATCCATACCAAATTCACTTGCATGCATGTCCATACATCAAGATCACTGGAAGACACAGATGAGGCAACAAGCACCAGTACATGTATGTGAAGGTGCTGCCTCTCTGCAGATGTCCAAACAAGCCAGAACTGAGTGTCAAAGCTGTTATCTCTGCCTATTACCGGGTGTGCTCTTCCAAGTTGATCAAAGACGTCTCCACCAACGAGATGTTTTCCTGAACAGATGCTGTTGCCTCTTGAATGCTGTGCTCAACTGCCTCACTGTCCATGTTGCGTGCAACAGCCCTGCAGGTACCGCAACCTGCTTCATCAGCAACAACAGCAAGTTGCAATGTGCACAGACAAGTAGCTGATCTAAGTCATGGCGGTGAAAGGAGACACGTGACCCTGGCAGAGCAGAAGCTCAACTTGAGGGCCATATGCAGATGTACAGCACATGCAACATGGCCTACAGGCTAGAGACTAGTGTGTGCAGGATCAGAGGTGTACCTGTTTCTGGCACCTCTCAGAACCGGTTCTTGCTGGAGCAAATCATACAATGCAATTCCAGCTTGTGTAATCTCAGTTCCAAGTGCCCGAGCAGATTTGGCGTCAGATAGCTGGACTGCTCCATTTACACCAGGCATGTCATCCTGCCACAAGTACCTTGCAGATGACGATCTATTGGACTTGACATTCTTGGTTGCAAACAACGCACAATACCTCATCATAATTAGCTGTGGTGCAGGTTGCCTTGTACAGCAGCGCAGCCATATTGAGCAGGTCCTTGACTGCTACAGCATCCGCAGCATACAAACGTTTGATGTTCAGCTTGATCCTTGCTTTGGTGAGCATGCTCTGTGCGATAGATTGCAGGAACAAGATCCTATCTGCCTCAGTTGTGATGTCATCTGAAACTGAGGTTCCTGGATCATACCTATAACAGGCATCATAGTAACATGCAGCTGACGTCAGTTAGCAAAGCACAATGTTAGAGAGGCGAAGTACCTCTGGAACAACCAATACAGGCAATCCGCTACCAGCTCAAAGTTGGGGAGCCTGAAGCTGTCTAAACTGATCAGTCTTGGGTAACCCAAGGCCTTCATCAACTCAACAAAACCTACACAATCATTGCGATGCTGATTATGTAGACAGCGCAATGCAGACGTTGTTTCGCACAAAGATTGCAGCGTAAATGTGTACTTCGAAGCTCCCTAAACGACATGTTGATCCAAGTACAGCTCGCTAGGCGGGCTCACAAGAGCTTTTGATGCGCCACAAGGCTCACAGTGATTGCAAAGCGGCCTTTTTCCGAACAAGCCGTGACGATTGAGAAGGGCAGCAATCTAACCTGGTGCTACTGGGTGAGATGTATGCTGCACTAGCAGAAATATGTCGAAGCCCTAAAGTACTCTGGTAAACCCTACCGCCAGGCTAAATGCTGTTCGGCAGGTTCTTGTAATGTAGCAAGTAGGCATTGTACTTAACTCCTGCAATCGGTCATAAGGACTGACTTGTGTTGTGTACATCGACTGCAAAGAATCACGGACATGACAGAAACTGATGTCAGCAGCAGTCCTGCACCATCAGTCAAGACCCCTTCAAAGGTTTGATCACTTGCTTCTTGCCGCTGACGTCCAGTACATGCGTGTGACGTCCTGAAGCATTGAACACACAAACACACAAAACATGTCCGGTTCAACCCGTGCAGGAAGCATCGTCCGCTGCGCCAATTTTCGGATCAGCTTCCACCTTCAGTTCTGGCAGCGGTTTTGCTGGCTTCACCGGAATAGATAACTCCAAGTCCAAAGCAGTTGCTTCTCAGAGCGCTGAGAACGATGAAGAGGAGGACGCAGGCAATGACGAAGAATGTGGGGCAGAATATGCACCTGTTGTGCAATTGCAGGAGGTAGAGACAAGTACTGGAGAAGAAACTGAGACTGCTCTGTTTGATGTGTAAGTTAGCAAATCCGCTTTTGGCTGACTGTTAGCTCACAATGTGTCATGTGTGCATGTCTGATTGTCTGTTGTTTCCCCT
>JAABUP010001867.1_pt1 | contig 42955 bp, 56 predicted proteins | sample 5559201 | NCBI WGS metagenome assembly JAABUP01 (sample SAMN10711887, study PRJNA513373) | rock metagenome | isolation source: Antarctica rocks | place: Antarctica
ATGGCTGCATAGCTGCTGTTGGCTGATCCAAGTGCACCCTTGACTGTTTGCTGCTTTGCTGCACTTAGGCTGCAGTGCAGGGATGCTGCATGGCTGCTCGAGCACGTTGCCTTACCCATGTACTTTCTGACACCAGTCTGATGGACAATCCCAAAGCCATGCCACAGCATGCCCTTGAACTGCCCTTCATACTCAGTCTTCCCATCAGCAGAGTACCATTTGCCTTTCTGCGGCTGCCCTAGGTGCCAGCTGCATTCATAGTATGAATTGTCTGTGAGTGTGAGTGTGACGCTGGCATATTTGCGGTCGACAAACTTGAAGTCTGTGTCTGAGAGATGGCGATTTCGACGGTTAACACCCTAGCAACTGCTTCGGCTCAAAAATGCCACCTTTGTCACACCCGATCAAATCCTCTGGCTCGGCATGGCGCCAGGCTTACCAGATCACCGGCATCAAAGCCCTTCAGCAGTCGAACTTCCAGATCCCCATGTATCGTCCAGGCACGCACAGGTTAGATGGATCTGATCGTGGTATATCCAGTTTAGGACTTTTATGAATTTGCCTGTGACCGTGTCAAACCCTGGTCATCTCAGCAGGTTCTTCGAGCCGGCAAGATACCCAAGACGACATGATTCCGTCTGATGCGGAGGTGGTGCCAGTTGAAGGGGTGTATCGGACAGGTGAGAGCATGCCTTCGACACAAAGGCTAGGACAATTTGAGGTGGTCTGTGACACTTGACGAATTGCAGGCAACAGGCAGAAGATCAAAGGCAAAACGGCTTTGGTTGCTGGAGCAACAGGTGGAGTTGGCAGCAGAGTTGTGCAGTGTCTGGTCAATGAAGGGGTGAAAGTGCGTGCCTTGGTGCGGGACTACACTAAAGTGGTAAGGCAACCATATATCGCGAGGTCCTTGCTTGTTTGTGCAACATTCAACATGCACGGTAGGCTGCCAAGTGTCAATTCGTCCTTATGCCATGCGTCAGACTGTCACCAATGGGAGCTGCTTGCAGAACTCGGACTTGTACACAAAGAATGTTGAGGTGATCAAAGGAGATGTATACCAGTATTCAACTTTGCCAGCAGCAATGAAGGGCTGGTAAGCAACTGCCCTGTCTCTCACACTGTCTTTCTCAAACAGACAGGCAGACAGAAAGATATATCAACAGCTGGCCCTGAACCTCAAGTTCATGCATGCGTTGTGCACATATTGATTGTGTGGGCTGACCTGAATGGGCACAGCTCCTGCTGCATGGCTGCTCAGCCAGCTACAAACACATTGGTTGCTGTTGCTTTGTTGTGCTGGTCTTCAGTTGAGACTGACTCAGCTTGCGTCTGCAGTGATTTTGTGGTGTGTGCGACCGGCAGTACCGACCGGTTCAACCCCTTTGGACCCTTCAATGTAGATTACCAGGTCTGTAGTCCAGCTATGTCCCATACCATGTCTAGTTTGTGCTATGGCTTAGCTAGTCATGCTCCAACCTGCTGCAAGCATGTGGCAAGTCTGCTGCAGCTGATATCAAACCCGCATCCCAGGCCCGACTTGCTCATGCTTGAGCACAGCCCAGGTAGTGTGTCTGTAACAAGGTGTGGCGTTCTCTTGCAGGCTCATTGTGACCTTTTCCAGGTGCATGCATGTGCATCTCTACCTGTATATATGATTTAGCTGGATTCTTGACCTCCATACATCCCTGTATAAGAAAAACACCATGTGCTGTGCAGGGTACTAGAAACCTTATTGCAGCTGCGACGCAAGCTAAGGTGAAGAAAGTTGTGTTGGTGACGTCCATTGGGACAGATGACCCCCTCTTCCCCCTCAACCTCTTCTTTGGGGTGGGCTTCCTGTACTCAAACTTTTGCTTCCTGCAAAGCATGTGTCATTCCTCACTGCTTTTGCAATTCAGCAGTCTCTGTTGCATGCAGCATTGATGCTGATCATCTAAGGTTCATCTTGGCAGGCAATTGTGTTGAGCTTTTTATGTGGTCACTGAATGACCGATGCAAAGTCAGGCTTATGCAAATGAGAGACTTTGACAGTGCAGAGGGCTGTGAGTGAAGTAAAACTGCAGTACTCTGATGTCTGTTGTCATGTGACTGCAACATTGCATTGACCTTGCTGTGATCACAAGGCACTGAAGCCATGCTATGTATCAGCAGGTACTGTTCTTCAAGAAAAGAGCTGAGGAAGAGCTGCAGAGGTCAGGGATTGACTACACCATTGTGCGACCAGGCACGCTTCTGAGCTTTCGCCTGCTTGCATGCCTTGCCTTCACTGCATTCTTTGAGCAACATATGTCAACGCATTGGCTGCTTTTCAAAATGCTACAAACACACAAATGCACATCGATGCAAGGCGATAAGCTCATCTTGCAGCACTTTTCCACAGCATGCACTCATCGCCGTCTGAAGGTCCAATTTGTGGTTGGAGAAGTCTTCAGAGTGTGGAACATTTGATATCACATGTATAAATGGTACTGCATGTATGAAACATGTCTAACATGTGTGATAGACTGTCCTTGCAATGTGGGGTGACTTTGGGGTAGCATTGGCCAATGCAGTACTAAAGTCTAGCTGCGCTTTCATTGAGGCCTGTTTCAGACAAACCAGTGCTCTGCCTTTTGCTGACCCTGGCAGATCTGACCTCAGCTGAGGTGCATCCCCTGTAGGCTGCATGTCTGCGGTCAATCCTGAAGGGGGACCAGTGACAGGGTCCGGGAGCTGTTCTCTGAAAATGGCTTGATGGAAGGCTGCCCAGCTTTGGTCTATATCCTCCACAAGCCATTTTCAGAAAGCAGCTTGTGGATCCTGTCACTGTTTCCTCTTCAAGACCAGCCACAGACAGGCAGTCAACAGAGGATGCACCTCAGCATCAGTCACATGGACCTGGGTCAAACCAGCAGAGCCCTCAACTTGAGAGTAGGTTTGTTGCTCAGCGTCTACAGGCTGGCTGTAGCATGCCTGACTTCCAACCATTTGCATCTTGCACCAGCCACAGTACTACGTTGGCTCAGCCTCAAGCCTGCTGCATGGCCTTCAGAATTGGGGTGAGGCATACCTCATACCCACCTGGCTGATGCAAGAGTAGGCTGGCAAAAGTTCAGAATCATCAATCAATCAATCAATCAATCAATCAAGTTGCAAAGCAGGAATCTGAGCAGGCGATCTTGCAGCAGCGGGCTTCCATTTTTTCCAGGTAAACATCAACCTTGGATGCTAGCTAGCAACGCCAATCAGCCAGCTGCAACTGCGCGTCATGCCCAGGAGTAGCAGGCAATGCATCTGGCAGACGCAGCCGCAGGAGCAGACCCAAACAAAGAGTGCATAGCTGCAATGCAATCTTTTGAACAGCAGCTTCTTGTATGTTTGTGGCCATGCCATGCTTTCACACAGCTCTAATGGAAAGGCACAACCAGCATGCCTGCCCCTTGCAAGCCAACACATTCCCACTTGTCAGCATCAAGCTTCCTTTTGTGGCGGTGACCAGAGGGCTGCCGCAATGCCATCCCAGGCAGACACAGGACATGGGCATGCAGCAACATGAAAAGCGCATCACATATTGGTGTTGAGCTGGATGTGATCAGGTGGCCTGCCAAGCTCAATTCTACCTAGACACAGGGGGTGTGATGGCTCGATCAGAAACCATTGACATTGCTCGCACATGTGCAAGAGCGTGCATGTTGCTTGTCACCTGCTGATCTCCAGAACTCTTTTGTGTGGTGTGTGACCAGGTGGTCTGCAAAATGCTGTGCCAGACAGGCAGAGGGAGGGAGGTATCGTCATGGCTGGGCCGGACACCTTTGGCTTGCCTCCCAGAAGATCACCCGGCAGCATCCTCAGACGGCAGGTACGCAATGTGCAGACAAGTTGTACACAATGTGCAGACAAGTTGTACACAGTGTGCAGACAGAGGCTTTTGTGGTCAGTTCCATATGGGCACAACTTTTATCATATATTTTCATTCTCATCTTTATTTCATATATGCTTTTGTGGATCAGCAGAACATAAACCCAGTGGGGATTTTGTGCAGACAGCAGCACGGACAGGGTTCACACATTGTGCAGGTGACGTGCAGACAATGTGATCTGTATGTGCGTCTTGTACCTGATGGACAGGAGCTGGCTGCTGGTGCAGGTGGCTGAGATTTGTGTGGATGCCTTATCAGAACCAGCAGCAACCAACAAAGTGGTGGAGATTGTGGCAGATCAGAATGAAATTGTGAGGCCAGCAGCAGAGCTGTTTGCCAATGTACAATAATATGCAGAGTTGCTGCAGCTGACTATTCCAGCCAGGTAGAAAATCCCAAAGCAGCTTCAAGCATGTATCAGATGTGATGTCAGTACCTAGTGACTTATGCTGAGTTCTGATGCTGCAACCCCAACATGCCCATATTGTGAGGGCAGCTGTCAACCAGTCCACGACTGTACTTATTGGTGTGCCAGTGTGGATCACCTTGTTTGTGTTGTGTGAGCAGGACTATATAACAGCTTTTGCAGCAGCTTCTGCAGTACTGTTCAGCAAGTGGTATGCATGAGGTGATTACATGTCATACATTCTTTATTTTTATTGATAATTCAGGTGCAGGCCAACCTTGTACTGCTGCAAATTGTGAGCAGCTGACTGACGAGAGACTAGTGTTCCAAGCCGCCTCTGGCCCAACTGTAAACTGTTTCATTATTCTTTTGACGCTGCTACAGCGCTGCTACAATGTCAGCGCTTATGCATGATGCCAGACAAAATGTCAGAAATCCTGGATGATGCATTGACTGCAGCCAACAAAAGCATGCGCTCATAGCTTGTAGCATAGTCCAGGTCCAGGTCATGCACGACACCAAAACTGTTCTCACAGCGTGCAAAGCATCTTCATCAAACCAATAGCAATGAATGGACAAAATAGCACACCAACAACACTATAACATTCCAAGTAGCACGTTGCAGACAGTGACTGACACAAACAGATACATGACATGAGTAGAAATAACAGTACTAGCAAGATTGATCAGACAACATGGTCCTGATCACGAGTTGTTGGCAAAGCGACAGTGTCTGTGCTGTTAGTCTTTGAAAGCTGTGGCCCAGACAAGCCTTCTTCAGACACAGAAGTTGACGCAGAAGCTGTTAACAGCGGCTGTTCATCCTGCTGAGAGCTTTGTCTGGACTGATCTGGAGACACCATTGTGTACCTAGCTTTAGGAGCCTCTTCTATCAGCTTTGCATTGTTCTCTCTATACAAACTATAGTGCTGAATCATGAACATGATGTCAAAAATGACGCTCACAAGACCCAAGCCAAATTTGACGGGATCGCCAGTGATTGCTGACAAGTCCTCCTTGACAAAAGCCTCCATACACAACTGAGTTACAGAAAAGAAGCCACCAGAAAAATCAAGCAGCACTTGATTGATGTTCCAGCCCAGAGTTGACTGTCTCTTGTAGTTCAGCCAGACCTGCAGCACAAGCACAAGATTTTCTGAAGGCTAGCCACCCAAGAGGTCATGGCGCCACCCAACATTCAGTTGGCTGAGTTTGCAGACCACCACAAAGCAGACACGCAAATCAGCAGATGAATGCAAAACTGTCACAGAAATGAGCGCTGACTGCTGCCAATGCACAGTGGATGTGATGAGTGTGCAAGGCAACAGATTGCATGAAGCTTTTGATTGCTGTGCTGTCGCACCTGAGGCATATATTTGAAGAAAGTCACGCCCATCTTGACCCAAGAAAGCCAGTACAGAAACGTCAAAAAGGGAAACTTCCTGCTGTCAAACACTACCAGCAAAAACGAGGCACAGGAAAGGGAAACAGTGAGAGCTATGGCTGATGCACATAGCTTGGAGATACGCTGGTTTCCCTTCTCATAGATAAAACACTGAATGAGAGTAAAACCAGCTAATACAGCTGCGTGAACAGCAAAGAATACGTCGTTGAGGTGAACTGCATTGCTATGACCGTTGTGCTTCTGCCTGCACAGCAAACACAGCATGAAGGTGCCACTGTTACATGCCATGAGTGCACTAAAGCACCATGCCAGACGCAGGAAGACTCAAGCATTGAGTGTCACTTTGTGCTTGTTCTGCTGCCATTCACATGTGCTGAGACAGATGGAGCAGAAGCAGCAGATGGCAATCAGAAAGATCTCCTGAAGAGCACCTGTATTGTTCTTGTACTGTAGGGTCGAAATAGAAAGCAATGTTGAAGATAGAGTAGCCAATGAACCCCATCATATTCAAGGAGACGTAGTCAAAAGACAACCCCACAACACTCTTGGTTCTCCAGTTTAGCAAGAATTGAGGGTAGAAACTTAGACTCCAGGTGAGGAAGTAAAGCCAACCTGAAATCTGCAGTAACGCAGTGGTTGACCTAATATACTTTGGCAGCCATTGCTGTACCGGCACGGCACTCAAACAAAATAAACATGCATACAAGGTGGCTTGGACAACATCCAGCTCATGCTACATCCTGCGCACCGTGATGATTCTGTTGAAGCGGTGTGGCATTGACTGATCTTCAGGTAAAGCAAGGCCTAAACCGACTCCCAGCACGGCAATGATGGCAGCGGTGCCAAGCTCCACTTTGTGTATCGCCATAAAGGAGCCCTTTGAGGGGGTATTGGAGTCCATTTTGGCCACACGACGTTTCCGAACAGAATAGGGTCCGGTTAACATACACCACTGCCACAAAATTGTCTCAAAACGAGAGTGATGGCTGGTTTACATAGCAGCGCTCAGTGTCGCCCTATGCAGCACATGCTGAGGTTGTCATGCTCGTCTTCGTGCGCTAGCAGGCTCACCAACTGTCCAGCCCATAGAGCTCCTTTGCATGTGCCTCACATGTAGACCAGTATTACTAAGGCCGCCACGTGGACAAGCCACTTCTTCTCGCGCATTCTAGCAACATCCGTTGCCGTCATAGTTCCACACCACCGCTGAACATTGCGAACGTTGAGACTGTCAGCGCAGCCAAAAGCACAGCAATACAGGCAAAAACATCAGATCACATAACATGAGTGCTCCTGCATGGAAAGGTGAAACATAGGTTTAGTTGACGATGATAACCTGCTTCAAGCAGACACAATATACACAGACCAGCATGTTGCTATTTACTGCAGGTCTTTTTGACTGGTCCATGCAGCACCAGTCGTCGCAAGGCCCCACTCCCAAGCAGGTCACTCCAGAAGAGCAGAAATGGTGGGTCATGCCTGTCTTCAAGTTTGTAAGCTGCACTGCAGTACCTGCAGCATGTCATGTGTCCATCATCCAGGGCAACAAAGCTGGGTCATAACCAGCAGGATATAAGGAACTGCCGAGTACTTTGCTGATTGCGTGAAGAGAGTCAGCACCCGGTTTTGCCACAAAGAAGGACCTCATGCTCTGCTGCATCTTTACAGCCTGTTCTTGATGACAAAGCCCAGGCGTAACCATGTACAGCATGTGGCTCAGCCGTCAAATTTAGCTTCAAGCTGACCAAGCGTTTGACCCCTCACAGGTTTCAGGAAGCCATGGCGCAATACACTGTGGATCACGTGGGGCGCATGAAACAGATCAAAGCCACTCTTGACCAGCCTGATGAAACAGCTGATGCTGTACAGAAGAAGCAGGACATGCTAGAAGAGCTCCTTGACATTGTTGACAACATTGACTATGCAAGAGGTGCGCCTCTAGCAGAATACTTGTTGCTGACGACTTTTGTCTCATATGATGATGCACACCTTATGGAAACAGCTTCCATTGCAAAACATATCCCTACGAATAGTCACCTAGTCACCAATCATCTCACACACCTGCCAGATATGGCTGAACAAACTTGCAAGAACATGCTGGATAGCAGAACCAAGTATCATCAGTGCTCCCTTATGCAGTCTCATGCATAATAAACTTGCAAGCAGGCCAAGAGGCACATTGGTCAAGCTCAAACAAAATGCTGAAGCCAGACTCATACTGCTGTTGCCTTGCTGCTGGCTTGTTTTGCAATTTTTTCCAGCATCGTCCCTCTTGCATATTTCTGGATGCATTATTGGCAGAGCAAAACTCTCCAGCGAGACCTGACACATTCCTGCACGCTGCTGCAGATCTGCACACCATTGGGGGCCTGCCGACACTGTTGAGCCTGCTGCAAGACTCACATGCCTCCATCAGATGGCGTGCTGCAGAGGTTGTTGCCACCTGTGTACAGAACAATCCTCCTGTTCAGCAGGTAAGCCTGTCACCATTGCAGCATCCGGATCTTGATTGTCAATGTCCTTTCTTCATTCTGGTCGTCGCTAGTATTCAAAATTTTGCATGTTGTTTAGCACATGCACATTGATGCATGTGCTATTTTGCACAGCTACTGGCTGCTGCATTCAAGCTCAAACGGCCAATTCAATCTTTCATTCAAATCAAACATGCGTCTTCTCCTAGGGTCAGGTACGTACATCCCTGAGCAGCTCCTTATGTTGGGCAACGATGACCTCTCATAGATCCTCTCAATCCTCTCAAAGATAGTGCTTGGCTGCTGCTGCAGTGGTTCATGGAGGGAGGTGCAATGCCCAAGCTGCTGCATCTACTCCATGATGAAGATGCCAGCTGCCGCACCAAAGCTCTGCTGGCCCTGTCTTGCCAGATCAGGCTGAACCCACTGGCCCTGGAAGTATTCAGGCAGAAGAGGGGCATCCCCCAGCTCGTTCAGGCAGCCGATGACAAGGACATCAAAGTTCAAAGGTACTGCTGGACTTGTCTCAGATGTTGAGCCTGTTAGCAAACTAGATTTGACTGGCTCTGATGCGCAGACCCATCATCATGCTTTGTCATGGCCTGCACATGGATTACAATGGCATTTCTGCTCTTGACGCATGATCTTTATAAGTTCAATGTCAGTCATGGGCGCATGGATGCAACGGCCCATCAGCAAAGCAGGTTTGAAATGTTTTGGATGTGTCAACCCATCATTATGCTATGTAAAGGGTTGTCACGGATGGCAGCTGTACATTTGCTTTCAACTTAGCGCAAGCATATCAGTGAACTTGCGAGAGGCATCTTTAAACCAGCAGCTACTTGTCATATGATGCTTGTGTGCTGAAAAATGGAAATGCCTATGGGGCTGGCTTCACAACTGCAGGAAGCAGCGTCTGCTCTGCTGCGCTGCAAGTCTAGTCTTTGATTGACGCCAGTTGTGTTCGTCATCTGGTTTCAGTCTGCAATTCTGCACTGGCATAACAGCTGCACTACTGGCGTCATCAACAGGTAATGGGTTCATATAGGAAAGCACTGCATTTAATGCATAAGCCTCATAAGTTCAATGTCATCAAACAGTTATGGGTGCATGTAGGAAAGCGCTACATCTGCTGCGGCATGTGGTGCATGCGCATCCCCCAGACGCAGTGGTGGCGTGCCAGCTAGGGGCTCTACAACAAGCAGCTTCTCATCTGGCCAGCTCAGATGATGACACCTGGCAGGCAGCTCTAGCGCTGATACAGCAGCTTGCTGAAGACACACAGTCTGCACAAATGCTCCAGCAGGTGAGTTGCAGCATGTGATAAGTGGGGTGCCTATTGTTGAGATCAAAAGTCTGTCTCATAGTAGACATGCAAAAGACTTGAAGTCAATAACCTCAAAAGCGTTTCTTGCATTTTTTCCACTGCTGCCTGATGCTCTTGGCAAGGGCATCTCTTAGCAAGAGATTCTGCCTGAGGTCTGCAGACTGCTTCATGATGGCAGACCTCATTACAGGTTCTTTGCAGCCATCTTGACAAAGATGTTGCTTTGATACAAGCGTATCTGCATTCTTTGCAGGACAAACAGCTACAGCATCAGCTGCAAACTCTGCAGGCAAGGCTGCAAGGCCTGACTGGCGAGGACAGGGAGGCCACAGAAGAAGAGCTGGCTGAGTGCACACGACTCATGCACAGTCTGTACAACAGATCAAGTCAGTCGGCATCCAAGCCGCAAACACAGCCTTCAAGGCCGCAGGCATCAGCAACAGCAGCAGCAGTGGCAAATGGGGCACCTAGGTCGCCACAGGCACAGTCCCATGGCCATGGCAATAGCAGTCCGCCAGCAGCGCCTCTTCTGCTTGGGCCACCCTCGTAATCATGAGACACAATCCTAGGGAGCATGTATCTGAGTTTAATTTACCAAGGAGTCATGAGACATAACTCTATCAGTGGTCCTGCCATCACTGTCTTGCCTCACCAAAGAGGAAGGCGCTCGACACTTTGTTCTTACTGTTTCTGGAAAGTACAAGGGGTGTATGCAATGATGATCTGCATCACAGAGATCCAGGTGGGCAAGTTGTAAGCCTGTTGAGCGGTTTGTCATCCTGAAGGTTGTTGCCTTCCTGAAATGGTTGCGTCCATCGCAAGACAGTAATTAGCAGGCATGTTCGCAAACCCCATGCAAAGACATGTGCTATTTTTCAACCACGCCCCATGGATGTGCGTGGCTGGCAGAAGCTGTGCTGCCATCTTGATGGCTCATGTGCGCTGCAATGTTTAGGCAGACTTCATGCCATAAGATCACAACTTCGCTTGCAAACGCCTTGGCGCTTTGTGGGTTGGGTGGCGTGCCAATGTGCTGACCAGCTTAGTATGGTCGAAATTGAAAGCACTGATCAGTAGTCATGCTGGCCATTGCTGCATGCGCATGCGTGCTTAGAGAGACAGATCACAATGCCATAGCCAGCCAACAAGTCTGATCACGTATAGGAGAAGACTGTATTGAGATCTTCATGCAACACACATGTAGCACAATGTGGTGAAAGCAGTGCTCTCGTGACGTGTCTCGTCAAATGTGTAAGCCCAAGCGGCGTGCGTGGAACCTGAGCGGCGTGCGTGGAATCTGAGCATGGCCTATTATTCCGTGGGACGCAAAGTCAAAGTTTGTAAAGTAGTGTAAACTTTCCCCTAGCACAGAGCAGCGATCGCGGAAGCGCCATAGAACAGCTGTTGTCATCGTTCATCCGCGAGTATATCTGCATTCTCACTATGTGTTGACAGCCAAACTGAGCTGCTGTCCGTCTGCACGGTGCTCCTCTGCAGTCAGGGTTTGGCTGAGACAGAAGAAGGAGCAGTACAGCGTCTCCAGACAGCAGACAAGCACCGTAGGAGATATGTCAGAACTAGAGCAACCAATGAGTCTTGAGGAGATGTGCCTGAAGTTGCACGCCTTCCTCTTGAGGCCAGCAAGCCAAAAGCTGGTACGGGACAGCATCAGCCTTGCAAGCGCTCAGGGTCATTCTGTGTCGCAAAGATTGTCCGTAGCAATGGCTTTCACTTTTGCAGGCATTGCACGTTTCTCCTCAGCCACCTAGGTATCCCTTTGGCTATCTCGAATTGGTCAACTGCAGTGATGCTGAGGGGCCATCCAGTGAGCTCACTGAGGTAACGTCGAGACAACTGCTTCCGAACACAAGACACTCCTTGTTTTGCGTCACGATTCGTCGTTGCTGCTTGATAAGCAAAATATATCGTGACACAAGTATTGCCGCACTTCGGCCATGCTGCTCTCTGTTTTAACATGCAACAGCCAACTTACCAGTTGCTGTGATTGTTGTTTATAAGCTCAAGGGCAAAGAGTAACAGTCGTGCTTTAGTCGTTGATACTTGTGCAGGGTGTACCGCCTTCCATCACATTGCCGGGACCGCAGCCAGCGCTGATAGAGAGGGCACTGCAACAATGTTCATCGTTGGTCCAGGTAAGTGCCCTCAGAGTCTGCCACTGGCTCAGAAGCTGGTAGTCATGCTTCACAGCAGATACAGCCTTTGTCAATCAACACATGGTGCAGTGCGACGTGCTGCTGACCTGCTGACCGCTGTCCCATACTTTGCAGGTGACTGCACAGCGCAGCACCCTCAGCAGCTCACGCCACCAGGCACGCCAGGCTGCGGTGCGTTCAACATCTTTGACAGCAACAGTTTGCCTAAAGTGTATCGAACTTCCAATCCAGTTACTGTAGTGGTTTGAGTGTTTCTCAAACCAACAAGCTCAGTAGATGCACATACCCTAGCAGCAATTGAAGCTCCTTCAGTACAGGGATCATAGAGGACATGTCAACAGAAATCAATACACGTTTTCCCAAAAGACGATGCCCCAAAACATCTTGCTGACTGTTCTTGCCTGTTCTGCAGCTGTGCCGGATGATCCTTGCTGAGCGTGCCAGCCTTGAGCAGGTGCAGAGCGCCCTTCAGTCTGCTGTGATTGGTTATGGAGTAGCTGTCAGGAAGGTAAGTTGTACACATGACTACAGACTGTTGCCACAATGCCCTGCGCATATACACCATCAAAGCAGCGGATGCAACTGTGCCCAGGCACCTGCTACAATGTATATTTTTATTGTGTCACAAACATATGCTTGCTCAGGTTGTACAGATTCCTTTGTGTGTTCATCAAACACGTGTCTTGCCCTAGGATCAGGTATACACAGATTGTGTGCGAATCATCAACACCAAACTGCCCACCCTGTTCTCCGCTTTGATTGATGCGCTGCAATGCAGGGGGCACTTCTGCAGCACATTCTGAACAGGCTACAGCCCAGATTTGCTGCTTTGAGGGGAGAGAAGGACGCTCTTGAACAAGAGAAGGACGATCTAGAACAAGAAAAGGTGCGTTTGCCAGCACTGACCAGATGTTCCTTAAATTAGGCCAGGCTGCACCTTTGGGCTGTGCTTGCCATTGCATGCAACTCATGCACATGAATTATAATGTCCAGCACCTTTGTGTGTTGCTACTGTCTATGACCTTTGTGCTTTGCCTACCATTGCATGCAGCGCATGCACATTCATGCTGCTGTCCATGACTTTTGTGTGCTGCTGCAGGCGGCGTTGCGTCTGCAGATAACTGCCCTGCAGCAGAGGCTGGACTTGGCGGGTGACAACCTGTATAATGCTGAGCAGAGAGCTGAAGACTTGGCCACGCAGGTCAGCTGTCTTCTCATCACCTCGCTTGGTCTGCCTTTGTTACTTGTTGGCTTTAGTATAGGCAAGCTGCTTCCATTGATGTGCCATGTGATGCTATGTGGTGTGCTTGCATCATGTTACACAAGGTTGTCCTGGATCAAGCTGCAGCTTTGCCAAAACAGGTTCTGAATGAAGCTGCAGGCATGCGCACATGCTGACGGACCATGCCTTCTTGTGCAGGTGCAGGATTGGAGGGCGAGGTTGCAGGTAGTGCAGGGGCAGCATGACGGTTTGAACGGGCAGGTGCAGACCTTACAAGGACAGAAGACAGCCTTGACTGGGAGGGTGGAAAAGTTGCAAGGGCACCATGGACATCTGACTGGGAGAGTGCTGCACTTGGAAGAGCAGAATGCCGCATTGGGAGAAGAAGCTGCCAGCCTGCAGCAGAGGCTGGACGCCACTTTTCTGAAAGAGCATCAGGTAAGCATTAGACCAAGCCTGCACCCACTTCACATGTGGCTTGCCCACACTGGAGTTAGCAACACATGTCTTGCTGCAAGGGCATCTGCCTACCTGCAGGCCTGCTTTGGGACATGGCACAGTTGTCATCAGAGTCATCTTGCATGGTGCTATAACCTGCCACAAAGTTCTGTCTGTCTGCATGTGTGTTACCACCAAATGTCTCTTAGAGTCATGCAGGAACACTCCATACAGCGTCGTTCACAGGGCAAATCACCATGTATTGATAAAGTGTGTTGATGCACTATAATGACATAGGCGGTGCTTGTGCAGAATGTTGCAGCAATGCAGTGTATCCGGATGGAGAACGTCCTGCGTCGCAAAGTGGCAGACCAGGAGCAACAGATGGCTGACCAAGCTCAGGAGCTCAAGGCTCAGGAGCAGCACATGCGTGAGCAAGGTGAGCAGATGAAGGGGCAAGTGCAGCAGGTGATGGACCTGGAGCAGCAGGTGGCCGGCCTGCACAGCAAGCTGAAGGAGGAGCAGAAGGGCAAGGCGGCTGCTGTCAAGGTGAGTACTTCAACACAGTATCCATCAGCAAGTACTTCAAAAGTTGCCTTACTGGCTGCTGTCACGCCTTCATATGACCACAGGCTTTGTCACTGCCAGAGTCATGCTTGCATCATATGTGTCATTACGCTTAGGAGGCTTCTGCACTGATGTAGTGTGTTTTGTCTCTCTTTTGATCACCCATTTGTGGCCTCAGAAAGTGTGCTTGTAGGTGGAGCGGGTGTTTACAAGTGTGTGACTTGTGTGCGTGACACCGCAGTACATGTAGCATGCTGTTTTACATGCAAAGGACTCCTCATCACTCAGCCCAAGTGATGCCACCCGGTGCTGAAGAGGTGTCTGACTGTGAGAAAATGTGCAGCTGACATACGCAAGTTGCACAATCAACAATTGCTGTGACCTGGCAAAATGTAGTCTGAGTAATTTTAGGTGGCGATGCAGGCCAACGAGGCTGTGGTTGAGGATCTGCAGCGCCAGCACCAGACCGAGTCGGCTGCTCAGCGCTCACAGATTCATGGCCTGCAGCAGTGCCTGTCTGAGAAGGCAGAGCAGCATGACAAACTTATTGTGGAGCACAATAGTTCACTTGAGGTGCGCTTCACCATGATGTATCTGCTCATTTAATTGTGATGATACCAAAGTAAATGAATAAACTCTCCTGCTGTCTAAGCCAAATATTGAGATGATGTTCAACATGTCGTGTCACGCTGCATCACACCTGAACTACTTATTGTACTGACCTACCCCCTATGCTTGAACAGCAGTGTGGCGACTGCGCTGCTGCTGAGTGTCATGCCCTGGTATGCTTTGCCATGCGCTTTGCACAATGACTTCAGAAGCTTCTCCTTGACAGACATTATTCACATGTGGGCTTTGCTGATGCTTGGATAGTGCTGTTGCAGGCGCACAATGCTGCTGTTCAGGATCTGACCTCTCAGCTATCTAACGGCACCTCTGTCAACTCGAGGCAGAAGGCTGAGCTGTCCACACAGGAGGCTCAATTACAGAGGCTAGATGGCGAGCTGTCAGAGCAGCAGGGCCAGGTCCAGCAGCTACAGTCATTGGTCTCAGAGAAGCAATTTGAGCTTCAGAGGTTGAGTGCAGAGAAGCAGTCTGTCATTGAGGACCAGCAGGGTATGATCGGAACCCTTGGAGACCGCCTGACATCCAGCCAGCAGGAGGTGTCAGCTGCCCTACAGGAGAAGGCCAGCGCTGCACATGCACACAGCGCTGCTGCTCAGGTATGCAGTGTTCTAGCCTGCTGTCTAGCTGTTGTGTTGACTTGCAACTGCACTAGTCAATACAGCAGGTTGTCTCTTGGCACATTTGTGCAAATATGCAATCATGCCGCAATCATGCAACTACTGTGCTTGACATTCAACAGGGTGCTTTAACTCAAATAGGGCATTGACAGGGTGCTTGACTCATAGCAGAGTGCTTGACACTTGGCGTCTGTGAACATCAGAAAGAGCTTGTGAAGCTATCAGTCAGTCTGAGCCGCTGTCTGTCTACAGAATCTTGCCCTGCTTGTTGCTTGAACCCTGAAGTTGTTTGACCTTTTAGCGATGTCCTCCTACCTATGACCCTGAACCCGAAAATATATACCCTGAACCTTTACCCCTAACCTTGGTACCCTGGAAGCAAGGTACCGTTGATTGTGCTGCACTGACGCACATCACTGCTCACGCAGATCCACTTGTCTGATGACTTGTGGGCAGTGCGATTACAATTATTGTGTGTGCGATGCTGCTGCAGGAGTATGAGTCCCAGGTTGCTGCATTGGGCAGGAGGCTGAGGGAGGAGCAAAAGGGCAAGGCTGCTGCTGCTGAGGTGAGTTTTGCACAAGCTGCCTCAATGCCTGCTGTCATGCCTTCATATGACCATAGGCTTTGTCACCACCCAAAAGTATGCCTGTGTCAGATTTGTGACTACAGTTATGGACCTTCCACATTGATTCGGTGTCATCTGCCTCTGTATTGTTGCCTGGATTGCAGTCTTACCAATTGAGCCACTAGGTAGAGTGAGTTTACATGACTTTGACTGAAGGGTGTACTTGTATACTCGCCACCAGGAGAACCATGAGCGTGTTGATGTGCAAGCAAAGGAGTGGTAACGGTGGATGCTCTCCAGACAGCTGATGCAGTGGTACCTGATGCTGCACAGGCCTCTGACTGTGAAGCACTCTGCAACCAATATATGCAAACTGCACAGTTTAAGGCTGCTGTGACCTTGCAACCAGCAGTCTGAGCCATCCTAGGTGGTGATGCAGACCAACGAAGCAGTAGTCCAGGATCTGCAGGGCCAGCTTGCTGAGCAGCGAACCAAGTCTGGTGCTGAGTCGGCTGCTCAGCGCTCACAGATTGATGGCGTGCAGCAGTGCCTAGCGGATAAGACACAGCAGCATGACAGGCTTGCTGCTGACCACAACAATGCACTTCAGGTGTGCTTCTACATCATGTATGCGCTCATGCAAATGTGATGATGAGATCTGTTGCTGTCTGTGCCAGTAATGTGATGATGCCTGGCATGTTGTATGTTGCTGCATAAAGTCTGAATCGCGTGCTGTACTGACCTACTCCTCATGCATGAACAGCTGTATAGCAAATGCGCTGCTGTTGAGTTGTTGTCTTGCGTGTTGTGGAGTGCTGGCTCACAACATCTTTTGATGACATGCCTTATGCGTGGCTTTGCTGATGCTTAGGTTGTGCTGTTGCAGGCGCATGAATCTGCAGTTCACAGCTTGACAGTACAGCTTGCAGAGAAGCAGGCTGTGGTTGAGGGCAAGCATGCTTTGATTGGCAAGCTGGGGGACCGCCTGACAGCCAGCATTGAGGAGGTGTCAGCTGCGCAACAGGAGAAGGCCAGCGCTGCACACGCACACAGCGCTGCTGCTCAGGTATGCAGTGTTCTAGCCTGCTGTCTGGCTGTTGTGTTGCAGTTGCACAAGTCAATACACCAGCTCGTCTCTTGGCACCTTTGCTCGACGTTGCCTTCTCATCATGCAATCACCGTGCTTGACATATAGCAGGGTGCTTCACATATAACAGGGTGCTTGACTCTAGTAGGGCTGCTCTGGAGAGACAAGACTTGTCCTGCACGTACCTAGCTCATCATGAGCTGGAAAGCGTTTTAATTATTATTATTATTATTATTATTGAATCTAGTAGGGCGATAACAGGGTGCTTGACACATATGAGGGTGCTTGATACTTGACATCTGTAAACATCAGTGAAGAGCTTGTGAACTTGTCAGTCAATCTGATGTGCCGTCTGTCTGCAAAATCGTACACTGCTTGCTGGTTGAACCCTAAAGTTGCATGTTCTTTTAGCCAATTCCTCTTATCTATGACCCTGAACTGCTTACCCTTGACCCCTAATCTTGATACCCTTGCCCCTTACCCCTAACCTTGGTACCCTGGAAGCAAGGCCCTCTTCACTGTGCTGCACTGATGCACATCACTGCTCACTTAGTATGTGTGCAATGCTGCTGCAGGAGTATGACTCCAAGATTGCTGTCTTGGACTTGAGGCTGAAGGAGGAGCAGAAGGGCAAGGCTGCACCTGCTGAGGTGAGTGCTTCACAAGCTGCCTTACTGCCTGCCGGCACAGCTTCACATGACCATGGGCCCTGTCGCCACATAAAGTATGCTTACATCATAATCGTGATTACAACTAGGGAGATTTCACATAAATATAGTGCATTTTGGGCTCTGCTCTGTTGCCTGCGTTGTGGAGTTGAAGATCAAGCCAGTAGGTAAAGTGGGGGCTTTTACATGAGTGTAACTGAAATGCGTACTTTTGTGCTGGACAGCATGAGAGGTTCAGAGTGCAACAGATGACAGGTGCAACCTTGCTGCATCACAGTTGAATTGCTTGCTATACGGACTTACTCCTGATGCATCGACAGCAGTATGGCAATTGCACTGCTGTTGAGGGTTGTCTTTACATGCCATTGAGTGTTGTACCTGCTATTGTGTGTTGTCTTACAACAACCCTTGATGCGATGCCTTATGCGTGGCTTCGCTGATGCTTAGGTTGTGCTGTTGCAGGCGCACAAACCTGCAGTTCAGGAGCTGACCTCTCAGCTATCTGAAAGCACCTCTGTCACCATGAGGCAGAAGGCTGAGCTGTCTACCAAGGAGGTTCACTTACAGAGGCTAGATGGCAAGCTGTCAGAGCAGCAGACCAAGATGACACAGCTGCAGTCATCGGTCTCAAAAGACAGGTCTGAGGTGCAGAGGTTGACAGCACAGCTTGAAGAGAAGCAGTCTCTGGTGGAGGGCAAGCAGGATGTCGTTGAAAGCCTTGGGACCCGCCTGACAGCCAGCATCGAGGAGGTGTCAGCTGTGCACAACTGGCCAGTGCTACACATGCACATGGCACTGATGCTCAGGTATGCAATATGCATGCCTGCTTTTTGGTTCCTTTGTTGCAGCTGCTCGTGTTGTGGTGCATTTGCTCAACATCCTGTTGCAATCATGCAAACACTGTGCTTGAGTCTCAGCTTTGGCATCTGTAAGCATCAGTAAAGAGCTTGTGGTGTTGTCAATCAGTCTAGTGTCCCAGCTGCCTGTAGGACCTTTTCCTTCTTGCTGCTGTGCAACAGGTGACAAGCAAGGCAGTGTACATTGTGCTGCACTGGTGCACTTGAATGGTCACAAAGCCTGCATGTTTGAGTTGTGGTGGGCAGTGTAACCGCACCGCATTCATTGTATGTGCGATGCTGCTGCAGGACTATGAGTGCAGGAGTGCTGCGTCGAACACGAGGCTGTCACAGCAGGACTCAGCTGCTGGTGGCCAGCAGGAGCGCTTTGATGACCTGACTCAGCATCTGTCTGAAACTGCCTGTGAGGCGTCTGACCTGGGCCACCAGGTGGACATCCTGGAGAGTTCGCGCAGGGTGTGTTGCAACCCTTATCACCTGTCTATTTGCATACTGCTACAATGACAGTAAGGCAAAGATGTTACTGTTCATGCATTTTGGTTCTGGCTTATTTTGGTTGGTCCACAAGTGATGCTGTGTCATTGTGTGATGTCCAACTGCATGGGAGATGTGTGGTCTTGACATGTGTCTCCTGATGTGTGTGCTCACAATGGCAACAACCTCAGCGTGCAGTAGTGCCATCAGATTGTGATTGCGACGGCAACATAATCATTGTGCATGAGAGAGGTTACATTGTAGTTTGCTCAATCATACTGGTGATGTAAGTTTTGATGTTATCTTGGATGTGGACCAAGAAGTCTGCATGCAATTGCAATCTTGACAACATGCAGTCACTGCTGCAGGTGGATGATGAGCTTGATGCAGAGGAGCCTCACCCTCAGCTGCACCACTCAGAGAGTGCAAGCTCACTGCAGGAAGTTGACTCACTCAGCTCAGAGCTGGCAAGCAGTGAGCAGAGGCAGGGCACTCCCAAACGGGACATGACCCGGGAAGAAGGCAGGTACAAGCCTCCCCACATGTGGCCCGGCTGCTCACCCTCAGATGCAGCTGCTGCTGAGCAGAGCTACTCAGGTGGGGCTCAAGACTCAGAAGGAAACAGAGGTAGCGGCAGCAGCCAGCTCAGCGGCAGGCTGGACAGGGACATGCCTTTGTTCAGAGACCCAGTCAGCAGCTCACAAGGTGACCAGAAGCACAGCTACTCGCATGATCTCAGGCAGCAGCAGCATGATGGTAGGTTCGATTACGATCATGACTATGAGTACCCTGCCAGGCGCCGGGGAAACTTGTACACGGCTCACCCCAGTGTCCAGCAGCAGCATGGACATGAGACCTTTGGCTTTGACAGCGAGATGGGTCCCCCAGGGTTCACAGCAGGCCCCCAGAGCGATGAGTGGGGTTCAGATGAACCTGGGCTATCAAGCAGCCCCCCTGCATCAGAGCAGCAGCAATACAAGCAAGAGGAGAATGACAATTGCATGAGACCCCCAGGGTATGACAGTGAGATGGGTCCCCCAGGGTTCCCAGTAGGCCCCAAAGCAATGGGTGGGACACCTGTGGCATCAAGCAGTGCCGCAGCCTTTGAGCAGCATGACGATGGCATGAGGCCCCCGGGGTTCCCAGCAACCCCCAACAGAAGCATGGGCATGGTGGCAGCGCAGTCTGAAAGACAGCAGCAGCCCCATGAGGAGCAGGATGACCCCTCCACGGCAGCAGCGCAGCATATGCAGCGCCAGGACAGGCGTCATGGACATAGAGGAAAGCGGAGTGGAAGAACAGCAAAGATGTAAGACACAGTCTTGTCTGATGATGTCATGAAAGCAGCATGTTTTTATGGTAGGGCAACCGGACTCCAAGACCTTCCAGGGCTCTGAAAGGTCGAGAGTGGGCTGTTGCGACAGTGAGCTGCTATGTTGTGTGTTCTCAGCCGGTGGACAACAAGCTGACTTTCAGTCATTAGTGTGTGTGGCACAAGAATGCATCCTAGATGGCGGCCTTGCAAGAATTATCTCTTGACATGTTGGTGCATCGGACACCTGCAGGCTAGCCGCCAGCTTGCTATAAAATGAATGCTTCATTGTCGTGTTGTTTGACAGACTGTCACAAATATGTCTGTGCAAGTGTCAAGGTCTGGCGCTACTAAACAGGGTCTTGCTTACAGGAGGCAGCAAGGATCAGCGGAAAGCACAGCAGCTGCTGGTGAGAACGGTTGGGATCCAAGTGGATGGGATGCAGATGAATGGGATGTGAATGAAGCCTGAGCACGGTCCCCACAGTACAGTGAAGTGTGGAGTCATCGCAAAGCCTGCGGGCACATTGGATGGTCAAGAGATGCTGTTCGTCATCTGTGAGTGCAGCAGTCAAATGGACTTTGAAGCCACATAAGCTTGGCAGCATGGAGCAATTTAGTGCCACCAGAGCTCACAGATTCATGCAACAGTGTTGGAATAATGTATACATATTGAAAACTTTGTGTGTGTGTGTGTGTGTGTGTGTGTGAGATATCTACAGACATGGCTTTGGTGCCTCAAGATATGCAGTGTAGATTTTGTTGAGGAAACTTTTGCAGATACGCAGTACGCACAGATTGACGTGGAGTCTGCCTCTGGCTTCATCAGCAGTAAAAGGAAAAACGCTTGTGTTAACTCCTATTCAAACATTGCAAAGATAGATACTAGTACTACACCAGTCAACAAAATGTGTCTATTGAGAAAGACAAAGGTCGTATGTCAAGAACATCATGACAATCCAGTTGGCAAGACAAGTTTGGAAGTGATCCTGCTGCGCAGAAATAAATCATCTGCAACAGCAGACCACAGTAGACCATGGTGAGCTAATTGGGTAGGCCTGTTAGGTCACGTCATCTTGCGAAGCTGATCTGTCCATGACGACGAGGCAGCTGAGCCAATTTAACGGTGCATCAAGACATTGAAGTCCACAGGTCTGTTGCATATCGCCTATGCAATCGTTGTAAATGCAGCATGCGTGCTTGCCAAGCAGTGGCCTCGCTTGACAGCACATGGCGTTAGACAGATTTTTCCGGAATAGTACAGCAGGTCGGGCACTGTCAGATGCTGCGAGCGCCTCTTTGGACACTCTGCGTCAAACCACTAAAAGTAATCCTGGGTCAGGCATACCGCCCGGTATGCTTTGTTGCGCACGACGTTGGACTGTCCTGGCATGCAGCACGTATATGTACTTTTGTTATTTGACGTGATGAATTACTCTGTAGCAATGGCTCTCGCCAGCGCAGCTCTTCTCGGAATTGTCAGCACATTCTCCTGGTCGAATGTCCTGAGCGCGGGCAAGTACAAAGGTAATGAATACTGTTGACCTTTTGCACAGTTTTCAAGAGTGTTGCCCTGTCAAGTGCGCCTGATGTTTGGATGGCCTACAGAGCTTATGGAGCAGAAGCACGAGAGACAGGAACGTGAAAGAACGCAAGAGGACTCGGAGGAAGCCAGCCAATGGGATGTGAGTGGTTCAGGCGCAACTGAGGTTGCTGCTGTTGCTCGAAAAGAGTTTGAAGGGTTATTCAAACCTTCTTGAGGCATTACACATGCAAACTGGGTCACAAGTAGCGGGCAGACAAGCCCTGAGCAGCAACACAACATCCGTCAGAATTTGCTGCAGCAGCTCCTGATTGGCGGGCAGAATGCGTGCCTGCTAATGAGTGCCATGGGCTCCTGCAGGACAGCTGTCTGATGAGATGAGATGCTAAATGCGCAGGATTGTGCTGCCAAGACACGCCAGGTCCACATTAGCCAGTCTGCCAACAGAGCACAACAAGCAACCACAACTACAGCAAGATGATGTTGCTCTGATGCTCTGGTTGCCAAACCTTCCCAGATTCTCTGCTCAAGTATCTGGAGGCTGCATCAATTTTGCTCATTTTGATACTAAACTTTTTCTGCTTCTCTATACATGCGTTGTACTTGCACTCCACGCTTCATGCAGATGAATTATTTCTAGCATTGTTTTTGGTCTTTGGGACGTCGCTGCCCACATATTTTAGTCTATTTGCAGCCAACAAAGCAGATGTGTTTCCTGTGTCGATACTGTATCATTGTTGTGTTGGGTCCTTGACCCACAAATTGCAGTATGTAAACAGCCTGATCCTTATGGCCCGACCAGGGCATAACATTCTGTATGATGATTTTGTCAGGTTGCCTTAAAGTCCTCCAAAACCAACCTGCTAGTGTTAGGCATGCGGTACGCCTGAGACTTGTCAAACTGCAACAATATGTTACAAAACTATTATAGTCTTCAGCACATATTCCAGGCATGGTGCCAATTAGGTATGGGACAAGTCTGAGAAGAATGTCTGCTATCTGATGGTCCACAGAGCTACATACAAATGCATTTCCTGAAGGAATTGCCTGAACAGAGTAGTGCCCCGATACAGCTACACAGTGACAAAAACTGTACATACAATGCGTACCTCAAGTTGTACAATATCGTCAACATCAAACACAACGCAATTGCCAGCACTCACTGGCAATACAGCCTATCTTCAGTACAAGTCATGTCATCAAGGCAATCGGCTATAAAGCGCCTCAAAATGCTACTAATGCACATCAAGACTGCTGAGAGGTATACAGTTGCATGATTGGTATGCACAGGCATTATACACCTCTCACAGCAGCAGACCGGTAAACTGTGAATATCACAGTACAGCTCCTCTTGACCAAGCAGCCCATCCTCTTCACAGCAAGCTGTGCATGGGCCATAGCCATCTGCTGCTGCTGCCAAATGCTGCTGTTTTATTTTATACAATTTCATCCAGGGCATGCTGCCGCCTTGGGACAGGCACTGTAGTCACGCCCACAACAGCAAGCTTCCACATCATGAAGCCCAAGAGACCTGTCATCATCTGTCTGACTTCTGCAACTTGGGTTGTGGCGGTGCCTGAGCTGTCAGGGCTCCAGTTCTGGATGGCCCAGATGCCAGTCAGAGCCATGGCTGTCAGAAAACCAAATCTGAGGGAGGGATTGCCAGTGATGCGCTGTATGGCATCGGCTATTGGAACACGCTGCAGCGTCCATACAAACACTTTTAACATCATCATGATCACAACTCCGCGTACAACAGCACCACAGCAAGCAGAAGCTAGCTGAGAACAAGAGGCATGATGCATAGTGCCTATGCAAAGTCAGCACACCAGCGTCTTGAGAAGCATTGACATTTCTGCTTGCAAATGTCTGCACAAGAAGACGCCCTGGTCGTGATTGCAAAGGTTGGCGTGAAACTCTTCAATCTGATTTAGTATGCATATCACTGTTGGTATGCTAACTGACAGAACAGGACCTCACACAGGGAGCTAATCAGGACTTTGTACATACCTGACCGGTGCAGAAGACGCGTATTTCATGAAATCAGCTCACAAGAAGACAAATGAGATGATAGACATGTGGAGCACAACCAGCGAGCCGCAAAGCATAGCCGCAAGGAATAGGTATTGACCTTGACCAGAGTCCTGCGAGGCAGCTTGCTAGGAATGGAATCTACACTTTGCTGAAGCAGCCATTGGTACCCCAAGGCAGCAGAGCCCCCCACAGCAAATGGGTAGGCAGCTTGAAGCCCCCCTGAAGAGAAGGCAATGAGGCTGCCAGTGGCCACCAGAAAGGCAGTGGTGGACATGAGGCGGCTCTTCAGCTCGCTGTACCCCATCATGCCCATTGCATGCAGCGCTGCTGCTTGGTCCTGCAGTGTAACAACGTGAGTGATTCGTTGCCTTTACCGCAAGCTTTGCATCTCACCTGGGTTAGGGCCCACCTCATGCAAACATCAGGAACGCCTCATGCAGTGCTCCGTTTGTCCACCTGAGTCACTGTCAGCAAAACGTCTGAGGTAACAAGCAGTTGGCGCATGGTTCATTGCTTGCTGGTGGACTGCATCGATGTGCACAGTCACACATTGTCTACATGACTGACAGCATACTTTGCCAGTGCACTGATGTTTTCTTTTCCGGAGGAAATGTGACAAGCCTTTGAGCAGCAGGCAGTTTGCAGCAGGCTTTCATGATGGCCTACTGCAAAGTGTACCTTGGACAGGACTACTGCTGTCTCCCCTGAGCCATACACGACAGACTCTGAAGGCACAGGCACAAGGTACTCTGCGTTCTTGTCTGCTCTGTAGCCCAGCCGCTGCCGACATAGAAACCTGCAATAACAACATCTCATGCTTGCTCTGATGACGCAAACAGCCTACATAACCAGCACACCTAGATGCAGCAATCACGGCGTTCACCTCACGACTGGCAGTCACACCATGTGTATGAGCAGTGTCATGAATACAAGGCAGCTCAAGCAAAGACTGTGAAACCCACCTATCAACATGGCCTGTTCTGGAGGAAACGACAGTGATTTCATCCACCTGCCAACCCCCTTGTTCAGGTCCTATCATCAGCCCTGCCAAAGGGCCAAGCTCTGGACCTACAAAGAAACAAGGCTTGCAAACAGCAAGCTTGTGACCGTGGATCTGCATTCACAGCTAGTGCATTTGTCATGCTTTGACGCAGAACATGTGCATATTATGGCTGCAAGTCTGTGTGGTTGCCAGACAGCAACATTGCAGAGTGAAGTCAGGCATTGGCTTGTGAGGTGTCTGTGCAAGGTGACTGTGGGTATGTCATGTGTGTTTGTGATGCCCACCAAGAAAGCAGACTTCGTCAACAGAGCCTGTCTGAAACCTCTGTTTAATTACTGTCTTGCCTCTGTGCAGACTCACGTTCTTGCAATTAGCACCTGTCTCCCTGTTTGCAATCTGCAGTTGACAAGTCAGTCAGCTCACGTGCGCCTGGCAGAACACTAGCTTCCAGAAGCTGCTGAGGATTGTCACCTGACATATGTGAATCAGCTCCTGCTCAATGACATCAGGGTCACTCAGTGGCACGGCTCTGTGCAAGTATGAAGATCCATCTTGACCTACAAGGCCTAGCCAGACGCCTGCACGCTGCTCTGTCATGCCTGAGCCACGCGCACTGCCTGTGCACATGCGTACTGTGTACACTGTTTGTGCCGCAATAGCCTTGTCACCAGAAGCTGGCACCTGTAGCATAGCGCAGGTCAGAGGAAAGCAGCTGATTGATGAGCTGACTCTGTAATCTCGCAAAACAGGCCGGTGATTGGTGTTGTATGAAGCCAAGAAGCTTAGTGAAAGGTCAAAACAGTGAAAGGTCAAAACACTTCTATAAACAGAGGGATCTGACTTACACACAAAAGTGTCTGAGAGATCACACGAGCACGAGCATTGCCAGCGCAGGAATCCAACGCAAAAGTCACCTTTGAGCTGACACTGCAGAGCCTTTGAGGACAAGGCAGGTTTCGCGAGAAGTTTTGTTGGGGCCACTTTGGCATCTGCAAGCCATCTTCGGCGGCACATCTTATGCTTTGACGCGGTCCTCCACCTGGGAGTCGTAGTGGCAGACTCTGACTGGTGGGAGCTAGCTGGAGAACTCGACGTTCAACGTTCAGCGAGCTGTGCTGCATAGCCGAGCCTTGTCACTTAAAGTAGCGAAGCAGCTTCAAAAGTGTCTAGAAGTCGGAGATCCAGGCGCAACTGCTGATACGTCTCGCGACGCTGTGACTGCTTCACGCAGCTACGCACCTTTCAAGAACCGCGCGCAAAATCTTCTGCAAGATCTCGAGAAAAACTGTCAGTTTGAAGCTGACTCAATTCTGACTCATTACGCTGCTCTGGTCCACGTGGGTGAGCACATGAACAAGCACGTGAAACTTATCGATGGCTGCAAACATCGACATGTAGCTGGTCACAGAGGCAAAGCGATCCTTTGCAATTGCTTGCCTCGCTTGACCAGCCATGGAGCCAACAAAGGCGCCATGGGCGCATCCACCTGCTGCTACGAGCAACCAAGCACCTGTAGCTCCATCGTTGTCTCCACCTTCTTCCCTCACTGATCGCTCACCGGCCGCAGGTGAGTAACAAATACGCTGTGTAGACACTGTTCATGATCGGCATTCAACACATGTTCACTTGCGGTCTACCTTTTTAGTAGCACATTGCTGCAGGGCCAGTCAGCAACTTGAGAGCTACAGGACGCCCAGTTGATCTGGTTGTCAAGGCGGAGCCCAGGATGCCATCGGTTGCAACGGAACGCATGCAACAACCGCAGCAGTTTAAGCCTGCAGAAAGAAGGATCACTAACAAAGCTGACCTCCAAAGGTTTATGAAGTCACAAGCTTTGAAAGACTTCATGGGATTTATACTGGCTTTAAATGAAGCTGCACAGGGCCAACCCATATCTGCACAAACAAATGCCTCAGAGGCCATCAATAGCATGGTCAGCATGCTGGACACACTGAACAGCTGGGTGGACGAAATTCCACCAGCCAAGCAGGCACTGCGATATGGCAACCCATCCTACAGAGACTGGTTTGCAAGAGTGGATGAAAATGCTAATGACCTCCTACTGACAATCTTGCCTGCTGAATTGTCTGAGGCAGCCATTGAGTTGAAGCCCATGTTGCTTGATGGGTTTGGCAACCAGACCAGAATAGACTATGGCACTGGACATGAAACAACCTTCTGTGAGTTCCTCTTTTGCTTGGCCAAGCTGGGCGTGTTTCAGGACGGCGACAGATTGCCGCTTGTCATGCACGTCTTCACAAAGTATCTGCGTCTGATGCGCAAGATTCAAACAACATACTGGTGAGTCATGTGGCTTGAATGCCTGTTTGTGCCAGTTCAATTCATTGCCATGCACATAGTCATGACATGCAACAACATTTTGTGTGTACAAACACCTGTTTCTGTTTATGCTTTTGAAGCTGAAACACTCAGTCAGCCTCCAATCTGTGCAGACAGCCTGACACGAACTTGCATCAAGCTTGCAGGTTGGAGCCAGCAGGATCACATGGGGTGTGGGGGCTGGATGACTACCAATTTCTGCCATTCATCTGGGGCAGTTCCCAGCTGAATGGGCACACAGTCATCACTCCCAGCAGTATCCACAATCAAGCTGTCTTAGAAGCAAATGCCGAAGACTATCTCTACCTGGGCTGCATCAAGTTTATCAAGCATGTAAGTAACGCTTTGCAACTCCGCAAGCTTTCACGGCGTCTGACGAATCTTTCATGACGTACCTTCTCCTGATCACATGTCACAGACGGGTCAGTTGTGCTGTACCCTGGAGAAACATGGGCTGTTGTGAAACATATTAGCCCTTTGGCTGTTTTCCAGATGAACTGCTTGCGATGCATCTGTGGCATATGCTTGCCCGATCATGTGCCAAATGTTGCCATACTGATAGGTGCGACACCTTGTCTGTGGAGTCTCAGCTACAAAGCAAAAGACTCAGGTGGCTAGGTCATGTTTTCAGGATCCCTAATGATAGATTGCCGAAGAAACTTCTGTTTGGTGAAGTCAAGGAGCTTTGTCCACCTGGCCGCCCTAGGTCTAGTTTCAATGATGTTGCATTACGTGACTCAAAACTGTCATACTAGTAGGCCTTACAGGGATGCACAAGACAGGCTGCTCTGGAGAGACAAGACTTGTCCTGCACATACCTAGCCCATCATGAGCTGGAAAGCATAAAAATCTTTAATATTGTCATTAGACGGGTCAGCTGCTGCAATTGCTCATGTGCTCACTCAGCAGTGCAAGTACAGCAGTGTGAAGCAGAGCAGACTTTTGTCCTTGTCAAGAGCCTGCTGCACTCATCTAACTTGACATCCTTGGATGGCTGTTAAGTACAAGACAATGGCTTGCAGGTGAAGAAGGGACCGCTAGCTGAGACATCTCCAATGCTGAATGACATCAGCGCTGTGCCCACCTGGTCCAAGGTAGGCGCCTAAGCCAATGATCGTTACGCAAATTCGTGTTGAGCATCTGCTGACAACAGGAATGGTTTGCTTCTAGAGTGAGCTGTAGTGTAATGTTAAATTCTGTGAGGGGTATCATGTTCTTGCAGCTTGTGTTACCATGCATGAGTCGTAGCCTTGACAGGTGGCACGCACCTGACTGAGACCTGTTTGCAATTTCAAAGTGTCTAGTAAGTGTGGGCTTTGACCCCTTTCAGGACATTTATGACGTATTGCACCTGTTGCTGCCTGGCTTTGCACAGACATGGCATTTGCAGAGGGGGTGGATAGTACAGGATGTTGTGCTGCTGTTGTCAATGGTCGCACCTGTACTGCAGGTCAATTCAGGCATGATCAAGATGTACCAAGTTGAGGTACTATCAAAGTTCCCAATCATGCAGCATTTTTTGTTTGGTAGTCTTTTCCCGTTTGAGGACGATGAGGCAAACTTAGGTGTCACAGCACTGTAACGGGCGATATTGGTACAACTTCTCTATAAGCCAGGCACTTTTCTGGGCTCTGCAAATGAGTGCACCCTTGAGGACTGGATCCAAGTTGTGAAAGATGACCCTTTACAGATTCGCACTTTGGAAGTCAGCTTCGGTCTCAAGCTGCAGTCAGCTACATAACACCCTAAATGACTGTAAGCATACCGTATGTTATGCATGAATGGATGGAAAGCATTCACATATGGTATACATTTACAAGCAAGCCAGGAAAGCACAATAGCTGACACCAACAGCCTGTATGACTTGACATTCTGGACCAGCACGAGATCTGGCGTCATATAGCAATATACTTTTAAATCATAGCCTGGACACTTGGGAATTGCTGATAAGTAAATCGTAGTGTCCAATCCCATTGAAAAGCACCTTCACCGGATCTTTCGATGTCTCAGCAGTGCAATTGTAAGTAGACATGACTTGCAGCCCAGTTGCTCCATTCATGTAAACCTCCACAGGCCGTTTCAAGCAATCAGGCACCACTGACAGCTCTGGTTCCCCTCCCCACGTTGACGGCTGAGACATTGCTTCAATGTACTGTTCAAAATCAACCTCAAGAAAAGGGCTGATGTCGTCTTGCTTGCTACGCATCTTTTCGCACACACGCGTGCGCAGATCATCTGCAGCTTGCTGCTCCTGTGCTAGCTTGAGTGCCTCACCTGTACCGCCATCAACAGTTCACAATATATTTGCCTGAAAACAGGAAGCTGGAGCAAGTTCTCCCAATGACATGCACAAGCATGTGCTCTGTGACTGGAGTGCAGTGTACCTTACTGCAGTCATGTTTCATGTCACTGATGAAGCTGTTGGGCTCATATTGACTAATAAAAGGGAGTTACAACACAAGGACACTGACACTGCCGGAAGACACAGCCAAACATTTCTTTCTCTGCTTACCCCACCGGCTTACCTGGGTACCCTGACGGACAACCTCTGACCAGTAAATGTCCAACATGAACAAAAGGTCAAGTGCCAAAGCAATTTAAGCAAGGGCGCGACCTGCCTTTATCGAGCTGATGGGCACCCTGCACAAGTGCCCGAAACATGCATCGACCATCGCCGCCTATTCGCCATAGTTTGAGTCCAATGGGTGCGGTGTAAGAGGAGCTGCTGCTGAGCGCAGCGACAGCACGAGATTGGTCTGATATACAGTGCAAGCGTCTTGACCAATAGGCTGCAGACAGCTGTGCTTCTGTTTGCAGGTTCACAGGAGCTCAATTTTAAATTCGTTAACAATGGCCTCTGCCGTCAAATACCTTGCCTGCCCTTGGTGCGCCTGGTATGTGGCGTGATAAGATCAGGGTGAGAACCCCGTGATCGGCTCGGAAGATGGGTTGCTACAAATGTTCTCTGGCTGGAGCTCAGTACGCAGAATTTTATGCATGAGTGACCCAGGCTGCGGTGCATAGCAGTTGTGTCGTCAACATTGCATGTTACATTTTTCAAGCATCACCCTTCACCCTTGCGCGAGCGTTGTGTTCTTGCCTGATCAGGCTTTCCAGCTCTGAACGCACTTAAACAGCTCAGAGTGCATTCTTGCGGCAGGCTTGCTTTCTGCTGCACAGAACGCCTTCTCTGCAATTACCTTGTTCCCGACAGTCTTGGTGGGCAGCACTGTCGTTGTTGCTGGTGCGATCATTCTGACAAGGAAAGACGCCTTTGCGTGAGCTAGCTGAGTCAGGTTGCTTTAAGCATCGTTTCGGCACCAAATATGGTCGCGGACCGTGTCCGGCCTCGAACCGCCGCAGGGCAGCACAAATCCACTATTCAGCAGCAGCCTATAAAGAAACGCGGAGCCTCGTCCAGATACACAACAAACGGAGCCAACTACCAGGAACGCTCTTTTCAGATGCACCAAGCAGGGCCTCCCAGAAGTCAAAGGGTGAACATCGCGGCTGAAACTTCGCATGAAATGCAGCCGGTTACTTTGGCAGATCAGGTTATGTCGACTGCTGTGCGACGTGCAGTACGAAGACCCAGAGTCTTCAGAGCCTGAATTCAAAGCAGCGAAGAGAGTGCAATCAGCGGACCTGCTTTCTAAGCTGAAGGTAAGCACATCAAATATTTCCAGAACATGCAGCAACGCCACCACACCGGCAAAGCGTCCGAGTTGCACACATCGCGGGTGTGGGGCATGACGCTACCTCTAGAACTGTGCGTGTCACCGAGCACTACTCGCGCTGAGCTGCTTGCGATACATGACCACGCGTGCTGCTGCATAACGACCGTGACGTGCAAACTGCGCTCCTGGACTGCATTTCTGGCATGTTTGCAGGCTTTGGCCAGGCAGTCACCCTGACCTGGATCTCTGCACACAGCTTGTCACCAACCACTGGCCTTCCTGCTACAGGTCCCCTCCCTCAAGTACTGCAATGTTCACAACATATGTGTTGACGAACATCCAATCACCAGGGAGGAGCTGTTCAACCTCATTCTCAACCACTGGAAACGTCAGGTGTGTCATGCAGCCATTGTCCCATCTGCATGCTGAAGCAACAAGCGATGCTTGGATAACAGCAGGACTTCTGAGCAGTTGCGCTACCTTCAACAAAGACGAAGCAGCTGGGGGAGAAGTATGAGTGCTGGCCATCTTCTTGGGGCACTTCCCTTGCAGCTGATATACTATGTTTTGCAGGTTGTGGATGACAAGCAAGTGCTCAGGAAGTTTGCACACACATTGCAACAGAGAAGGGAAGACCAAGAATGAGACTGTTGTCCTCAACATAATCCATTTGTCGGATCCAGCTGCACAAAAGTGACTGTGTCATGTCAGTGGCCTGCTGCGGACACAGGATCCAGCAAAGCCCTCATTTGGATAATTGACAGTCTCCACATTTACCATGCAAGCAGCATACAGCATATTCTGCTTGTTCAAGTTGTTCTGTGCTCACTGTTTTGTGCACTGCAACCTCTGACAGTGTTTGTGCTTTTCAGAAGCGTGCAGGCAGGTGGTATTCAATATTCTACAATACTCCATGCAGTGCTTCATGTGGTGTAATATCCTGTATGCATGTGATTGGTATTTGTTGGGCTATATCCTGTATACATATGATTGGTATTTGTTTTGCTACAGCTAGAAACATTAACACATCTTCCAGCGTATAGTTTAAAACAGAGGCAGCATTCAACCCTCTATTGGATGTCTGCTTCATCAGAGACTGCCTGAGGAAGCAGTGTTCTCGCAATTGCTAGTATACCCAAGCCAGAAGCAGCCGCTGCAGCTAGACCAGCAGGGGAGTAACCCACAGTTTCGCCCCTGCATACCAGCATTCGGTCAGTGCAAGGCAATTCACAACACCACACAAGGAAACTACATCATGCTCAATTGAAAACCAGCTGTTTACGCACTGATGTCACAAGCCAGAGGGATGTTTGATGAACTCCAGCAACGTTTGCAAATACGTACCAGAGACCCCACAAGCCCTGTGCATATAGTACACCCCCAGTCACAGCCACCACTGTGTAGGCATTTGCGCCCCAAGGAGAGGCATCAGTGGGCAGCACTCCTGCTGGTGCATTGCTTTGTTGTTGCACCTTGTCTTGCCTCTCTGGTTGCGGCTGCAATCATCAATCAACAGTGTGTTGACGCACCGTGCTTGGGCTGCAACTTTCAACACGGGAACCAAAGCGCATTTGGTGGTGCAAATGCTTTGCAGTCATGGCTGAGGTTTGAGGCACAATGCGCATGAGCCGTCTAATTGTCCTGTTGGCAGGGTCAGGAAGCAGCAGAGACTGAGCAGCAATAGGTACTTTGAATAGCTTAGCATGGCAAATCAATTAACACCTTGCAGTCAACCATGAGGAGCTGCAGACAGGCAACAGCGACGCATTTGTGGATGTACCTGCCAGCCAAAGCTTGTTGATGGACTGTTTGCGTCAGACCAGCTCTGACCACTGCTGGCTTCTCTATAATTGCTGCTGGTACTTGGGGCAGGGCTGCCACTAGCAGCTCCAGACTGCGGCTTGTTTCTGCCTGCCACGACGTTGTACACTAGCCCCAGCGAAATGATTGCACTGGCAATGGTCATTACCATTGTGCCTGCATCACATGCTCGTCACTGTTCTGCAACTTGTAAGGTGCATATGCAGCATGTTATGTCACAAATGGCTTGTGCATCGATTGCTGCTTCCCGTTGTCAGCCTGTGCAATGCAAGGAAGTGCAGACTCAAGTAAAGAAGATGTGCAGGTTGCAGAGCATACCAGCTACACCAACAATGGCTTTGAGGTAGTAGTGTCGGGCAAGAGCAGCAGCAATGGCAGCAGATGTCAGTGTGAGCCCCCAGCCAGGATCTGTGCCCTCATATGTACTGTGATGGCTCATGGTCCCAAGTGTGAACACTAAAGCACCTGCCAGACTGGTCAGTAATCCACCCCAACCGCCCTGCATTCTGACAAGGCTGGAGTCAGATGACATAACAGCTGAACTGCTGTTCAACCTGAGAGGATAAATGTTGCAAGAGTGTGTATGTAAAGAAGATTACCTTGAAAGCCAGGCTGACTATCCCAGCAGCGCCGTTGACAACGCCAAAGGGCATTGTCAGGGTGAAGTCATTGAACAGCGCATATCGCTGTCTAGCAGCCAGCTTATGTGTGTTCCTTGTGCCAAGAATGGAGCTGTCTGTGCTAGAGCCCTGCATGCCTACAGCTGCTCACTGAGACCCAGCAGAACCAAGCAGTGCAAGCTTGCTGCAGGCTGGAGTCAATAATGCTTTCAGCAGAAGGTCTCAGCTACCAGAGAAGGGTAAAAGAAGTATGGACACGACACCTTCTGAGCGCGGCAAGTACAGGCATGTGAAGTCAGTCTTGCCAGTGAACGACAGGTCAGTTTCCTTCGGTTAAGGCCAGAAAAAAATTGCTTTATGGCGAGCGGTGTTTGCGGGACGCCGGTGGCGAAAGCTACGCGGTGACATGCAAGCTGATTGCGCAGCAAGGCTGCGTTCCCAGGACAGTACGTCATCCTAATGTTGCTTAATGAGTTTTCGGCAACACGTTGTTCAAGCCTTCGGTAACAACATGCGACTGCGCGCACTGGACTCGACGATAACATGCTGGGAGCTCTCTGCAGACTTTGCCGCCACAAAACCTTCAGGAACTCTACCAAGTATTACTTCGAACCGCAAATCTGCAAGTTGTTCCTGCATCCTACCTGGCTTTGCCTGGCATAAACGGAGTTCGAATTGCGGGGACAACATTGTCCCCAAGCAATTTCTGACTAGGCGTGCATCTTCAGACAATGTGCTGACGCCTGCTAGCCTATCACGACTAGTGTCCTATGAAGTCAGATGAGGGCCCAGGATGGGCCAACGGGATTGTGACTCATAAACCACACCTAGGCATTACATATAAATGGAAGACATCAACGCACTGATGGCAGAGCAATGCTGTGGAAGCTGCAATATTGCAGCTTATCAAGGATCAATTCCCTCAGTTCTGTAAGTGGTGCATGTATGCCTGTGCTAACCTAGAGATGTACATCATACATGACCAAAGGTCAATTTGATTGCTGCTGCTGCGGCCGTTATGACAGCTATATAGTACAATATGTTGGCTGACGGTCCGGCTGCAGCCACAGCTGTACAGACATCTCAACCACCAGGCAGACTCTCGACAAGCGGCACTTGCAGGTACCGCATTGTGATCATAACTATCAGACCAGTGACTACAGATGCCCCCTCACTCCATATGGACAGCCCAAAACAGTAGTCCCTGCATGGCGTATCAGAACCCTGAGCATACAGCTTCTGAGTGCTGATGCAGCATGCAGATGATTGGTGCAGCATTGCTGGAAGTGTGAAAGACTGAACTGTGCTGAAATCCATTGCAGCATTGCAAGATGTGGCTTGATGCTTGCTCTCCATTCATGAGCTTATCAGCAACACGGCATTGTACAGCAATGCGTCATGATCATGGGGGGAACCTGATGTGATCTCTGCACATGTGCAGCACCATAACAAACATGAGTCATGACAAATGCTGCAGAAGCACCAAGCAAAGCAACAATGACGCTAACCAGGAGTTCCAGATGCCGCGCCAGTACAGTACGACGCCTGTGATGGCAATGAGAGTGTAGAAATTTGCACGCATGTCAAAGCGTCCATTTTCTTCAAATGCAGCTGCTACAGCTTCCTGGACTGCATCAGTCACAGTGTCTTGGACAACCTGCAGAACATCACACCGCTGCATCCTGGCTTTTGGTCCTGTGCCATTGACTGCATTTGTAGGTCGAATGTGCCCTGGGGACATTGTTGTGATCAGCACTGCCAGCACGGGTGAATCAAGCATTCATGATCAAATCCAGTCCAGATTTGGGAATGCCAGCTGCATGTGGCAACATGCAAAATATCATAAGATGAGGCAAAAGCAGCTCACTACAGACCTCTTGGACTGCATCTTGCACCGCCTCTTGAATAGCATCTTGGACTGCCTCTTGGGCAAAGTCTAATTCCACTCTGTTGTTGTCCTTATAACCCTCCTCAAACTCGTCCTCTGCCTGACCGGCATTATCATCCGCTTGCCTGTTGACAACGATTGTAAATGCCACATCTGAGCTCTGCATAAGACAAACGAAGTCACAGAATGGACTCACGTGGAGAACACAACCAGCTCAAGCTGAGGGTAGTGATCTCTTGAACGATGCTCAGATGTGTGAGACCACTGACGAGGAGTGCGAAGGAACGCAGGTAAAGAGGGTTGATGTGCTTTGCTGACCTCGTTCTGTGGACCTGCGTCGTGCGAAGATTTGAACAAACTCGAAGGGGTGCGCCTGGCCCCTACAAGCACAGAGTTTCTGCTTCTAATCCGTTCCGTTGTGCTCCGAGTTCGGCGTGCGCTTCTTGAATCCGGAGTGTCGCTGTCGCTGTTGTTGAAAATGGTTACAACGTTGTCGCCGTCCTCCAGCAGAGGCGTTTCCGCTCCATCGTCGTCTTCCTTATTTATACGCATGTCCTCGCCCAAGATCACGCTTTAGGTCACCAGTGAGGGGCGGGACCAAGTGCTGCAGTCCGTCTGAAACATGCCGCAGCAACCGCCACAGTCCATATTGGCCTCAACTCCCTTGCACAGGCTATCGCCTGCCCGCTCAGTGCCTATTACCGCCACAGATGATAAATGCAGTGTGAAGCGTTTTGAACTGACGAGCGTTTTATGTCTGGCGTTATACATCATATGTTGGCCGGCGCACTGATCGCCTGTCTCATATGGGTCTCTGCACGTGTGGGTCATTTACTGCACCCGCACTTCAAGACCTAGCTATTAGCCCTGACAGCTTCTGCCTTTCAAGCAAGCTGAGCAGGCCATCGTGAACATAGCCTCCAAAGTGCATATCAACGCATCGTGCACCCTGACACAGCCATGCTTGAGTGCAAGCTATATCTACAACTCTATATCATCCAGGCACTTCATCAGGCACTGCCAATCAGTGCATCAGACAAACAAAACCACTTTGTCCAGTCAATACTGTCATTGCCAAGGAGATTGACAGGCCTGTTCCACATACAATATATTACTATATAGATTACGCACAACACAGTCAGACAATCATGCAGTTCTAGCTGTCACGTGACGAACAATGCCTTGCCAGGCAATGCAGCCCAATGACCAGATACGTTGTTGTAACCTCAACACCCAGAAAGCAGCATTTCTTGAGCTGAAACAAGAAACCATCAGGTTGGAGATACAACAGAACCCAGCAGCTCAAGCTTGCTGGTACCATTTATGGCTTGGACAGTGAGCCTGATAAGCTCTTGTAACTTGCACAGGATACCGGTCACCCTATAACATACAGCAACCAACTCATTGATCTGATATATCGACAACTACACAGGTCACTGCCACATCTAGCTACTGACATGTACAACAGGGCTAAAGCGGCTTTGGCCACATGCGGCAATATTCCCTGGCATAGACAGGTGCCTGGCACTTCATTCTTTCCACAGTCCCTCTTGTTTCAACTTCTGTCTGTAGGCATCCTTCTCATTGACTTCAAGCTGTGCATCAAACTCTCGCAGCTCATTGGCTAGCTTTTGACTTTCCTCTTCATACTGTCTCTGCTGTTTCTGCTCCTCAGTCTCAGGTACAGGCTCTTTTGCAACTGCTTCTGCCGCATCAGGGTATATTCGGGTTGTCTGCTTGGGAATGAAAGCCTTAAAGCCAGCTACAGCTGCAGCTCCTATGCCAAGCCCTGTGGCTGTCAGCGCCTGTAGCAGCTCAAAGAAAAATGGGCACATCTCATAGTGCAGCACATGTTGCTTGTGCCTCCAGGACTGGCCGTGCTCACTTCAACAGCAAGACATGTAGATTCAAAATGACCGCAACCACACTGCCAACAGGCCAACTTGTATGCTAAGCATGTCACGCAGACAAGACAAAGATGACTTACCAATGTTAGGACTGCGGGAAAAACAAACAGCCCTCCAAGCGAGAGAAGAACAGCAGCAGCAGGTATGACCCACACAAACGACATGACTGCCAAAGATGTGCTAATCAGCGCTCCAAGACCAACAGCAAGTGCCAGGAACGTCGCAATAATTGGGCCTGCAAAAGCACAGCACAGTGTCACTTGACTTTGCATGCAGAATATTGCAGACACAAGGCAAGAGCACAGCCGATGAGAGAATCACACCACACTGCTAGATTGCCAGAATGCCAGTTCGTGACCTCACCTGCAACCAGGGTAGCCACAGCCCCAATGCCAAACAATGCAAGGGAGCTTGTCTTCCAAGATGGCTGGGAGCCTCCAACCTCTATCCTGGGTATTTTGAAGTCCATATTGCCAGACTTGAAGGGTTGCATTGGCATCTGCTGCTTTGCCTGCCGCAGCTGCTGCTCTGCTTGCTGAAACAGCCTTTGTCCTTGCTGGAAGTCACCTTTCTTGAAGAGCTTCTCGCCCTCTGCGAATAAATCCTTAGCATCATTGAAGCTGTCCTTGCCGCTCTGGAAGAAGTCATCTTTGAAGAAAGAATCTCTTCCTCGTTTACTGCTGCTGACTTTGACCTTTTGTCTACACCTGCACACATCGCAAGGTCAACGCGCTGATCCTCCCGGCAGTAAGCTGTAGCTGAAGCCGAAAGCAAAGATGGAAGAACATTGTGCGCAGCTGCTTTGCTGTATGCCACCTTTGCAAGCTTGTTAACGATGTGGCGTCAGGGGTGCACTGTCTCAAAAGCGAGTGTCTTGGACCAGCAAGCAGCGGCTGATGGAGACAGTGGTGCATCAGACTTGCGCTCATACTCTGTCTGCGCTCAAATGCCAAGGTGCTACTGTGCTCTGCAAAGGATGTCTCGTTGCCTCTGAGGTCAGCCAGCTGCTGTCTTCTTGAGGCAGCTGAAACGGAATCTGACACAGCAAATTTGCACAGACAGACTGCTCCAGGGTCTGCCGGCTCAGGCGGCAGTCCGCTTGGGCTCCCCAACATATTCAACACTGTCTCATGGATAGAAGATGGCGCGGGCAGCAAGGCCAGAATGCTTTGCACTCCCTGCGATCTTTTTACGAATACAAAGACTCGTTGCCGGTGCTGTCCAATGACTGGTGCTGTGCAGCTGCAGCTGATGTGTATTCCACATACAGCTGTCTTCACGCTGCGGGCAGAGAGACTGACGTCATGTGCAGCTCTGGAGCGACTTTTTGGTATCTGCAAGTCCTCAGCAAACTTGATGTATGGTTGAAGGGCTTCAGCACTATTGGTCATTTCTTGTAAGCCTTACCCGATAACAGTCTAGACATCTGACTCTGCAGGCAAAAAGAGCAAGTGATGGTACTGAGTCTGGCAGTAGTGCTGGTCAGGACATTGTGGTGCCAGTCAGTGCAAGCTATACAAGATTGACGCCTGCTTTTCTCAGCAGTATACTTGACCTGAGCCCTATGGACCCGCCTTGCGTCGTGTTAGCCATTGTTGACAGCGACGGCACAGTGGTGCTGAACAGACTGTCTCGTGGCATTCATGCACCAGCTGAGGGATTCACAGGAACAGATACTCTTGGAACTGGCAAGAGGGCAAGGGGTGGTGAACGACAACAAAAGCAACCTAAACAGCAGCGATAAAATAAGCATCTGTGTGACAGCAGTCCAATGAACACAAATCGTTACTTGCTGGCCTTCAACATTAGATTTGCAGAAGAAAGTGCCTGCATGCACAAGGTAAGATCTGAATTGCAGAGACAATAAAGTTGCTTGTTGCGGCTTGCAGAAGTACTGACAACAACTGCTGTGCAGCAGGGTGATGAGCAGCAGCATGAAAAGACCTGCAGAGAGGCTCAGACTTAGGCAACTTGTTCCGTGCATGTTACGCAGAGCAAGTATATATTATCTTGGAGCATCTGTATTACATTGCTCTGTCAGCTTAACAGCAGCATGTAATGTGCTCAGTTGTTAATGCAACAAGGATGTGCAGCAGCGTTATGATGAAGACGGGTTTGACACAGATTGCCAATGATACAAATGAGGTTGCATTTGTCAACTTCAAGCTGTTAATGTGCTTGTAGCAGTACTGTGCCACAACACCTATCAGCATGCAAGCAGGCATGTCTTGCCCCGTCACAGCAAAGCTGTGCAGATGTCCTCAGCATCAAAGAATGGAGTGCTGCATACCATCGTTCCTATTGCACAGATCAGCCCAACAAAACTTGACATTATATGAATCAGAAGACAACTGCATTCTTAACTTGTGTACACTGCTGCGCGGTCTTGTCATTATCGGCCTGTCTCAGATTTTCTGGTGCTGTAGTGAGCAAGCGCAAGCCCATGAGTACATAGCTTAAGCCAACATCACTGTAAGGCACAGTGGGTCGCAATTACAGTTGCTGGCAGGCTTCAAACATGCATCTGTTAGTCATCTTTGAAGGAGCGTAAAGATCTGGTCATGCCTGATGGCAATGCATTCACCTGGTCATTTGCATGCCGTTGTACTCCTTCTCGGCTATTTCAAGGACCACCAAAAATCTGGAGATATGTCGGCTTCGCAAAGATGCAATGCAAAAACACATTCGTTTATGCAAGCATTTGCATGTGCCCTTCATGCTGACTGCTGTTCTTCTTCAGCAAGCAATCCCTGCAGCAATGCATCGTCATCCTCCTGATCAAGGGCAGGGCTGCTGGCCACATCCCCATGCACTTGAGACTCCACAGCTTGTCTGATGAGTGTCTCATCTTCATCCATATCAATCTTGCCTGCTGCAGCCCTCTCTGTGGGCAAGGTATCTGCCAGAGGTGCTGATTCCACCAAGCTGTCATGTGGTTCTTGTGAGTCAGTCAGGGTGTCTGTGACAGGAGCATCTTTGCTGCTGCCCTGAGGCTGATCCACAGGCATGGGCAAAGTGCCCTCTGCTGTCACCTCGCTTCTCTCTGCATCTCTGCCAGTTGTTGTCTGATTTTGGTCATCAGCAGCACTGGACATGAAGACTGCAGCTGTTACTGGTGCACTGCCCATTGCCAGGCCTCTTGTGCTGTCGCCATCCAGCTGGTCAGCAGAGGTTGAAATTGTACTCTCCAGTGGAGCTGGATCTCTGTCACTGTCAGCAGGGGCCAAGGAGGGCGGCAGGGTGTCTTCCACAGGTGGCAACATTGAGAGTGTGCTAGGCTTGGGTGCAGCAGCAGTGGATGCCAAAGCTTGCCTCTGCAGCCGCTGCTGTTTAAGCGTGTCCAAAGCGCTTCTGGCAGAGTTTGGTATGTCAACCTGAGCACGCACACACATCACTGGGTCTTCCTTGCTGTAGCTTCATATTAGATGTAAGTAGCGTCTGGCCTCCCAGAACTGATGCAGCCATAGGGGCCACTGCCTAAGTATGTGGGTGCACTGCCAGAGTCTGTGAAATAGGGTGTAAAGACTGTATAGAAACACAAGCTCAAGCAGGCTGTCAGTCCCGGCTTGATCAACCATGCATCATTAACACGTGTAAAAGATGCATGCATAACGCACAATGTCATCAAGCACAAAACAAGCAATCCATTGGCTCATGTTGAAGTCACATGGTCCATGAGACAAGTTCGTGGCAGCTTCTTAATCTATACACCATGCATGCCCAGAGTGTGATGCAAGTATGTCCACAAGCACTAGCGACAGCAGTCCACCTGTTTCTTGAGGCGCTTCATTCCCTTGGGAGCCTCCGGTGCCTCATTCTCAGCATCATCACCCTTGTCCCTGCATTTGAACGCATGCCAAATTCTGCATAAAAGAGGATTGTGCAGGAATGATGACAGGACACAACACTGAATGCAAGTACTGATACAGTCAGAGACAGGCACCTTGCTGCCAGAGTGATTATGCTTGAGACCACACGCTACAAACAGATGGTCAGCTGAGCTGATGGGTGCTTGTAGTTGTACTTGCAATGCATGCGTCATGCAGCAGACAGGCTGCATGTATGGTCTAAGCACCCAAGAACTTGATGCTGCAGCATCAAGTGTCGATTGTGGCCACAGCTGCACCAGTAGCGGCACTCGTGTCCAGGCAGCCGTCCATGCAGATGTCACCAGTGCAACGCCAGGTGTTGTACAACACAGGACTGTGGCAAGCAAGCTTGCGTTTTGGTAGGTCCAACTTGGCTCTGCCAGGTGTGGTTTTGTCACTGCTACATCCAATGTCATTATTGACAGGCTAACCTGTCCTTGCTGCTCTCGCCACCGTCGGATTTCCTCTTGCTGCCCATGCGCTCAGCCTGCTCAGGCCTTGAATTTGTCCCAGCAGCTATCGCCCGCTGCCCCACATCATTTGACCCGGCTTCAGGTGCAGCATCCAGGCCAGGCACATCATCTTCAAGCTCCACCATGATGTCATCAGCTTCTGGATTGGATATTTTTGCCTGCTGGGCCTGTCCTGGAGATGCCCTGGCCTTCCTGAGCCTGCCCTTGCGCTTTGCACGCTTTGCCTGCTGCTGGTGCCCACTGTCTGATATATCCCGGGCTGGGCTTGCATCAATGCCATCATTGCCTTGGCCCAGTGCTGCTGGTAACTCATCAGGCGATTGTGACCTGTGGCTTGAGCCATGTTGCTTGCCAGCTTGCCTTGCAGTACCAGCATCAAGCCCAACAGCTTTGCAACCCCTGCCTGCTGCTTGAGTTTCTGGGTCTGAGTCTGACATGGAGTCCAGCTGATCTGGCAAGGGCGCTGGCTCAGCATCACTGCTGTCATCAGAAGTCCAGTCAGTGACCTGTGCAGGTGCTGCTCTCTCCTTGCCAGTGCTCTTCCTCTCTTTACCCTTGTTGCTACCTCCCTTGCGCTTTCTATCCCCTGCTTTCTGAAGCTTGCCATCCTTTTTACCTTTTGCTGATTCTGCTCTGGCTTTGCTAGCTTTTGCAGCAGCAGCATCTGCTACAGCAGCTTCCTGGTTGTTGTCATTGTCACTGTCAGACATGGAGTGAAGCTGATCTGGCATGGGAGCAGGCGCTGCCTCATCGCTGTCATCAGAGCTCCAGTCATTGATGTTGGTACGTGCGGCCTTCTTGTCTTGCCTCTTCTGCTTCTTGCCCTTCTTGCTGCTGCCGCCCTTTCTGCGCTTGCTGTCATGCTGACTTTGGTCTGCACTCATGCTGCCTACATCTCTTCCTGCATGTGACAGTCACATCATGCCAGGGTATGCTTTCAGAGAATATGATGGGCATGTCATCATAGAAATAAAGCTTCCAGACTTGGAGTGCAACAATGTGTCCAGCTCTTGCAGTTGGGCACTTTTACCAAGCTTCACCATGCAGGATCAGGCTACCAATGGGCGCAATGACGAGGCTTCCCAAACGAGAAGCAGACTCAGAAGGATGCTATGGGCAGCAGAGGTACATCAGAGTCAACAAACTCAGATTGGGAGCATGCCGAAGCAAGCACTGCCAGACCTTCATCTCAGTATTCCTCCTTGGGAGTGCAGTGACACATGTACAGAAGGCAACAAGGCAAGTTGTTACCTGCTGCAGCTTCCTGATCTGTGTCCTCGCCTTTGTCACTTGCACCTGCCTGCTGCGCCTCTGCCTCAGCATTGTCAGCCTCAGACTCACCAGATGAGTCAGAAAATGGGGAGTCAGAGTCTGAACCTGACCCTGAGGAGGAAGAAGATGCATCATCACCACCCTGTAGGTTGCACCATCATTGCGGCTTTTTGGCACTGTGACACAATCAGCCATGACCTAATGTATCTGCTACATTGCTCATGACTACATGAGAGGCAGCAATTACCGACTGTATGCTTTGCTGCATCATTGCATGCGGTCTGCTAAGATGTGTGTGTGTGTGTGTGTGTGTGTGTGTGTGTGTGTGTGTGTGTGTGTGTGTGTGTGTGTGTGTGTGTGTGTGTGTGTGTGTGTGTGTGTGTGTGT
>JAABUP010001868.1_pt1 | contig 42953 bp, 61 predicted proteins | sample 5559201 | NCBI WGS metagenome assembly JAABUP01 (sample SAMN10711887, study PRJNA513373) | rock metagenome | isolation source: Antarctica rocks | place: Antarctica
CAACTCCAGCTCAGAAGACGGCAGAAACCAAACCGCACAGAAGGCGAAGTAGTAGCAACAGCAGCGCCAAGGCCACCACACAGCAGCAGGGAAATACTCTTGGCACCAATCAGATGTCCCTTCAAAATCCTGCTGCAGGACCTTCACCATCCTCACAAACTGCAACCCTGCCACTGTTAGAGGCTCCCAGCAGCGCTTCTAAAGCACCCTCTCCAATGGCTTCTGTAACGCCAAAGGCCGCTGTCAGCAGTGCCAAAGCGTCATCGCAAACAGAAGCTGGTTCTCCATCTGGAGATCCCAGCACTAATGGCAAGGCAAGCAATGCCAGGCCTAAGAGCAAATTAAAGACAGCCAACAAGCCTCGTGAAGCTGAAGCAGATGTACCAGACAAGCGCAGTGATAAAAGCATTGTGATGCCTTCTTCTGCAGCAGCCCAGGCTGTCACTGGAACTTCAGTAGCCACATCAGAATCAGCTGTCAGGGCTGACAGACAAGCAGTTGGCGGTAGGCCCTCTTGCATGCATAATTCTGCTTAAAGCTGTGTAATTACACAGCTTTAAGCAGCAAAGCTGATGGCCAGGAAGCCTGTAGGACTGTTCAAGCTGACATGTTGTTCACTTTTCACTACTTCATGTGGTCAAAGCCACAAAGCCAGAAGCAAGCAGTCCCCGGGTAATACTCCAGTCAACAGGCGGCACAGCGAAGCTATGGCGTCACTGCTTGTTGTGGCCAAGATATGGACAGAGTCAACTCTGTCAACCTAATGCAACAGCAGCATTTCACTAAAGCGAGCGTTGCTGATGATATGATGCAGGTGCAGACCCCACCTTCATCATCCCCAAGTTGCCAGGATTCCCACCAGAACGCCAGGTGGCACACCTGCCCCTCATGTTATACATTCCAGGCATTGATGGCACAGGCATGGCAGCTTCCCGCCAGTTTCCTGGTCTGATGGGCTCCTTTGACTTCAGATCATTCAGTGTGCCAGTCAATGACAGAACCCCCTTCAATGGCTTGGTCCAGATCGTCAAGTGAGCCCCTGCATTCATGCCTGTGTATGCTTGCCAAACTCCTCTCTCACCAACCCATCTGGCAAGCTGTGCAAGATCATCTGTGCTGCTTTGTGATGCATGCTGATAGCATGTGAACAGCATTGCCTGCATAATACACCAACTTATGCAAGCAGATGCATCTCCAAGAAGCAACAGCAACTTCTGTTGCATGCTGCTACCATGTAAACATGCCTCTGCAACCAATCATTGTGTGAAAGCAAATTTATCCATCTTTCATATGTGTACATAGCAGAAATGGTCAAGGCCTCTTGCTGCACAGCAGGCCTAAGTTGCAGATGGCAGCACTGCTATGCCTGGCAAAGCCATACCAGATGAGCTGTATACTGTCCATCTTATTATATTGCTCATCTGGCATGGGGTGTTCTGATTGTAACAAACATTGGCATATGCATTGTCATCAGTCATGCAGCATGGATCTGCAGATCATACCTAGAGGCAGAGGTTGATGTGGATGACCCAGATCGGCCAGTGTATTTGCTGGGAGAGTCTTTTGGGGCAGTGCTGGCCCTGGCTGTTGCTCACGACAAGACAGACTTGGTAGATCGCCTTGTGCTAGTTAACCCAGCCACCTCCTATGAGAAGAGCATATGGCCCCGCTTGGGACCTGCTTTGGCCAAACTACCTGACGTGAGTTTTATCAATGCCCTGTAGAGCTCACGCTCTCTTCATCCACAGTAGAGCCAGTATGCAGCAGACTCCTGTCTGAGTGAGCCCTGGCAATTCCTACAGTTTTTTTCAATCGTACTAACTTTGATATGGTTCACCTGACTTGACTGCTTCAGCATGCTTAGTCAGGTCAATCATCCTATGGGCCAAGACACAACCAAACACTCTGCTTGATTTGTCATCATCTGCTGTCAAGCTGTGCTGTCTGCTTTCTGTCAGGCAAACATGCAGTGCAGCGGCTCAACAGTGCAGCATTCCCTGACTGGCCGTGTTGTGATGCAGAGTGTGTACAGTGTCGTCCCATACGCCTTGTCACCTGTGCTGGGTAACCCACTGGCAATGGCAGCTGTCAATGTAGACCGTACTGCTTCCTTGCCAACTCAGGTACACCTGCCACTCACTGCTCTTCCGGTGTATCTGCATCCCCAATATCGTGGCGTCTCTGCCGAACTTTTACAGAAACAGTCAGATCACACACTGTTGCCATGCACACACGGGAAGCCATCACATAAGTTGCCATGCTAGCCAGCAACAAGCATGTGGCCTTGCTTAGCAGAGTCAGGCAACTGTTGTGCATTGCTGGACGTGTTGGCACCCGGTGTTCCAGCCAGTCACACATGCATGATGGGCTGCAGGCTGCCCAGTATGCAGATGGCCTACAGAAGCTCATACCGCAGCTGGGATACCTGTCCAAGATTCTACCCCCAGCAGTGCTGCAGTGGAAACTAGAGCTGCTGAAGCAAGGGAACGATGTCGTCAAGCGCATGCTGCCCAGAATTCAGCAGCGAGTGTTCCTGCTGACAGCTGACGGGGATCTGTTGATCCCTAGCAAGGAAGAAGGTCCCCGATTGCAGAAGCTGTTACCACGCTGCAGACTCAAGGTAACGTTGTATGGGTGTCTGCAATGACCATGTCTTGTTTTATGAGTAAATCATGATGGTATTCCTGCAAGCGCCTGACAAATCCACTGACTGCATGGTCCCTGTGTTGTAGGTATTCCCAAATGCCAGTCATGCACTGCTGCAAGAAGCAGACGTCAATCTTGCACAGCTGATGAAGCAGGAGGGCTTCTATGTCACCAAGCGGTGCATGTCAGCTCCTGTGAAGAAGAGGACCAAGTCCACCTTTGGGTCTGCAGCCCCCATTGAGAAACCCACTATGGGAGAACTAGACTACTATACAGAAGGGTACTCACGCCACTCACTCACGCCATCTTCGTGTTGGTGCAAGCATAGCAATGCAGCCGTTTGGCCGCAAGGAATGCATGCTTGTACGATGCAGACTCTGAATCAGCTAGTGGGTTTGTCATGCTGTGACAATGCTTCCTGTTGATCTTCATGTCAAATCATCGCTTCCGACTTGGGTCAAGTGAGTATTGCTGTATGCTTGCAGGAAGTACAGTACATTGCCGCCATCAAACAAGACCTGACTGCGTCAACTCCCTGCAACATACTGTGTCTGTCACAATATACATGCCATGTGACTAGGCACAAACTCGAGCAACAGTGGCTTCATGTAACCAAGTCTCAATCGTAACTGAATGTGACAAGTGTATGTCTGCAGGACTCTGAAAAATCTGAAGACCCTGCAGAGTCCAGTGTTCCTATCCACTGGGGAGGATGGGCGGGTGCAGGAGGGGTGTGGTGGCATCCCCCTGGACCGGCCCCTGTTGCTAGTCAGCAATCACCAGACCTTTGCCCTGGACATCGGCCCCTTGGTAGAAGGGCTGCTACGCCAGACAGGGCTACTACCTAGGGGCCTTACACACCCGGCAGTCTTTCAGGTTTTCATTCCCTCCTCCATTTTTCCATTTACCTCCTCTCCTCCTCACTGTCTACATTCTACCTGCTCATTCTGGGAACGCTGCTTGCACAGCAGGCCGGTGCAACACAGAAGGCCATTGCTCCTTTGTTGCAAGATACACCGTGCTGTCCCTATTGGCTTACACAAATCCTTTGCTGAGTAAGACCACCATCCAAACTGAGTCTGTTAGTGTCTCATATGTCGCGAGTTCTAGGTTGTGCTGTGGGACACATCTTGTCATGCCTGTCTGCTTAGTTTGGTTTCTCGCCAATGTGAGGCAGCTTTCTGTAGGCCGTTCTTAGCTTTGGGTGGTCTTGTCCTGCAGGGCAACTTAGAAGAAAGAAAAGACAATGCAGATCCCCAGAGCAACGTTTTTGGGTCGCTGCTGACCACCTTTGGGTCGGTGGAGGTGGGGGGCCGCAACTTCTTCAAGCTCATGCAGCAAGGAGAATGTGTGCTGCTCTACCCTGGCGGCGTCCGTGAGGTGACTGCTCTGCCCCTTCTGTTCCTGTCACTCCAATGCACTTTCTACCAGCCCTCTGCTACTGCTAGTTGCAGAAGTCTTGTATGAGGTGCCATGCCCTCTGTGTGAGTCTTATCTGTGTGTGACAGGCTGAAACTTGAGGAGAGGGGACGCCTCATGGCTGCTCCTTATTGCTGCAAGTGTGCAGAGAGTGCCTCACAAAGTGCCAAGAAGCACCTTGCAGACCTTCCTGCTTCCTGTCCGCCAATCTTTCAGTTTTACACTGCCAGGCTTCCTTGTCATGTGATGATCTGCTGCCCTCTTTGCCAGTGTGGCTGTGTGTGCAGGCTTACAAGGGGCGGGGGGAGGAGTACAAGCTCTTCTGGCCTAAGCAGCCTGAGTTTGTGCGCATGGCAGCCCGTTTCGGCGCCACCATTGTACCCTTTGGCGGCGTGGGGCTGGACGACGGCTTTGACATGCTGCTGGAGCCCAAGCAGATCCGTGCCATCCCGGTGCTGGGCAAGCTCCTTGAAGACAATGCCAAGAAGAGGATCCCCCCAGCCAGAAGGTGCGCTGCTCATCCACCCACGTGCATGACATGCTCTAAACCATCACTGTCACTTGGTGCATCATGCTTTATCCCAATTGGGATTAGGGACGCAGCTTGAGCTGAACTTACCTTGAGCATCAGGGGCGTGCTGGAGAAGCTGTGACTGCTCTTATTTGTGGCATCACTGCCAGATGTCAGCAGGGAACACAGCTGTTGCAGCACCACTGAAGCCTGCCGAGAACTTTGGGCGATAACGTGTTGATGCTCAGTATGATGTTGTCATTGCCTTGGCAGACAAGCTATGACATAGAATCGCAAGGCGGTCAGCCGTGTAACCTTGTCAGCGCCTGTGCTTTACCAGCCCCTCTTTTTGAGCAAATTATACTGCTGCCTGGCACATGCCTGACAGCATACATTGCCTGGTCAACATGCTGCATTGACTGTCACACAAAAGGGCACATACTCTTGATCAAGAGAGGAGTTGGGTTCAGTAAACCCTGCCTATGAATCTGCAGGGGCACTTCACAGAAGTCAGATGTTGAGGAGCTTTTCATCCAGCCTGTGCCCCTGCCAAAGCTGCCACAGAGACTCTACTTCAAGTTTCAGAAGCCTATTGTGACGTGTCCGGAAGATGCACAGGACCCGGTCAGGACTCAGCAGATCTATGATGAGACCAAGCGGTCATGTGAGGATGCCATCAGCTATCTGCGCATCAACCGAGAAAGGGATCCCTACAAAGATCTGTTCAAGCGTTTGTTCTACGAGCGCAGTTGGGGTGGCAAACAGGCCCCCACATTCCCACTGAACTAGGTCTTGTTTTATTGTTTGATCAGCTTTGTTTCTGGACCAAAATGAATCCTCCTGGGAACTGTATCGATGCCTCTGCTGATTGCTTGAGGCATGTGAACGTAACAACCATTCAAGTGACCTCCGGTGTTCTTTATGTCAAAACTTGGTGTCTCCTTTCATGCTGTTACCTGTGTTTTGTTTGCCGTAACTCACATGTAACGATTGGTGTTGAGGCAGCGCCACAGCTGGCCTGGGACACAGTACATTACATTTCAACAAAACTGTCTCAGTCAAGTCCATGCCCCCAAACATTTATGTCCCAACACTGGCACACAGGTATGTTGTTACCATGGACTCATTGTCCTTTTCCAACTCAAATGCTCCACATTGTAGTCAGTGTGTATCTAGTCAAGATATTGATCAATTGCAAGCCAGCAGCTACAGTATTGACATCAACAAAGCATTCTGTACTCTTGCACATAACAAATCACATCACTCGTTTGCACTCGATGTGGGAAGTAGCTGCCTTCAAATCCACTCACAAGGAAGCACACACACTCTTGTTGGTACAAGTGTGTGTGTGCTCCAGGGGGAGCCATGCTGTAGACAGGCATGAGATCAACATGACCTGTGCCTGCTGCCCCAATGGCATGCTGGTCTGCTGATCTAATGGCTGCTGCTGCTGTTCATTGCTCCACCAGATCAATGGCTGACGCAGTCCACTTCTTACGACCATCTTGCACAATAGACTGAGGCGACAAAAAGATGTCAAACAAAGCCTTGCAGAATGCGTCTGATGGGATTTGTAGACCAGGCTTGGCTTTTGTAAATCTGGAGAAGCCCGCAGAGAAAACATCTGTGGACAGCTCTCCACCAGCTGCAGTACATTCAATGCACAGGATGAGCTCAAACACACAAGTACTCACAATGTTCTGGCCAAGATATGATGTTGCATGAAGACAAGTTTGCTTGCTTGCTTGCATGCATGTTAGAGGCTATTCTGGTCAGACAACTTCTCCTAGATTTGCTGTCGCTTCTGGCAGTTTAGTGGCCAGAAGCGTGGTAGGGAGTTTAAAGTAGGTGCTAGCACTAGAGGTGGTGCTGCTCCGAAATCATTGCAACGAGTCGGATTCGAACCCAAATCTGGTCATGCATACATATATAAGTGCTGGCAAGCAGCTCTGTGTGTGACTTCTTCAGCTCTGTGAATGACAGCTTATGTGCATTAGGCACTGCCACATGCATTACACATTGAGCATGACATTTGGGCCCTGCAACATGTAGATGACCATCACCTGACCATAGGAGGGGAATCTCACTGCCTTTTCCTATCTTTTTGTCGCTGAAAAAGTCCATGAATGTCTCCAAGTGTTCGTCGCCACCATACTTCTTCAGATTGGGAACCAGATTTTCCCTCAGTCCATCCTTAAACTGGGTGCTGGTGACATCACGGAGCATGTGGATTTGCAGCACCTTCTGAAACTGACCATTCAGCAGCGCACTGCAGACTGAGTCAGTGCTTGGGTCAGAAAATTGCAAAGTAGCCTTGGCAGGATCTGCTTCAACATATAACGCAACATTGTAGACCTGTACACAAACAGCATAAGTGACGTCTTGTGTGAAGGCACTGAAAAATCACAGGTGCCAAGGTACCTTGAAGCCAACAAAACCAATCTTCTTAGTTCTGGTTCCAAATCCTAAATTTGCGCACTCGCCTCCTTCCCAGAAGGTTTGCATGCTTAACGTGCTCGGTCAATGCTTGATGACAGCGCGCAACGCGGGCAGCTTAAATTGACACGATTGAGTCCGCGCGAGTCGAATTCAACAGTCCGAGTTCCGCCGTGAGTCGACGTCAGTCAGATCCGTGTCACATGCAAACTTGGGAGGTTACAAGCAGAGCCGATAGTCTCTGTACTGCCACTCGGCAGCCGGCAGAGCAGAAGCAGGTATGCTACGATATATGTCGGACGTCCATACCACCGTTTGACTGCTTGTCGCAGTTGCGCGCAGCTGAGGTAATGATGAAGTGAGATGAAGGAGAAATCAAAAGCCTGTTCACATTCCGACTGTTGGGCCTAATGGCATGTGCATCTCTGATGCTGCGCATGATGTGGCGTGAGCTATGGATGACTGCCCCGCTAAACGAATCTGCAACGTGCAGTCCACTACTGTAGTTGTCGATGTGCCTGTGTTGAAAGCGTGGGTCCGGTAGAAATCATGCCATCGCTCAAGCGGGCGTTACCGCCACCCGTTCTGCTTGCCCTTTGCTGGCTAAAACTGGCCGCATCTGTACAAGGCCTTCTAGAAGGCCTGTCAAACGAATGTCAGAGAGCTTTGTATACATTAGGCAAGCAACATTACACCGAACGTGTTCAGGCGCTCAATGCTGATCATATGCTCTATTTTCTGCACATTCCTCGCACAGCCGGCCGAACATACGGTGCCTGCTTTCTGAAGCAAGCTTGGGCCCCGTCTAGGAGATGTGCGAAGTCCTACGACGTTTTAAGACTGAACAGCAGTGTTCCAGACTGTGGCCTACTCTCAAGCCACGACGACTACAGTGTCATACAGTACCTCCCCAGAGATGCAGCTGTAGCCACCCAGCTCAGAGATCCCGTCGACCGTATACTCAGTACATACGAGTTTGCGGTTGAGGTTGCAGCTCGAGCACTTGTCAAAGATGCCCCTGACAAAGACCCTAGCAAAATTGATACACAGAATGTGTGGCCTTGGTCCTTGCTGGTCCCTTTCATTCGCCAGGATCTGATGAGAAAGGTACGAAGCTGCACATTTGATACAGTCCCTGCACTCACATGTCGAGATGGTTTGAGATATTACTTGACCTGCAGAGTAATGGCTGCAGGCCGGCGACATACATCTCTCAGAAGCAGCAGGTCTGCAAGCTATTCACTGAAAGCTATTCACATGCTGCTGCTGCACTTATTGCTGATGTGCAGTATGAATGACAATACATGCAAACGTTTCCAATGATATTGACACATACAGTTGTGCTGTAGACCCTGCAGCAAGCCCTCTGGACCCATATCAAAACAGCCTTGTCATGCCATTGGCAGAGTTCATTGAGCATCCCCTTGCTCATGAGCTGGTACACAATGGGCAAATTTTACAGGTAGTCTTACAGCATCTTAGATGTCCTGCCTTACAAACAAAGCTTGCATCATGACCGCAAAGCTTATACGAGTATGGCACACCATACAGGTGCTTGGCTTGACAAACTACTCTCATTGGAAAGAAGCTGCCCCTGTACGTCAGTGTCTACAAGGCTCCCAAACAATCCAGAAGCTGTTGTCAAGCTTAGCGCTCAAGCAGCTGCAGCGTTTTGTACATGTGGGCGTGATGGATATGCTCGATGAGTCCATTGAAGCCATTGCAGTGCGCCCGCAATTCCCCCTTTCTTTCTTTGACATAGTGGCACAACCGCCTGTACAAAGGTCTTGTGTTATGCAGCAGGCCATCCAGCACGGTCCTGCAGGGCGGTGCACAGCATTACTGTGCTTGCTCTCAGCCTATTGATCAAGAGCCTGCATGGTCAGTGAGCACTAAAATTCGTCAGCTCTGTCATGCACAGTCAGCAGCATTAACTTCCTTCCAACAGAGTGGTTTTTCCTGCCTTTCTCATGCATGCGTGCTGAGCAACAATGTCAACTGCAGAGTACACTGAAGCTACGTCTTGATGGCCCTGCTTGGCGCAATGCTGCCAATACCAGTACTCAGTCTGAGGAGGTGAGTTTCTGCTGCATCATGCTGCAATGGTTTCTGCTATATTGCCCATCTGATGCAGCTGTGACTCTCAACAAAGGCACACGAGGAAAGCATGTTTGCAGCATGCACTGTTGTGCATCATTCAGCCAAAGCCTACCATTCGAATTCTTACATGCATTGCATGTAACTGGGTCATGCTGCTGGCATCCTCATGCGCATTGACCATCTTACAAGGGCTATTGTTGTCTGTGCATGAAACAGTGATGTGCACAGCTCTGTGTCTTACCAGACAGTGCATTGCTTCAATGGAATCTGTCTATGCAGGCTCAGCAACAAGCAGATGAGCAAGCTTTTGTCAAGCAGCCCAGCTCCCAACTGAATCGACAGCAAACAGAGCCAGACTCAGCGTTCTTGCAACCAGGCCCCCTGTGGGAATCGTATAGGCATTGTGCCTTGCGAGCGCGCAGGAAGAACGCAGGGCGCAGAACAAGATCTTTTGCTCTGCTCAAGTTGCCAGATGGCCGCCAAGTAGAATTTGGGAGCGAAGCTAGGGCGGCCATTGACCCCAACGTTCTGGCCAGGATCAGGCAACAATCCTTCCTCATCATCTTTTCCCTGACTAAAATTTTCTCTGCTAGGCTGTGACTCATCTTGCACTTGTCGCAATGTTAGCCATGTACTCAGTTCTGCCCTGCCCTGTTACGTGCTGTGTCCCTGTTACTGGAGTTTCATTGCCCTAGACTGTGATCCCTGCTAGTGCCTCATTGTATCATGGCCAGTAGGCGTGCAGGCACACTGCACCCAGTACGTCCTCTATCAGGCGCAAGTCTGCTGTCACAGTTCATAGATATACTGTTGACAACAAAATGATGCTGCAGACAGCTAAACCAAATGGATGTGGACCTCTATGAAGCTGGAAAGCAGCTGTTGTTGGATCGGCGAGAAGCTCTGCGCTCTGCTGGACAGCTGCAGCACTTGCCGCAGCTATCACAGAATGCGTCTAAGATACATCAGCGGCGGCACTTGCCAGAGACACAAGGCTTTCAAGGTTATTATAGTGTCCTGAGCAAGGCGTCAAGCTGAATATGGCAAAGGCAAAAGGGTGCATGTAGCAGCGATGTTGCTGTTACACTGCTGCAGGCATAAATCAATTCTGAATGAATCTTATGCTTGCTCTTCCCACGTGTTGCAGCATGCACCATGAGACAGGTCACAGTAGACCATGTGAGTTAGTGCTGATCTCCGCTGCAGGGTCCCAGAAGAGCACAGCACATGAGGAACTCTGACAGCCAGCTCTATGGTTCAAAAGGGGCTGACAACATCGCATGCCATCAGCTACTGCTTGATGACAGGAAACCTTGGCAAGGCGCTGCAAGTTTGCAGAGACACTCTACATGCATGAGGTGCCTGCTGCCAAACCCAATTAGATGTTTCTCAGCGGCTTTCCAAGTCAGCAGTTCTATGCACCACGTCATTGACTGTAATTATGGCCTCCGAGATCACTGCATTTCAGTGCATCATGCAGCCTAACACATCTTTGCATGACTGCATATATATACAGTATATACTGTATCTGGCACAATATCTCTGTGATCCAGGCATTTTACCAGGCTTTGCAGATCACTGCATCCTTTGGAACGTGTATCTGAGATTCGATCTATCAAGCCTACCCAATTGGAGTTTGCACAAGTAGTGAGCTTGCGGCAGCAGATGCTGTCTGTTCTGCTTGATCATGTTAGAATGCACATGAGCTAAATGCAAGTTTCAGTGTGCGCGTGCAGAATGTTGGATCAGGACGGTCCTTTGCTTGGTGTGCAGGTACCAGTATATACTCAGAAGTTTTGGTGTTTAGGCGTCAGCTAGCAGCGTCATATGTACCACTGGCCTAAAAGCCCATGCATATGCAACAGCCCGGCCTAGGGGGAGGGAAGCTGAGGGTCTGTTTTGATTAAATCGTGAGCTTAAACTGACCTCACCGTGGTAGCTTCTAGTCACTTCGCTGCCGCCGCAACCTGGTATCAAATACCAACACTTCAAGTACGCCCGCAAGATACTATCCGCCATGAACCCTACGGCGGGCTCTCAGTGTTTGTCATTAAGCGAGTCAGAGCGAAGTTTAGGAATCCACTCACAAGTTGATGTCGGCACATCAGCTTGCGCGCGCATAAACTTGGGTCGTGTTTCTCTAGTTGTTTGTGACAGAATCATAATGGCTTTTCGCGTTCTTTTTCACGCCATGCTGGCGCTCGCATCAATTATTCTCGGTATGTATGCTTGCAGTTGCAGATCATCGAACTTTCTCGTTTGCATTTGCCATCGAAGTCATCGTGTGTCTTTGCTTGGTACAGATCTTGAAGTTGGCCTACCTTTTACGCAGGCCCCTGTTCTGCTGCACGTGTCATTCCCAGCGTGGATCAACGATCCTTGCTTCAGGTCCTCGACATCAACAGTTGCGGAGGCCGCACGTATATAACTGGAGAGGAGGTCTGCATTAGGGTAGGTGCGTCCGCAATCAAAATTTTGTGCATTAAAGGTCTGCGACTGTGCGGCAAAAGCCAAGGCTGATCGACTGCAGCTCCCTGTTGTAGTAGTTGCAGCTATTGCTGGCCAACTGGCGCGGACATCCTGACAAATCAGTATTTGGCACGCACATGCTGCCGGTGACAGCCTGCCACGAGAGCATACCTGTTTTTCATAGCTTGCCAGTGCAAGTCTGCTGACCAGCAGCTTCTGTTGATCAGGCTGTTTGTACCTTCCACCTTGCCAATCTTGATGAGCCACTGTGTAGGGTCTGTCCAATGGCCCACCTTCTGCAAGACTGTTTCTATTACTCTCTACCAGAGCTGCTGCAGCTGGTTGTCACTGTGGCTTGCTTTTGATTGTCCCTCGGCATATCATCTATGCATGGCAAGCCATCTGTAATTCTAAGTGTCTGAATTTGCAAGATACATTGAGCAGACTTGCTAAAAGAAGTGAATCTCTTTCTCTCTCCCTCCGTCAGAATTTCTTCATACTCAGTCTTTTCCTGTACATTCTTTTTGGGGATAGTATTGTGTATCCTTGCAGGATCAGAACAGTGGCTTTGCCCCGTGGCAGCACCATGTTCCTGCCCCACGGATCATGGAGGGCTAAACCCTTTCACTTGCTACGACCCATCTGAGTACTATTGCAGAGATGATGCTCCTGATTGGCCAGTCAGTGGTCTTCTGCCAGGCTGGGTCCATGGGCTTGGTATCAGCAATGCTGGCACTTGCGAAGTAGCAGGTCGGTGGCCATGCATGCAGACACAGTGTCACATGCATGGCTGAACATTCCTGTACATGCAAATGAATGACATACATGTATCACAACTTGAAGAGCAGCTTATGCCGTAGCCTATCAGCTGAACTGCCCCTTCAAGTCATGCTGTACAGACATATGTCCCTGCTTGTCATGTGCATGCAGTCCCACGACGACAACGGCTATACCCATTTACTACAGTCAATTTTGTTTGCTGAAGCTGGCTGCATGCTTAGTGTTGTCTGTTGCACATGCAGCTCCTGCACCAGGTCCAATGCTTGGTCCAGCTTCAGCTCCTACAGGGTACGCCTTTCACTGTACCTGCTGACTCCCTGCCACACCATGTTTGCTACATTGTTATTACCATTCTAGCCCTCATCTTCTTGTTCACCGTTGGTATCATGCATGCTCTCTTTGCTGTGTCGCAAGGTACTCAGCAGACTTCATGATATGCAGCCATGTATCTGCTTTGCATCATGCTGTCTTGGCAACTGTTCTAAGTTTGCAATCCTGTTATTGACTGATATTGTCTTGACTTGAAGTGCCAAGCTAATGAAGTGTAACAATGCCGTGGTGTGCAGGCTTGATCCCAGCAACAGAAGAATGTAGGACCAGCAAGACCACTGCATCTATGACTCTTTCAGGAGGAGCTGCTCAGACATTTCCGTTGGAGGACAGTACTGCAAGAAAGCCGTCTGGCTCCAGAACAAGGCCAGCAAATCTAGCTTATGCTCAGCTGCACTGTCTTGCTGACCATGACTGCAAGCGACTTGGAACTTTCTTTCCACCAACAGTATGGTACACAAGCAAAGCCCAAAGTAGGCATTCATTAACTGGTGGCATGGGAATGATATAGGAGTGTTTGCTGCCTGGCTTCCCACGATGTCACAAACACTGATTGCAGTCAAGCATTTAGATGGTGTTGGTGCAGGGTAAGAAAGCTGCTTTGTATGCGAAAAAGTACAGGATCAAAGTGACACACATGAACCTGGTGATAGCACATTCTCTGGATCCTTGAACATGCTGACTGCCTAGACAGTCTCTCTGGCTCCATGACTCTAGGAGTTGAATCCAATCATGCATTGGCTGCAAGCCATGGTTGTCAGACTACAGGGTGTAGATGTATACGTCACTTGATGAAATATCTGATGGGTTATGCTAGTCTGTATGATTTATTTATGCACCACCATGATATGTAATGGCCATGGCTTATGAAATACAGGGGTCTTAATGGCCCTTGCTGTAAGCAGAGCAAAACACTGCAGATCAACGTCTAACAGGAAACGTAGTCACTACACATTATGGGCGTTGCTGTTGGTCACGCAATTCCACATTGGTGGGCTGAACATGATAGTAAGCAGATCACATCACTGACAAGCTCACTGTCAACTCCATGTACTGCTTGCTGACTTGAGAAATGGCTTCATTTTCAGTTCTTGATCATGCTGCAACACAGGAAGCTGCTCCACAAAAACATCTATGAGTCGTATGGCACCTCCATGGTGCAGCTTGTGTCACCCACCAGGGTGACTCCAGCCAAAGTCATTGCATGAGTGTGTTGTTGACATTCACCTCGAATGCAAAGCGGTACTCCAGGTACAGCGTGACACCATCAACAGGTGTTGGTGAGGTGTTGTTGATGACCCAGTGCCACAAGAATGTGTAAATGCCGTCTGTCAAGCTGGGAGGAATCTGGATTTGACCATTACAGTGCACAGCCAAATCGTACTTGTTGTCATTGACCAGACATGCATTGTAATCATCAAACGGCAGAGTTGCCACATAGTTTTGTTGAAATACTGCCAGGCTTGGGTCTGAGTAGGCACTAAAATTTGCACCTGTGATCACATCAGCTATCAGCAACATGTGCATGCTCACAACTCTGCTTGCATAGCACTCAAGTCAGCATTTGGGGCACAGTTACACGCTGATCATTATACTGCACATTGGTTGTATATGTTGCCATGGACACTTGCAAGCAGACTATGACACTCATGTACGCTGACCTGCATTGATGCTGGAGTCAGGATTGTAGTAGATATTGACTGCACTACTGCCATCAGGCACAGTGCCGTCAGGGTCTGCTGTGCGAGGCCAGGTCAGAGTGACGTTCTGTCCAGGAAAGGCTGTCAGCATTGGGTAGCCCTCATAAGCATTGTACACCTGCTGGTCATTTGGGTCTGCAGAGTATGCTGATGCACGATTCTGCATGTGACAGGTGATCTCAATGCACATGCCCAGATCTATCAAATTGAGCCAATGCTATGCTTTGTGTATATACTAGGAAATGTCTGAAAGTCACGCTTCAGCACGATCATCATCAGCAATCTGCTAGCTGAGGTTGTCTGTTGTTGCACAGCAAGATTACCTGCAGAGTTGGGTCAACAGCCACGTTTGCCTCTGAAGCCGGATTGTTAGCGGCCCTAGTGACGTCACTGAACCCATATGCGTTCTCTTGGAAATTGTAGGCATGGCTCATAACGGGAAGGAGAGCCGCGTAGTCCCTTAAGTAGCCTGAAAGTAGGTATTGTAGGTCAAAGCACTATGCATCGCGATTGAGCTGAGTTTCAGGGTAAGTCAGGCCGTGCCGCAAGTGCTGTGCAGTGCGTCAACATAAGCAATTCTTTGCTGGCACTTCATGGCAGGCGACGCAGACACATAACCCGTTCAACATCTCACACTCAACTTCTGTGAGGTGAACAACTGCGCAGCATGCGTACCGTAGCAAACATTTTGTGCGGCGTCGTAATCAGCACAACTGAGAAACGAGTAGGCTTTCGCCTGTGCGATGGCCGACAAGATATATAACGCAGTCCGGAAGGTGTTCATCAGTAGGCTGCAGCTACGGCACAAGTCGCAGCGTGTGCCTTTCTCTCTCTGATGTCAGCAAGCAGATTGCAGCTGACTGCAAAGCTTTGTCTGCAGATCTTTGAATTGACAGCGAGTGGCTGCCTGGAGGGCCCAATATCGGTCTAGCGTTGAATTGTGTCGCGAAAGACGGTCTTTCAAAGACCCCATGAATTTTAAAAATCGACCCTTACTCAGGCCTGAGTCTTGAGCTAGGAATGCGAGCGTGCGAATCAGCCAGGCGTATGGCAGCCAGAACGCAAGCAAAAGCAGCAAGCAAAGTCCAGCTCGATTTTCGATCAACTCTTAGACAGCACTTCGACGCATCTGATCGAGCCAGAAGTTGTGACAGTTGGCTGACCAACTCAGAGGCTGCTCCGCAGAGCATGCGGTGGGGCTGTGGGGCTCTGCATACGGTGCAGGGCCAACAGATACTCCCAAGGGCTATAACAAGTATTACTGAATCTTATGTAAGACAAGCTGTGTCGCAATGTGCAGTTGCCCCGCAAGTGAAACCACCTTTTCGATCACTGCAGAACCAAAAGCTTGCTTCCTTCCGGTCAGGGCTGCTTCGGCTCACGCGGCGCCTACCGAAGTCATAGAAGATGGCTCAGGTTTGGGTCTCAGCAACCACGGCGAGCAAGATGAGAGGCAGCCATCACCTGATAGCCAAGGGCTTTCTGAATCCCAGCTGCAGCACAATGCTGCGCTGATCAGTCGACTGCAGGGCAAGCTAATCCTTGCGCCCCTTACCAAGTACGTTGCTGTGGGCAGCTGTACACATGCAGTGGTCTTGCTTGTATGCTTCATATACACTTCAGGCTTTTCGCTGCTGCTATCTCTGACTTGCGCTGAGGTTTGGTGCAGGGGAGGCAATGTACCGTACAGGCGACTATGTGCCTCTTTTGGTGCTGATGCCACAATGTCCGAGATGAGCTATGCACGAAATCTTAACAAGGGCAATGTGGTGGAAAGGACGCACTTAAGACAGGCTGCCAACGAACACTGCTTTGGTGAGCATGTCAGGTGTATCATCTGAGCTCATGCCATCATCTGCACTCGCTCACATTCAATCCCATCATGCATGCCTTAGCTCAGTTGTATGCAAACGCTGCTTCTGAAAGCCTCAGCAAATCTTCTCTTTGCTAGCCCGTGCTATGCTGCACGCCTGACAGAGACTACGTTTCTCATCAGACACACATCCCGGCATGGAAACAAACATGTTTTTGATGTATTCCTGTGCTTGTAACAGGTGTACAGATAGCCACAAAGCAGATTGATGAGGGCATTGCAGCAGGGCAGCTAGCTGCTGAAGCAGGAGCGGCATGGATGGACCTCAACTGTGGCTGCCCAATCTATGGTTGGCAGTCCTCCCAGTGCCCTGTCAGCACCTTGGCGCATTTCTCCTTTGCATGTGCACCACTGACCATCGTGCTTCTCCCATGCAACGGGCACATTGCTTCTGTGTTGCAATGGGCTTGTGAGTTGAGCATGGCGCATCTGTAGCATAGGCTGGTGCAGCATATTGATCTGTCAGTGGACTATGCTCAAGAGGTGATGCGCAATGGCAATATATTGTAGGGCTACCAACACATGGTAAGTAGGCTGAGACCTGATCATGAAAGGAGACTGCTACAGCTTGCATCATGTCTGCAGCGCCTCTGTATGACCCAGACTATTCGACCGCCTTGCTCAAAGCTGCGCCACAACATCTTGGGACCATTGCTAAGTATACACAAGACAAGCAGGCATAAACAGTGAATGTCAGCGTCAGTGTCAATGCTGGTGTCCTGATTTTGTCCCTCTGCATGCAGCAGCATCTGGGAGGGGTCTGCAGGCCGCCTTGCTGAATGCACTCAGTGCTTGATGTAACAACTTGTTTAGTTTGCGCAAGAAGAGACAATAAGGAGACCCTCAGGAGCTGCAGCATTGTGCAGATCCACAATGTGTACGACAGCTCTTTTGCGTGGTACATGCAGAGGCAACAAGGAGGGGGTTAGGAGCTGCTCTGTTGCGCAAGCCCACAAAGCTGGGCAGGCTGGTGGCAGGCATTGCTGAAGGTATCCCCATTCCCCTCACTGTCAAGATCAGGACTGGAGAATCTGCCTCAAAGATCAATGTCATGCAGGTACTGTCTTGCTAACTTACTGGGCCATGCATGCCATGCACACCCAAACAATGAAATCCAAATTGCTTGCATCTGACCAAGCTTTTAGAATATTCTTGTCTGGTTTGAGTATGGGTGAAGAACTGCTGCATGCTGTTTTGAGACATGCAGTGTTGGGTGTGGCCCTTGGCCCAGCCCCCTGCCTCATTGCACAGCAAAGAACAGCTGTCTGACATGTGAACAGGCCTGTTGAAGGGCCTGTTTTGCAAGCACAACAATGGACCATCAGCACACTTGGCATGTTGCAGGTGGCGACAGCGTTGCAGAATGCAGGAGCAGCAGCAGTGACCATTCATGGCCGCACCATGGAGCAGCGGTACAAGAGAGCAGCTGACTGGGGCCTGGTGCAACAAGCTGCCCACCAACTCACTGTCCCCATCATTGGCAACGGAGATGTCCTCACCTACTATGAGGTGTACATCCTTCTCATACTTATGACACTCCACCAATGATGTTGCAAGTATGAGGTGTACATCCTTCTCATACATATGATACTTCGACAATGATACTGCAATAACATGTGGCCCAATGATTCTGTGTTGCAAGCACAGCACGACCCTGCATGGCAATGTACTCACTGCAGTTTCTTTTGGCAACGCTGCCAATACTTGATCAAGCCCCAACGGAATGGTGAGATTGCATTCTTGAAAAGCTGCAGTGTTCTCTAGCGCGTGTGCACTTCTGCGTCCACAATGGGTTTGTTCCTTGACATGTTGTGTCTGCCCTAGACACCAGGCTGTGTTCATGCTGCTGTATATAGCATTCACGGACTCTTGTCCCTGAGGGTTTTTTGCTCAGTCACCAAATTCGCTTTGCAATGTGACACAATCCTGTGCTCTGGGGTGAACAAATTTGAGATGGCATCAGAGTTGTGTAAGTTGTGACGAGGGGTGTTGCAGGCCAACAGACGCATGAGTGAGCATGGGTGTATAGCCGTAATGACAGGGCGGGGCGCTCTCATAAAGCCCTGGCTCTTCCAGGAGTACAAGGACCAGCGCGAGCTCAACCCCTCCACTCTGGAAAGGTGCTTTCACTGACTTGCATCTCAGACCATGTAACAAGAACATTGGCGTCTTTGTGCGCAAGCCCGCATGTGTACCTCATTGCCGACATGTACAAGATCTTTGCATAAGATTTGTATGCATGATTTGGCAGTCTTCACAATAGAGGTTCTCATGCAGCAACATGTCAAACAAGGTGCATGCTTCAAGACCTGACAGATCAACTGTGTGTTTGATGAGGGCACATGAGCACACCCACCTTTCTTGTCCAGACAGCCGGTATCATCTGCATCAGGATTAAAATTATATGGATCAAGTCAGAATTCCACCATGCAGACTGCACTGTGAATTCAACTGTCTGCAGGGTGGGAATATATTATCAGCTGGTGAGGTACATGAAGGAGCACTTTGGAGACGATGCAAAGGGCCGCAAGAAGGCGTTCTACTTCCTGCCCTGGCACTTCAACTTCTTCTGCAGATACAGGTATTGTCCAAAGCTCAGCAGCCTTCTGGCTTATGTCCGGCTTTGGCTCTCAATGTTCCAGGCGGTTCACCAGGCTCTGTAGATCAGTGCATCCACGGGGACATTTTGTCGGACTCAACCATTCTGGAAAGCTCACCAGCCTTTACCATGCTGTGAGCCCTCATTGGTTCCTGGACATGGCAAACAGCTGCCAGTGATCTTGCATTTATCTGGGCACTGCAGGCCTGCTGATATCAAAGGTATTGACATACTATGTGGTGGCTGTACCACAAGGTGGCTGTCTCACCTTGCATGAGGTCAATTCCAGTGGGCCAGAGCAGGCCTGCAGTACTCTGACAAGTGCAAGATCACTGACAGCTGTCTGAGACTGACCCAGTCAGCAAGGCCAGCAGCATCTCAGCATTGGTCACTGGATTCATTTCAGTGGGCCTTGTGCGGGCAATAGGGCTGACCTGGGGCTATGTCTGCTTTGACAGCATAGGCGTAGCACTATGATGTGTCTGCATGTGCAATCAGATGCCCGCAGTGCTGACTAGAGAAGTTGTTTGTAATGCATGAGTGTCAAACACTGTGCCTTCTGCAGCTCCTTGTTTTGCATATGAGCTGACAGGGCATGGTTGCAAGACAACAGCTGGTCCTGCAGGTCCCTTCCTGAGGAGACATATGCAACCAGGTCCTTGCAGCAGCCTCTCATATCTACCCGTGTGGAAATAGCAGATGAAAACCTGGGTGAAAGCTTGGACAGCTTGTCATATCTTGAGAGGTTGTTGCGATGTGAGAGTGAAGCTGCCCATGAGCATCTGGCTGCAGCTCTGTGGGACTCTGACAATGAACAGCATGCTGTGAGCGAGCTTGAGAAGCTTCCTGGGGAGCATGTGCCAGAATGGGAAGCCAGTGCAGCACCTAGCAGAGATGAAAGGGAAGGAAGGATAGATGAAAATCGAGGGTAGCCTTACTTTTCACTCTATCTAGATCTGACATGTTCAGCTTATGTGTGTGATGCGTCTACCATCATGTTTATAGCCTCCAAAATGCATTTGACTGCAATCCAACGCATTGCGCGCTCAACACATCCTTGCTTGAATGCATATGTAGCGGGGCACGTGTCCTGACTGATAGCTAGGGCTCATCAGAACGTTTCAGGGTTTCCTGCTGGATGATATGCATTGCAACTGACCAGAGAGAGGACATATTATCGTTGCGCTCTGGTTGGTGCCTTACAGCATCAAGCCAATATCTTGTAACTACGTTGCTATCTAGCCCTCTGCCTACAAAAACATACTGTACTAGGCACAATATCATTATGACCCAGGGATTTCACAAGGCTCTGAAGATCTGTGCATCCTTGGGAACGTGTATCTGAGATTCGAACTGTCAAGCAACCATCATACTTGTGAAGCTTGATCGATGTGCCATGTATGAAATTTGACGTCAGCATTGCCGATCTAACCTTTCAAAGACACTGATTACATCTTTATACTCGTCAGCGGGACCTTCACTAAAATGAATCAGTCCTCGTTTCCTGTTTGACAGCAATGTATGATTGTGTTCATAGCAGATTCATTTGATCGAGTTGAATTGGGTCCTGGTTCTTTGTATCTCTTGTGAAATGGCAGAGGATGCAGCCAGTCAAGCACGTTTGTAAAAGCGTTGCAAGGCAGTGGGCACATCTTCTGGTGCTTGTTTCCTGAGCTCAGCATTGGCGTTTGCATCCTGCTGCGCACTTTCCTGCCTGATGCGGCCTTTCTTCTCCTCAATGACATTGATCTGTTTCTTCTTGTGCTTCTTGCTGGGCTTGTTCTTGCCCTTCATCCTCTTCTTGCCATCATTCTTTTCTTGCTGCTCCTTCCGCTGAGCAGCATTGGCTTCAGCCGTCTGCTGCTGCCGCTCCAACTGCACTTCTTTTGGCTCCTTGCGTATCTGCACGACACACACACAAACACCTCAAGCTGCCACAAATGGTTGCCTCTTGACACACATGGCAGCTTGATGCTTTCAACAGCGTACAATGCATTTTCCAGCATGATTGGGGGACGTGTATCTGAGATCCAATCTATCAAGGAATGCATTTTCCAGCATGATTGGGCCCACTGCCAACCAAGGCCTGGCTGCTGCAGAACAAGGTGGACACCGCCAGACAGCATCAACTGTACAAAATGCCATGCATAAGCACGCGCCCAGCACACGCGAACTGCATTGTTGGTTGCACATGCATGGCCTGCTGGAAGACATGCCAATGTAGCAACACTGTTGAGCAGACTCTCATGTCAACAGCCCCATGCACCACAAACTGAGCTGCACAGGCAGCAGCTAACCTGGCCAATGGTGGTTGGGTCCAGCACAATCATGTCGGGCTGCAGCTTCTCCATGAGCTGGTGGACCTCCTGCTCTTGTCGAGCTCGGGCTCTCTGGTATGGGTCTGCCACGTAACTGTCAAAGTTGGGCTCTCCAGAGCCTGGAACTAGCATTGTGGACACGCCGCCTGTGTGGCCCACCGCCACCACATCCTGCATGTACAGCAGTCAAGGCTGGCAATGATGATCGCTAGCAAGATCAAGTAGGTACCAGAACAGCCCAGTGTCCCACACGTCAGTGGTCTGTGCTGATGATGAGATGAGCCTTTGAAGCAGAACACAGTTGTGCATGATCGAGGCATGTTGAGTGGTATGTGCCAATGATGAGATCAGCCTTCAAAGCAATACACAGTTGTGCAGGCTCAAGGCATGTTGAGTTGGATGGAATGCAGTAGCGGCAAAGGGGCAGTCGGCAATAAACAGCAGCGCTGTCACAGCTGCTTGTAGTTAAATCAACAATGCTCCAGCATGCAGAACAGGTCAAAATGTGGTGCTTATGAGGCTCCCATTCATGCTATCACACCAGTCCTGCAGGAACCTCTTTGCACGTGGTGTACAAACAAGCCAAAGCGTAGACAAGCCAGCATCAATTCAAAGATCTGAGAAGCCAAGCTGGCTGAGGGGGGCAAAACAACTTCCTTCCTGCATATCTTGCAACAGTGTCCCACCTCGTACGGACAGAAATGGAAGTCCCTGAGCTGCCCGCCCTGCAGTTTGTGACTCATGTACGGCGACTGCTGCTTGCTAGTCAAGGCGTCCTTCCATATGTTGATACGTCTGCCCCAACCCACAGCCAGCATGCCCCTCTGGCTGATGTCACACCAGGTGGCAGGACTGGGGGAGAAATAGGAGTGCAGAGGCTGGTAGGTGCGCAGGTCCCACACTTTCACTTGTCCATCTGCGCCTGTGGTTACCATCCTATGGCCTGTGGAGTCTGCTGCCACTGACAGCACAGGACCCTGCAGACATGCACCTAACTTGCAGCTGTGACTGCGCAACTATCATATAGCATCTTGCTATCATGTTACTGGAGGGCTTCGGCTTGATGTTGGTACAGACCAGCTGCATCAGCAAGGTGAAGGCCGGTGCTCAGCTGACATTGAAGCTGAGAGATGTGGCAGACCCATCGCAGCCATCTGCCCCTCGGGGTTGATATGCAAGGGGGGTAACTGACACTGTAGAGCACAGCACAAAGGTGTCCTTTTGCTGGAGCGCAAGGGCTTGACTGTGCTGGTGCAGTGCTGGTGCATGACGTCGGAATCTGCCAGCTACGGGTTGCTGTGCAGATTGCAGGTTGGCTGGAAAGCTCAGTATGGGACCAGCCAAGCAAGATTGACTACTGCATGTACCGTGACAAAGTGGAGAAGTGCAAGTGAACATGAACCAGCAATGCTGATACTGCACAAATACTGACAAAGTGAGAAGTACAGCTGTTACCATAGTAACGAGGCACTGCACAGAGTGACTGTACAGGTGCATGGTTGTAGGCCAGGCGGATTACCCTGTGTGCCAGCATCTTGATAACAGGGCTGGTCATGTTGGGCGTCCACATGGTGACCACTCCTTGAGCATGGCCCAACAAGCTCACAGCATTATAGGGGTTATGCCGCAGCACGTCACATGGGCCCATCTTGGTTCTGTGTTGTGCAATGATTTGGCCAGTACTGGTGTCCTGCAGCACACAAACCCACACACCTGAGGGAGCAGCACGATTGTGCATGATTGTGCATGATTGTGCAATAGCCTATTGCCAACCAGCTATTTGAGACTCCAGCCAGTAGACCGACAAGCAATTGAGACTGAGCCAGAGTAGGCAGGCGAATACTGTCAAATGGGTTGGTATGAGCAGACGAATGGGGGAACAAAGATGTGGTGAATGCTGACCTGGAAGCGCAGAACGCCCAAGTCACCCACTGAGCCCAACAGGAAATGGTAAGGGAGGAACTCCAGCCGTCGTACATCTGTGTGTGCCTGTGCGATGCACTTTGCCATGAGTGCCAAAGGGGCAACACATTGGTGTCTGACGTAAAGGTTATGAACCATGTCTTACTGGTTGCACACACGATGCAACACTTTGATGCATTCACCATGGCAGTTACACAGAGGTTGGGAAGAAAGGCAGTATAGGAATATAGACCCAAGCAAAGCAACACCAGCGATGAAGAGCAGTGGTGCTTGCATGCCCAGAGCCGACACAGCTTGATGTAGCAAACGCGTATACCAGCTTCAGTTGACTGCCACAGCTGCCTGGTAATGGTTCATTTGCTATGATGCAATGTGACTGGACAGCAAGATGATATCAACGAAGCGGTGGCTGATGCAACATCACAGCAGCGTTCCCAGGCAGCGTGGATATGTTGCTTCATGACTGTTGCGCTCAAGATGTACCTTCAGACAATGAACTTCCAGGCCTCTTTTGTCATATATGTACACATACTTCTTCTGAGCAGCAGCAAAGAACTGCTCATTGTGCAGCAGCTTCACATCTCTGACAGTCTCTTTCACCTACACATCATGCTGACTGTCACCACAATTCTATCATTGCCAGCAGATGGCACATTTTGATCAATGTTTTAACCCATACAACAGACATGTGCCAGATTTTTCGTCCTTAGACTGGCTTATGCCTTGTCCAAGCTGAATCAGCAGTTGTGTCAATAGCTACAATGTGTGAGAGCAGAGACATGCACACAGCAGGTTTGAGGCGACATGCAACACATTGAGATGTGAAATGTAGCAGAAGTGCAAAGAGCAGTCCGTGATGGGATTTCACAGATCGCCCGCTTAGATCTGACCAACATTTGATCTGGCACCGCCGTTTTATCGAGGCAGACTGTAAAACATCTGATTCGAGGGTAAGGCAATGCTATTGATTTGACCTACTATGGGACAGCATGCAAGCTCATAGCAATGACAGGCAGTGATATGCAGGTGTCTTGCCAAATGCATGGCACTATCAAGAGCTTGAAATCTGTTGAACTCTTCAAAAGGCACAGCCAGCTGAAATGCTCAGCACGCCAAATGCTGAATGACACATCAGCTTCTATGACTCAGCATGTGTTCAGCAGCAAAAGCTTGACGTAACAATCATGTGGCAATTTTATACAGGCATCTTACCTATCACTGAGAGACAGCAACAGCAATGCCCCAAGATGACTGGTCAGCCAAATATGCTATCAAGACAAATAAAAGGTAAAAGAGTCAAGAATTTTGACTGACCTGCACTTCACAAAAGGTTCGACCAGACTGCCAGTCCATCAGACCCAGATGCCCCTTCTTCCCCCCTATCAACATGTACCTGCCACTGCGACTGAAGTCTATGTTGTATGGCCCAAGACCGCCAAGGCGCAAGTCAAACACCTTTCTTGAGGCACCAACTTCAACTTCATTGACAACGTCTGCCTGGAACCAGAAGAATGGCAATCACCCAAGCACACATCGAACAACAGCTGCATGACTCCCAGGACAATCTCATCAACAACACAATGCAGACTACAGAATCATGATATTTCTGCAGATTAGACCTCAATGCAATGCTGTTTGGATGCTGCATGTGCCAACTTAAAATGCTGGCCACAAGCTGTATTTCTACATGTACAAGTTCACTCCTTGCACTATCAGGCATGAAAAGCAAAGTAAATGGCCCAAAAGACATGAGCGTTTCAGACCTTTCACACTCCCGTCCTGTGGTCCTTGATCTTGGTGCTTTGGGTTTTCAGGACAGGAGCATGAAAGGTCTGCAAATGAGATTACCAGCACTCAGTGTCACTTGCTTTGCAAATGCTGCTCATGCTTACGCTCAGTCAGGCGTGAATGCCGCGCATGTCAAACGCTTGTATTGCCATCACAATAGATGCTTAGCCAGTCTTGCAGACAAACACACCTGCGAGAACCGCCACGTGCGCTCCATGCCTTCCGCTTCCAAAGTGCCAGCTTCAGCAGGCAGCAACCACTCATCAGTCTTGGCAGCTGCAACTGCTGCCTCACTGTTGAGGCGCTCAGTGTGCTGCATCCTGCCCTTTAACTTCTTGTCAGCAATCTGCAGCCAAAAGTAATACTGACTCAGATAGTCTGACAGACATTGCAGCAGGTGAATTGCAAGCTGAAGCAGGAGCAGAAAGGCCTGGTTGACGCAGGAAGGACATACTTGCTTGACATGCATGGGCTCGCCGCGCTTGAATTTTGCAACCTTCTTGTTGAGTTCCTGGTTTCGTTTCCTGCAGGGCACAATATCATGACGATGCTGTAGCATAACTGTATTGTATTTCCCCTGTGAGACTGCCTTAAAAGCTTGACCCAGCCTCAGGGCAACAAAAGATGGGTCTTGTACCGCTTGGCATTCTTGCTGGCGCTGGCAACCTCGGCTGCTAGCTGCTGGTCTCTCTCAGACCCCGGACCAGGGCCCGCAGGCTCCATGTTTTCTCGACCAGGAATGTTGCGATCGTTGGATGCAAAATTGCTGATGTGTCCAGATGCCGCGAGAATGGACGCAACACGCGGCCTGCCCTTTCAAGTCGAATGACACTGGTCTGCTTGCTTTTGGCGCTTCTGCTGAACGTGAACAGTGGTGCAACAGCAGACTGGCTGCAGAACCCTAGGCACTGACGGTCATAAACCTACTCATAAAGATCAGGCAGCACACTCTATGGCGCTGCCAACGGATTGTGTATTTATTTCTGGCCAAGGCGTCTACACCTTGTCTTGAAATCGTGCCAAGTATGCTTGCTATTTAGCAAGTTGCTAAATCCATGGTCATCACACAGGCTTGTGCCAGACTCTAGCACGAGTATAAGTTGGGCTTTTTGACCTCAAGACTTGAAATATGGTGCGGCCACCAGATTCTACATGTTTAGTATCAAGATATCTACATGCCTACAATACTCTGTGTAATGTCAAGATTGTGCTATATCAGCATCAGTCAACTCTAGCATAAATTATATTTAGTGACTAGTCTTGTAGCCATCTGCCTCCTGTAGCATATGTTGTAGCTTACTGGGGGTCAGCCGCAGGGCAAGGTAACTTCTGCCCCATATGACTGCAGGGTCTGCATGCAGAAAATTAAATACTCTGTGTGCAGAGTTAGACATTCTAGATCTACAGATCTTGCGCTGCAGAGGAAAGGTCTGCCAATGTCTAGGATGTGATAGAGTTGATTATCTTTCTGTGGATTTTAGGCATGAACGGGGCATTTTAGTCCCCAGAATCAGGGCACGCAGGGTAGGTATGTGGGCCTTGTATGGTTTACGTTTTGACTTGGACTTGGCCACACATCTTAGCCTTACGCTTTCAACGTCACACGGCAAATGACAGGAGAAGTCCTAAGGTTCAGTGGTACTTGGACAAATTTGTGTGTGTGCATGTACATATTTACAAGTATATGCATAGCTCAATGACAGTACAGTAACTTGTTGAAGTACAAGTTTTCTGGAGATTTCGTCATTCAATTTACAGATAGTCAGGATTTGACTGGCACAGTTTGCATTGCGATGCCAACACCACAAAGCTGTGCTTGCGTTAGTGCATGCATGCGCAATCTTGCCTGGAAAAGCCAAAAATTTCTGCCTGTACATATCAATGCGCTATTGATGAAACCAAAAGCTGCCTGTAAAGCGCCGTTTACCGTTTGATCAACGGCATTCGTCTTGTCAGCCTGTTGACTGACGCACGGAAAGAGCTCGTCTGGTGCCTTGTATAGGTCGTATGGCTGTGGGTCTTGCTGTACACGGAGTGCGATCCGTCTGCAGCGGGATTGCTGTACCGCAACGACACCAGGCTGGCCTTCCCGGTGATGGTCCGTACGCACCTAAGGAACTGTTGCGGTCGTCTGCCAGCAAGCATTGTGCACCGTTTCACAAAACATGCTTATCACAAGGTGAGCGCAGAATCGTCACTGTTCAACACCAACCGGTGCTGGCCCGTAACAGCTTGAATCACTGTAGGTCAAAGACGATCAAGAAAGGGTTTTCCCTGCTGCGCTGGACTAGCACAAAGCATAGAAAACAGAAGGACATACAGCTCAGCGCAAGCAGATGTACGTGTTCCTCCAGTTTGGAGCCTGCATCCTGCATGATTGCAAAGAGCGTGTCAAGCTGGCTTTGACTATTGCAAATGAAACATTTTGCTAGCTTGTTCTCAGATGCAGTACACATGATGCACGACAGTACAAACAGTCTGCCATTGCAGTCAAGAGCCATGACATTGTCACTTGAGCGGATCTTAATTCATGCAGCCTGTGTCAGAGTCTGAGACTGATGAGGACCCACCCCCCAAGCAGAGCTTGAGTCTCTCACCTCTGCCTGACCGCATTGGATTCATTGGCGCTGGCCAGGTGTGTATGACTGCCAGAATTCAGCTTGTTCAGCATTGATCCCAGATCCAAAAAGTCCACCAGTGATCAGTGCAGATACTATTGCTCAGTGTGAAGTTCTGCAGAATTTCGTTGTCCAGGCCTCCTTGCTGCACTTGTGCAGATGGGTGAAGCATTGATACGAGGCTTTTGCAAGTCTGGCGTTTCTTCTGTAGAGCAGATCTCTGCTAGCGTGCGCAGCTTTGACAGGCAGAGAGCTCTCAGCAATCTTGGGCTCCGCGTGTATGGGAATGCCCTAGAAGGTGGTGCTGCAGATCTTGCAGCAAATTCAGAAATCATCTTTTTAGGAGTGAGTTACATTGGCTCTCCAACTACATGCATGCAGAGACCAAGATCTGCACCTTTCTACTCTGGCTTGCACCCTGCAACACATATTGCATTTTGACTCATTGTTTTGCACCCCTGAGTGCATCTTCCACTAAAACCTGCAGGATGACAATACTTGCAGTCATACTATGGTGCAACCTGCTGCAGGTCAAGCCTCAATATCTGGATACCATCCTTGAAGCGTTAAAACCACACATCTTGCCTAGCCACCTGGTGATCTCCATTGCTGCTGGGATCAGAGTAGCCAGCCTGGAAGCAGCCTTACCTGAGGGAACACGTGTGGCAAGTGCTTCCATCATCTACTGCAGTCCCACTGCTTGCATTGCAACAGATGGTGTAGTCTAGCATGCAAGTCACGGTGGGACAAAGCCACGTTTGTGCTAACATTGGCTGCCTTCTGGCTGGCTAGAGTCTGGGTCGTGTCTAACATGAGTGGGTTATACTGCTGCCAAGCAGACCTTGTAGGTAGCACCATACAGCAATGTAGCACCTGTGAAGCAGCATCAATGCATTGGTGTCCTGCCGGAACAAATTGTGTGCTTTTTGCAGATGCGGGTGATGCCCAACACGCCTTGTTTGATTGGGCAAGCAGCATCAGCATATGTTGTTGGCACACATGCCACAGATGATGACGCCCAGAAGACGTATGCCTTGATGTCCTCTGTTGGTAGGCCTGCATCACTGGCACCACAGGCCTCTGCCTGATCCCTGAACTTAGTCAGTTGGCACAAGCTTGCATCATGAGTTGCTGGTTACGCACAACCAATCTAGTACTGCTGCTGATACTTGCAATGGGCTCAGGTCGTGTCTGCTGTATAAAGCAAATGTTTAGAGCTGGACAGTGTTTGCAAAAACCACCAAATCTAAAAACTGGCACAACAGCAATTGACAGTTATTGCAGTTATCAAGTAAGCAGCATTGAAAAGCAAAACAGCAATTGAGTGGGTTTACAGCACCCGCACCGCCTGTGCTGTACAGGGCTAGCATTGTCTGTGGAGGAGCGCATGATGGATGCTGTGACTGGTCTCAGTGGCAGTGGCCCAGCGTATGTTTTCATCATGGTTGAGGCTTTAGCAGATGGTGCTGTTGCTGCTGGGCTGCCAAGAGACAAAGCCATGGCTCTCGCAGCACAAACAGTTGCTGGAGCTGCTCGCATGGTAGGTGGCGTGCACTTCATGGAGTGATTGCAACAGGGCACAGACTGGAGCTCCAGTGTATCTGTACTGCCTCCCATACACATCAGTTTGCATGCACAGCTAGAATGCTTGCACATCAGCGTGACGTGTACTGGTGCATTTTGATTGCCATTAATTGGCACTGCATGTCTTGCTGTGTCACAGCACCTTGCTTTCCCCATTTACGTATGATCATGGCAGAAAACAGCTTGAGCAAGCAGCATTCTGCCTGCACGCATCACTTCAAACACGTCATACAGCCCGCATTCAAGCAATCTGTTTTGTAGATTTTTGAGTCATCAGAGGACGGCAGCATCACACATCCAGCAGTGCTGAAAGACAAGGTGGCCTCGCCAGCAGGCACCACCATCAATGGCATTGCAGAGCTCGAGACCAGCGGGGTCCGTGGTGCACTCATCAGGGCAGTCAGAGCTTCTGCCAAACGCTCAGAAGAACTAGGCTGACAGCAGCGCAGCTCATGCTGTACTGCAGCCATTGGAATGCTTGCGTAATTAGTACAAGTGCACTGGTCCACTGCAGGCTAGCCATGCAGGCATTGACCAAGATATCACTAGAGTGAGAGTCAAGATAGCCTAGCTAGTTGAGAACAATTAGTTGTGCAAGACAGTTGTGAAAGGGCTACATATGGATTGCCTTGTTGCCAGCATGCGTTGAGGAATTCGTAGTCAGCAGATCACCGATCTGATACCATTTGACATCAAGGTTGTTCTTGCTTTGGCCTAACCTTTTGCAGGAAACAGAATTAGCTCTGAAGCCCAGCTGGACAGTACATGCCGCATTTACCTGTATCACAATCTTTCAATGAAGCTTTGGCGTGCGTTCTATGTATGCGTGGCGTCTGCTGGGATGGCTGTATGCAGTAAGTGATTCACTTGCGTTGGGTAATTCCGGCATCCGAATGAGCTATGCTTGACATGTGGTTCAATCTAAACTGGAGTCACACGCGCTCCGCCTGATACGGTGATCGTACACAGCTACCACAGCAGATGCCACAGGTCTTGGTCAATCGGCTGCTGACGACATAAAGCCTACTGTCATCGTCATGTCTCGAGTTGTCAATCAACCTATAGGTACGATGCCGTGTTTGCTCTTGGTGCTGCTGTCCATCGTTTATTGTCGCGACGTGACTGCATGCCTGGTGCCGATCCATATTGCACTGAAGCAAAACACACAGACAAGACCATCAAATGTGTCTGTGATTTGTATGGAAACTGATGCAAATGCTGCATATGTAATTTTGATCTGGCTGCAGGGCAGAAGCGCCTGACAAACGTTGCTGTTGTGCGATACAAGAAAAAGGGCAAGCGATTTGAGGTAGCTTGTTACAAGAACAAGGTTTTGAACTGGAGGAATGGCGTGTAAGTGTGTCTCTTCCCTGTCAGCCCCAAAGAAAGTTAGCTGATTTCAGAGCCAAACCACCTACCCTTCTGCAGAGAAAAAGATATAGATGAAGTCTTGCAAGCCACCACAGTATTCGGCAATGTCAGCAAAGGTACTCTAGCCAAGCACGAGGACCTTGTCGATGTGTTTGGCACAGATGACGAGGAAAAGGTCTGCCGTATTATTTTGGCTGAGGGTGACCTGCAGGTCTGTTCCAGCAATGCTCTGCTGTCCGCTGTAGCGCATCTGCCTGTGATCAGAACAATCAAAACGGTGAACGACAGAGCTATGCAGGTGCTCTCCCAACAGCACTGTGCTGTTGGGCCATCTCTCTGGCCAATCAAGAAATTGTCAACATCATGCATTTCCTGGCAACAGTGCAGTCAACAGCAGTTCAATCACGAGGTCCAAGCAGCAATGCTGTGTGCTGCTGCAGGTCTCCGATAAGGAGCGGCAGCTTGAACTTGATTCCCTCTTCAAAGATGTGGCCAGTGTGCTGTCAGAGAAATGCATCAATCCTGACAACAACAAGCCATACACAATATCCATGCTGGAAAGGGCTCTGAAGGATGTGCATTTTTCAGTGGATCTGCACCGCAATGCAAAGCAGCAGGCCCTGGAAGTAAGCTGATGCTGGATCATGCATCTTGCAGACAAACTGTGTCTCTGCTTGCTGGCACAGCTGCACCACTGCCAAACACTGTCACCTTTGATAGGAAGCGTACATGTGCCCAGCTGTAGTGGTCGTGGTCAAAAGCAGCCTGTTGCAGGCATTGCCAGTGCTGCAAGCAAAGTTTGCTATCAAGAGAGCGCTCATGAGGCTACAAATCCAAGTGCCCAAGTCATGCAAGGCTGAAGCTATGGATCTGCTGGAGAAGCTCCAAGCTGATGTGGAATCTAGGGATTTCTCCTCCTCTCAGGTAGGCTCACTACAGATCGCCATCTGCAGAAGCATAGCAGACAGCAAAGACATGCAAGTCCTGTCATGGGGCACCTCTTGACTACACTGCCAGCTAGAACAGCTACAATTCATTGTTGCTGATGCTGCAAGGTTGCTTGCCCTGCAGCCTGGTGCGGTCTTCAGCTGTTCATGTTCTGCACAGCAACCTGATTTAGCATCATGCAGCAGCTGTCCTATGTGATGTTATTGCTGTGTGCTGAAGCATTGCGAAGTTGACATGTACGTGGGCACATGCATAAAGTTCCCCAGCTGCAGTCCATCCTTACCCGCTAGTGTACCACATGCATGTGCCTGCATACGTACCAGCTTGCACTGCTGCATCACGCAGCAACAACTCCGTGTAGGGCGTGAACAAAACAGCACCACATTGCTCCTTGACTCCCTTTCTGCCACGAGCACAGCACAGGGATCTGCAAAAGACACTGACCTTGCTCCCCTTCAGATGCAGCCTTAGCTTTAGCATGCAACTTGCCCAGACTTGACACTTCTGCCATGCAATACACAGTGCTGATTTGGGGGTGGTGTGACCATCAGTGCAGATGATTGTGACCTGCCTGGTGGAGCCCGGCCACTTCAGGCAGATCCACAGCTTTGTACAGCAGTCCTCAGAGGGGCAGGGCCGCCTGGAGGTGCTCTCCCTGGCTGCCATTGATGACACAGACAGCAGCGCTGCCTTTGACTCTGGCACGCCTCAACACCTGCAGCCTCCAACAACCACTGCTGCCGCTCCTAACGCTGCTGCTGCCACCATAGCTGACCCTGCAGCTGCAAGGTGAGATTATGGGCTTGTACTGCGTGACTGAGCAGGTGATGTATGTGTGTCTCACCTGACTCGTGAGTTAACCTCCTATATTCTGCTGGACTGGTGAGGTCATGTCAGTGTCCTCTGTGGCTCACCAGCATGATCAGCACTGCCACTACTCACTCCTGTCACTCGTATGCAAGCAGGGCTGCTGTTCAAGTTGCTGCATGCACAAAATTGCATTTTGCATGGGTCTGTTTGCTCTTTTGACATGGTTGCCTGCTGCGTCTGTGGCTTGCTTGTCTTAAACACTATCCCTGACTCAGGAGCTTTGCACAGCCAAGCAGAAACTGCAGCAAATTCTTCTGAGCATGCGTCATTGCATGTGAGAAACAGCACCGATCTTTCATGCAGGGCTATCAGCAATAGTGGGTTTGTGGCGCCATCGAGCGCGCTTCCCAGTCGCAGAGCAAACCCAGCAGACACAAGTGGCAGGTGAGCCTTGCCACACTTGTCAACCTGGCTGTGGGTTTAGCAGCAACATGATGTCCTCTGTGCCTGCAGGCAGTGTTCAGGCTGACATGCACAAATTCCTCTGCTTGTTATATCTGTGAGCAGAGATTATGCATGAGCTCAATAGCTTCGCGTTACATGCTTTGCGCCACCGCAGCTGGATGGCACAAGTGGACATTTGTTAGGTATACATGTTACTCATGCAACATGCTGAGATGTGGTGTGATAATCCACACTGTGAAACACTATGGATTCAGCAGATAGGTATTGCATGGGACATTTGATACAGTCTTGACAAAGAATGTTCTGGTGTTATCAGCAGGGGGCTTGTCATTGGTCCTGGGAGTTGATATGTATAGATCTGAATGATGCATACATGTAGTACTGTTTTACTGGGTAAAGTGCACTTTGACTTGGGGTGCTTATGTACTAATGACTTTCCACAATGAGGGATTAGTCCAATGCACCGCATCATGCATTGTTGTCCACAAAACGATGCTGATGCTACAAAGGGAGGAGCCAAGTCCTGGAGAAGTAGTATACCCAAGAGGAAGCATATCTGGGCTACCAGAGGCACATGCATCCAGGAAGGAACGCTTTGTGGAACTTGATGACTTGCAACCAGGCTGGGAAGTGGAGTTACGTGGCAGGAAGGGTGGCACCACTGTTGATGCCACCTTCTATTCACCAACAGGTAACGACATTCCTGTAAAACCTGCACATGACACCATTGTGTGTTCTGTAAGATGCAAGCATAAACTTGATGCTTCTTGTCTTATATGCAGAATTACCAGCAGACACGTGTGAGCATCCCGCAAAATAGTCCTGTTATTGCGGCAGAAGCATATGTGCACACCGAGTGCAGCAGTTTGGGTATTTGTAAATTGTTGTGTGTGGTCAGAGTTCCCACATTTTTCACACCATATTGCACTGTGGCAGGTGAACCAGTTGGTGCTTATGTAAATGCACGACGAGCAGCTTTGAAGGCAAGCAAGCAGTAGTGCTCCGTCTGTAATAAATGTGCCCAGCATGGTTGCTTGACACTTGCAAGGGCTGCCCTTGTGTAGTGCTGTTGGAGTGGTTGTGCTTCAAAGGGCTGCTCAAATTTGGCCTCTCGTTTGGATCATCAGGCAAGTTATCCTTGAGATCGGCAGCTTCCAGACATGACAAGGAGCATCTTTCAGAGGTCAAAACTCGGTACAGACACGTTGGCGTAATCGGAGCTGCGTCTTTACTGATCCTTGGGAATCTCCAATCACCTTCAGTACATTAACAAAGACACTTTGGGATCCCAACATGTTTTTATGCTTTCCGCACCACGGCTGCGGCACAAATGCGAAGTAGCCTCGCGGTGTTCATTGCACCGTTGCACGCGCCTGCACAGGCGAAAGGCTCACCGAGTCTGTGCAATGTTGCAAACCCCTGCGTGTTGACGTCCGAGATGTCAGTGTGCGAGCGAAGCGGTCTGGCTCTGTTGTAGATTGGTGTGGGGCGAACATCTCAACTGTAAACTGCGTCGCAGTGCACTGCAATGACGCCGATGTGACACATACCTGAAAGAGAAATCGGGTGTTGATCTTGCATGGCACCGTGTTCATTGCCCAAGGCGACAAGCTTATTGTGCCGTGACTGCACACGGTCAACGCATGTGCAGCTACTGCTCGCTTATTCAGAAGCTTCGTGTGTCTTGAGCAACTCACACTCCTCGGTATGGCTTGTTCATCGTTACGTTTTGCCCGCGAAGTTGTGTTTGAAAGGGTCCAAGGCCTCTGCGCGGCTTGTATGCAGCTAATATCGTTTACCGTGCCATCGCTTCAGGCAACAAGCCCTGTCTGTCATCAGTGGCTGCCATGCGCAACGCAAAGCCGGACTGTCAGACGACGCTGACGGCAATCATGTGTGCCTTCGTAGGGTACTCGCGCACCCGAAACTGTGCGGATCAATGACTAAGACCCTGCACAGGATGTCTGCGGGCTTCAAACTAGCGGCGGCACGGCAAGCGAGCACCGGCTCCAGCGACAGCTGTCAGGATTGCTTCCAATGTACTCGGCAGAGCGTGATGAAAAACAAAGGGTACTGCGAAGACACGAGAGAAGACCCTGTGCCCCCACAGGCCAAAAGGTACAGCCACAGAGGAACAGTTCATCATCATCTGCTAGCCATTGACAAGAGTAACAACTTCGAAGCACTTTGGACTGCATTGCTTACTTTGAAACAGTTGTTCACTTGCAGGCAAAAGTTTTGCTCACAAGCCTTTCAAGGGACGAGTACTGCTTACCACAGAGGCATGTGCCAAGAGGACTTGGATCTAGGCAACGCCCTATATCCATCTGAGCATGCTGCAGAAGGTTCACAGCCAAGGCAAGAGAACAACCCAGCTTGCCAGCTGGCTGCCATGTCATGTAAATCATCAGCAGGTAGGCTGTGCTGATATGCTTGCAATGATAGCAGGTCACAAACCAAGCAGCTTTTCATTCAGGGCATGTTGCAGTTGGACTGCCCATTAGCATGAGGCATTCTGCTGACGGTAACAATGCACATCAAAGCCTCCAGTTTGTGACATAGTGCCTGTGCCTGCCTCTCAAGATCCATATGTAAGTATACTCCATGGAGTTTCTATTGCCTGTCATTTGCAAGTTTGAGTGCGAATCTGAACTCACTGTGACCTTGGACAGGCCTGTACACCGCTCACTGCTTGCAGGAAAGTCTTGTGAAGCATCCAATAGCAGAGTGCAGTCAAGTCTTCTCGCTCAAGCACGAGTTGCTGAGGCTGATGCCATGCAAAAGGTGTGACTGCTCAATAAAATTCGACACTTGGATCCATTTGTTACCAGGCTTGTTGAGGAGTACTAGTGGGTTTTGTCACGTGCGTCACCATGCAGTTACATATTATCATTAAGTGCACCGCAATCCTTTGTCAATCAATGTCAGAACTATTGCTTACAACACACCCACATCTCAAAGGCTGGAAATTGGGCAATGCATGAATGGCATCTTCTCCAAAGCTGTGTGTTGCAACAGGCAGAGATAGCTGTAAGGCTGATAGCGCAAGCTCAGCATATGGCGAGAAAAGCCAAACTCCAATCTGTCAAAAAGGTCATGTCACAGGCCTGTGCAAAGCCAAGAAGGACCAGAAGCGACAATAAGTCAGTGCAGCGCAGGTCATATGATTGTGAGGAAGCTGCGGCATCAGGTGGTGTCCTACAAACGCATGCAGGTGCAAACCAGGTGACATCAGGTGAATTTGAGGGGAAACATACTGATTGGCAGAGCTTTTGATTGCCTTCCTGACATACGCATGAAATGGACCTTATTTAGTAGAGCTACACCATAGTAGTACTGCACTAGTGCATGTCAGATGGCCTCTCAATGCAACATCAGCATTGAGATGCCATCTGACATGCTACTGAGATGAGCAGTGGCATGATCTGTACCTGTGACTGTTTCCTCTTATCGCCTAGAACTTCAAACATGTTCGCAGACTGTATTCAAGTGACATCGTATAACATCAAGCCCATTGTGACTCTTTGACATGACTTCTGCAGTTGCACGGACGCATAGTAAGACCAGGGCTGGTTCAGCAGCAGCAGCAGCAGCAGCAAGCAGCAACTGCTGCCTTCTGACACACATCAGCAGCTCGGTGTCTGCACACAGCACTCACGCCCAGCAGCAGCCCAAGCAGCAGCAGCAACAGCAGGGCAATGAACATGAGGAACGCTCAGCACCTGCTGTGTTGCATAGCTGCAGTCCACAGGCTCATTGTGGCCTTGCTACAGCATTTCACTTTTCTCAAGTGGGCGGCCGTACGCCTCAGCACCCTTTGAGCTCTGCCTTGCCAATGTGCCCCTTCAGCTGTGAGTCTGGTGCCAGCACTGCACAGGGGCCTTGCCTCGACAGGCAGGACTCTGTGTCCATGGCCAAAGCCATTCAGCAAAAGAGGGAACAGCATACACCGGCGCAGCATGTCTCTCACCGGCTGATTTTAGACAGGCTTGGTCCAGCCACAAACCAGAGCAATGCATTCCACATGGCAAAGCCTGGGTGCAGCCTCCCTCGAGGAGCTGACCCCAAGCATGAGTACGCTTGTTCTGCTGTACCCCGAGACAGAATGCTCAGCTTGACTGGCTTGCAGTGCGACATTGATAAGTCTGTCCACCCAGGGCTGTGCTGCTTTGCACCTTGCCCGCCTGAGTCGAACAATAGCCAGACCAGCCAATTTGATCAGAACCTTGCCCTCCCAGACAGCATGGCCCTTACTGATACCCCTGCCAGGTCCTTACCTGACCCCCCTGAAGCCCCTACAGGCCTTGAGCCAGGAGGCTTTTCTGACATTGATAATCAGCAGCAGCACCCAGCGCTTGACTTCCCTGCGTGTCTACAGCCACCACATCGCCCTCTGACAGTTTCACAGCTCTACAGCTGTGGTCATGGAGAGTCAGCAACAGTTCTGCGACATCAGCATCAGCTGCACATGATTGACCTGATGCTGGCTAGGGTTACAGCTGCTGAAGAGGCCATGCAACAAGGCATCAGTGTGGATGCTCAGCATGTCCCATACCTCACAGGCGGTTTCAGCACCGCTGTCTCCGCACAGCAGCCACTTGCTGGGGTCAAGTGTGTTCTTGCTGATGACTGCTTTCCTGCATGTGTTGTGCCAATCACACGTCCAGAGCAACCATTCGTGAATGCTGGCTTGAGCCATCATGACTTGTTGTCTAGCCTTGCCAGCACTGAGATCACAAACTCTTTGTATGATCACCTGAATGATGTCACAGCACAGGCACAGACAGACATTGAAGAAAGCGACCTGGGCTCAGTGGTGGATTGTCCGGGGTCAGGCCTGGTGCCAAACGACTGGCTGACTGATGAATGCGAGGGTCCTGATTTGCCATGTCTGGTGTCAGTTGTACATTTGGGCAAACCAGTATGCACATCACTTCCTCTCATGCCTCCATCACTCAGAGACTGTAGTAATACTCATGCTGCCAGGCGCTTGCTGTGACATTTTCATATTCAAGCCTGTGCTGTTGCTGTTGTACACTTTTGCAGGAACACTCAGTGGTGTTGAGGCGAAGCCATGGCTGTCTTGCAAAATTATTTGATCAGCGCAATATTGATGTTCTTTAGAATCTAGCAGGAAAGCTTCCTGTCAGTAAGGCTTTGGCTGCTTCAGCATGCTGGATTCTGATTCAATCAAAATGTCAAGCAAATAAACTGGTTTAAAACAGTCTGTTCAATTTTGCTATGTTCTGTGGTCCTACTGGCATCAGTTTGCACTTGTCAATGCCTGCCAATTTCAGGCTCCTTTTGCTTACTTTTCCTCAAGCAGCGTTTGGTAATCATGTACACTTTACTGCTGAGGAAGCTACTAGTGTAGGATCTGTACAGACCTGGTTGGTCTATTTCTGAAATCAATCATCAGACTTTGGCGATCTGATGCTAAACAACTCAATCGATTAGAACGAAATCCAGCTGCATTTGCAAGAGAGTTGTGCCACACAGGACAACCCTTGACCGCATATGAGATTATCATGTGTATATTATATATACTACTGACCCTGAAGTCTGTGAGAGCATGCTGCAATCCGTTTTCAGCGCCAGCTTAAAACATGAATGCTACTATCGACACAACGAGCTTGAGCTCGAGCTGCACGCACACGGAGAAGGCGAGATACACAATTTGCCAGCCAGCTGCCTGATGCACTGAGCCAGGTTCTTCTAGCTTAAATTTATGAGCATTATCCGTTTGATGCCACGGGAGAGACATCTAGTCAGCTTCGCTTCAGACAGAGCTCTGCAAGTAGAGGGAAAGTACACCTCGGTGTTGCGAAGTGCTCCTGTAAGGACGCAAGTCATTCTGGTCGCCGCCAATCCCGCCGCATTGCATCATGTCTCGTGAGGAGGTAAGCCCGGAGGAGATGATGAGCGTTGCCAAGAATATGGCCAAAGACCAAGGCGTGGAAGGTGGGTTTAGCTAGCAACGACAGGGAAATCTTTTGGCCAATGACGTGATGTGCGCAATGCATCATCGTGTGGAGTGTTGTGCGATTTGTGCCCATAGCGCGGAGGCTGCTCCAACACATATTGACGACAACTTGTGAACGCTTGAGATCGTCACTCGACTGTTCCCTCAAAGTTCGCCGTTTCCACGAGTTCCGATGCATTTGAGCAAGCGGGGCACCTCACATTCGCTGCTCGCTAGCTTCAGTTTGCCGTCTGGAGAGCAGCAACATAGGCAGAAAAGACAGCGACTCTTGGCTCATCGCACTGGTCTTCTAGCACGACTGACATAAAGGAAGTGCACTGCTGATCGAAATATTCATGTTACATGCAGATCCAAGTTTGGGTGGTGGGTCGTCCTACAACGACGGCAGTGATCATGGTGATTATCGGGACAGCTCTGGACAGCAGACAGGCTATGGTGTTGTCTCAGGTCAACAAGGGGTTTACAGTGGTACCTCTGGGCAGCAAAACAACTATGACGATAGCTATGGCCAGCAGGCCAGCGATGATACAAATTGTCCCCAGCAAGGGGGCCATGAAGATGTCTCAAACTCTGCTCAGCAAGGTGGGTACGAGGATGTCTCAGAACAGCAGGCTGGTTATGAGGACGTATCTGGTCACCAGGGAGGATATAAAGATGCCTCTGAGCAGCAAAACGGTTACAGCAGTGGCACAGGTGCCATGGCCAACACTAATGCCTCAAGTCATGGCGGCGATGAATATGGGAACAACCAGAACAGCTCGTACGCAGGCTCATCAGGCAATTCTGCAAGGCAGGGTTTGCAGGCACAAGGAATGGGATTCGGCCAGGGCTTCAATGCTGGGTTTGGCCAAGGTCTCAGTGGTGATCCAGATGGCTCACAGCCCCATGAGGGTGTTACAGTTGAAGAGGAAGTTGGACCGGATTCAGCTAGTCGAGACACTGATCTGGTACACATCGTTAGCCTGCATCAGTGGTGTTGTGAGGCAGTATGCACATTGTTAGCCAATCATTCTTTTCAGCAGATTGCCAGCACTATGTTGCGCAATCAACATGCGAATATGCACATGACTTGGGCCTTGCATATAGCCGCAGCATCTTCCGCTCTGTCAAGCATGGCATGTCAAGACAACACTTTTTGTGGCATCAATTAGTGTTCTTGTCCCAAACATGTGGTTGCCTGATGTGCAGCACACGACTGGTGGAACTCAAGGAGGAGGGTTTGAGACGCACCAGCATCACCGTGACTCTTTCACCACCAAAAGTTATGTCCAGAGCAGCTGAAATGGATCCAGCTGTAAGTGACTCACCGCTACTGGTACACCGTACAAGAGATTCCACTTCACTATCAGCAATACAACACACAGATGTATGCTGCAAAGGCAGTATCTGGCTTACTGTCCTTGCGTGCTGTGATTATCACTTTTTAGCAAGATCGTGTTGCTGCAGCTGCTGAGCAGACTTGGCATCTATGGACGCTTGTAACAGCACTTTATTGCTGGCAACCAGTTTTGTGTCAGGAGTTCAAGCATTACTGCAGAGCGGCCACCAGTGTTGTGGGTTTTGGCCATCCCCAGATTATCTGTGTAGATAGCTGTACAGCCTTGATGTGTGTTTGTGTGCGCGCTCACAGACTGGACATCAATGCCTGGAGACTCCCTTGTATGCAATGTGGACTTGTAGCAGTGAACCATTGTGATGCAGAGTGTCAAGGGGCCAGCAGGGTGCTGCACAATACTTCCAGGTCAAAGATTTGTTGTTCCAAGGTTGTAAACAGTGTTTATTGTGCTTTGGACTACCGGTCTTTCCGACATGCCTGTGCATGAAGGGTGATCACACAGACAATCACAGGATAAATCAGCGCTGTTTCATGTGTGAATGACAAGTGCCATGCTCATGTCCAAAACAAGCGCAAAGCCCTTAGCGCTGGCATTGTCCTGTTTTCTAGGGAAATCATGTGCACAAATATGTTCAAGGCTGCTGCAGCTGCCCAGCGACCGATAGCAGCAGATGAGCAGGATGTGTGTTTGCTCATGGGCAAGAGCCCGAGTAGACAGTATCCCTGCCACATGGTGCAAGACAAACTTGATTTGTGTCACAATGCATTGGCTGTTTGTTTCCTTTCGAGCACTGCTTTGACTTTTCGGCCTAGGTTGCCGACTGCTGGGGAGCCACAAAAGTAGACCGAAGGAATCCAGGTCGGTATTCCTGCCCATGTTGCATGGCTATAGTGGTAAAGACCAAGCTTGTTGATTAAGAACATCTCAGTTGCAGGACCTGCCACTGCTGTCAACACTGCCATGAACACACCTGCACACAGCTGCAATGCAGTTGGCCCAGTTGCCCTTTATGTACTTTGAGGCCTTGTACAAATTGTAACGTACTTGAAGCTGAACCATGGTTTTGTTGAGAGACACAAACAGAAAATGAATCGAAAGTAAATGAGCAAAGGCTTGGCCTACACGTTGGGTACCTTTCATATTTGGCAGATGGATATGGGAATGTTGATGATAGCTAGTGTCATGAAGGCACAATGCTCACCTTGTGGGCTTCTGTCAAAAGCATACCAGTGCAACAAGGCTGTGCCACACAACAGTGTGTCCAGTGCTGGAACCCCAGCAACTGCCTGATAAAGCAACGGCACCTCTAAACCGCCGCTGGCAGCATATTGGAGCACAAACGCAGATATCCCAATCATGACCAACGACCATGGGGGATTGAGGCCGTGAAGTGGGGCACATTGCTGCAGCAGCAATTGCCAATTTCAGATGGGTGTGAGCTGCACTGTCAGCAGAGGGCTTGTCACGTACCCCATGATGAACTGTCCTGCCATCAAGTGTTGAATGTCCAACACCCAAGATCACAGCTGCAAAGCCAAACAGCAGTGGCACCCACCTACGATTACATGCAAGTGACTTTTGCTCTGTGTTGTGATGCAGGACCCATTTGCATGGCACAGACAGCAGGTACTATGCGCTCCATTTATACCAGCAGGTCTCAAGCTGCAGGTTGCAGATTGGGACATTCAGCATGGTAGGATTGGCGTAATGCAGAACTCCGTATTTTGAATGCTGTCCATCACATAGCGGTCCAAGCACAGCACCGGAGGCTGCTAAGGCTATTGCTTGTTTTGTGATGGTCTGCTGTTGACTGGGCAGTGCTGCAGAAAAGTCAATATGTAGCGCTCTGCTCGCAGCATGAAAATGGAGCACATGTGTTTCGTTACCTGCAGCCCTTGTGCATTGCCTAATCGGCGTTCCAGGCTGCCTTGACCTGACAACAGTAGATAGTGCAGCATGGCATGCACATGACTGCTCGCTGCCTGTCAGCAAACGCAAACTGATTCGCTCGTGCATGTATTGCGACAGCTGCATTCCAAAGGAAGTGTGCGCACAGCAGGGAGGCAGCGCTCACTGCATGTGCGCAGCCAACATCTGTACGTGGAAAAGACACCGCTCCCATTCATTCATACATTCATTCATTATCAATCAATCAATTAATCAATCAATATATTTAATTTCCTGGGGGGCAACTGGGACCCAACAGCCAAGAAGTTCAGTTCAGTGAATTCATACAGACAAGATTTGCTTCCTACATGCAAAGCATTCCCTAAGGAAACCACCACATGCATTTGGTTCCCACAAAATAATAAAGTCTGCAATAGTACAACAGTGCTGCAGGAGGTCCAAATGCTGTGACCTGATGTGGCTGTACGCTGGGCAATCATAAACAAAGTGCTGCTCGTCCTCCACACAATCCAATGACTTGCACACTAGACACAGCCTGTCTGTCCTATCTAGGTGAACACCGTCTGCCCAGCGGCCTGTGTCTACCTGCAGACCATGGCATCCAGTCCTAAACCTAATAATTAGCCTTCTATTTTACGCACACTTGACAACAGACAGATACTCTGCAGATTTGCACTCAGGCTGCATTGTCCTATATAACATCAAGCTGCTGTGCTGAACATCTGCAAAGTACTCAAATGCATGCTGATGCTTAGCCCTTTCTATGACAGATGCAATGTCAAAACTGTGAAAAAGCTGCTGCTGTCCTAAATGACCATGCAGTAAATTACCTAGATAATGCTGCCAACTGTCTTTGACTGCTGTCTGATGCAAAGCAAAGCCATCAACCATTGTGAGCTTAACAAGACGCACGTCGTCTAATGCAATTGTCCTATGATGATAACGCAGAATCTGCTGCCAAAAGTGAACTTGCAATGGGAAGCGACCCAACTCAGCTAAGACCATGTGGTTTGCTGTAGACTTCCTGACACCTTAAC
>JAABUP010001869.1_pt1 | contig 42952 bp, 52 predicted proteins | sample 5559201 | NCBI WGS metagenome assembly JAABUP01 (sample SAMN10711887, study PRJNA513373) | rock metagenome | isolation source: Antarctica rocks | place: Antarctica
GCTGTGAACATTAATGTTTTCATAAGTGCTTTAGAACATTTGGGTATCTTTGTCTGACACTTTCAGTCTACTGGTCCAATGGTCATGGTTGGCCCCAACGACCTTTAGAATCTAATGAATGAATGAATGAATGCTAGTCTTTACAAGTTTGTGTAGTGCGACTTCCATGTCCAGTGGTATCTGGTATTTGATGATATGCTAAAAGGCTCCTATTTGTCGCACTTTTCGTTTCTTTCCATACACAGTGACCATTTTCTGATATCATCGATGATGACGTTGTTTGTGTCGTTTTTGGTCTGTTTCGTTTTCCGATGAAAGCCTGCAATATAGTCAAACGGGCTAGCTGGCCTCAACGACTGTACAAGTCCTGACTGCTTGACTGACTGGTTCACAATAACGCCACCAGCGGTATACAGTGCACAGTGCTTCTTGCACAGCATATTGTAGACTACTCAAAACCATAACTGCTAGCAATTTGTAAAGAAAAGTCAATCCTAACGCTTTCGAGCCAAGCAACAGCAAAGATCTATTCATGCAGCACTTGAGGCATGACCACGAGCTTGTATGTGCCCCAGTGCCGTTAAGTTTGCCATGAGTAGCTAACTTAGCTTAAAGCACCCTGACAGCCTCCAGATCTGGTGGTCAGCACGAAGCCTTCCCTCCATCAACTACAAAGCCAACTGCTAAATTGCCACAGCTCTTGTCATACAGCACACTTTCCTGGACTGTATTGTTGCAGCTATAGCTAGCTAGCTTGTGTTCCTATGCAAATTTTGAAAGTCATACCAGCTGGCTGCAGAGGCAAATTCAATGTGCGGGTTGCATGACCATTCGTGTATGTTATTCTAAGAGCAGACCACCAAAATATCTCCTTCAGATTGCCTGTATTGTCCTTTTGACTGTCCCTTCAATGTGCTATCTGCACAGCTCATGTGGGTCTCATGTGTCATAGACAAAGTTTAACGTCAGAGTGTAAGAGTGGCTGCTGTAAGTGCAACTTGATTATATTTTGCAGTCCTAGCGGCCAACAGACGTGCCCATCATAAGCCTGTACAGCGGTATAACACATGGCTGCTTGTGAACAAACCTTCTGAAACTGCACACATGACATACCTGTGGTCTCTCTCCTCTTTGCGGTTTGGCCCTCCGATGCAAGTGCAATGTGTGCATATGCAGATGTCTATGCAAGTGCATGCAACCTCCTGCGCAGTGCATATGCAAGTGCAGTGCATATGCAAATGCAATGCATATGTGTATGCATGTGATATGCAGGTGCATTGCAGATGTATGTGCAAGGTGCTCAGTGGGCCCAATCACGGCTGGGTACATACTGCCCAGATCAGAATAGGCCACGTCTGATACGTGTGCTATTCAAGTCGATGGACGACAAGCACACTTTCCTCAAGCATGCAAAGCACCTTAAAGAAGTCAACCTCAGATATGACGATGATCTGACAACATTGCAACAAAAGCAAAGGCAAGACATGTCTGCAGACTTTGACACCCTGAAGTCAAAGGGCCACAACCCTTTTTACAGAGGATCTTCATTAAAGTTCCGCCACGCTGACAAGACACGCACATGCAGGAGGCATGGGGCAAATAGAGCTCCAGATGCCCAAGTTTAGTGCAACTTGAGTCTTTGTACTGACCTTTTAGCAGGCACATATACATTGGTGCATTTGGCATCTAAAATTGGTTATCACCGTCTTATGTTGACTTGTACAGACACTTTTGGTTGTGCAAGGATGCACAATAATTTCAACACGTCTAGGCAGGATTTTACATATGTATTTTACACATGCATGCTATAAGCTGTATCAGACATCACAAGTACCTTTCTTGATTCACTGAACTGAACTATTTGTCTGTTGGGTCTTAGTTGCCCCCCAGGACATTAAACATATCTATGCTATGCTATGCAAGTGCAATGCATATGTGTGTGATTGCAATGCATATGCAATGCACGACAGCTCCGAACTCGGGAACCCACGAAGTTGTTACCCGAAGTTCGGAAAACCGTGATTGAGACTGACGCCGTTGATTGATCTCAATCTCCGTCAGTATCCAACGCTCGCAATGAGGTATGGGTCTACTCAAACCCTGCAGCAAACCCTGAGTCGACAACAGGGACCTTGTGAGCGTTTATGCCTTTCGACCTCAGACCCTTCGTGTTTTGCGACGGAGCTGTTTTGTTCAAAGAAAGCTGCTGGGAAACGGCGGATTGTTGACGGCCAGTAGTGGAGACGGTAAGCGTGCAGTTCTTTCCGGATGGCCTCCGCACGGCGTCGCTATGTCGAAGCATGAAGGTGCTTTGCTGTGCAACACACGTCATGTCCAGACTGTAGCTCATGATGCTGCTCCCCGTGAGCCTTCTCTGCAACTTGATTACCTGCTGTACTGCACCTTTGCTGGCTGCACTCACAGTTTTGCATGTAAGCAGAATAACTAGCAACATCCTGCTCGTGTGCGTGGTGAGGAGACAGAACATTTCCAATGCCTGCAAGGACGCATGCAGAAGCTGCATGATTTCTAGATGTGCATCTTGAGTTTAGGTAGCTAGGCAAAAGCACCCATGCTGTTGCTGGGGTGGCTTGACTGTCAGTGATATGTATCGCACCCTTCACATCAGCAATTGCCATCTGAGTCAACATGCTGCTGCGGCTTGTACCGTCAGCTTGTGCCGCAATGCTTGCACTGGTATCATACCTGCTGCTCTTTTGCTGCAAAAATCATTGGTCAGCAACACATGGTGACTGCTGACTATTTGCAGGTTGTGACCGGACCAATATCTGCTTCAGTGGCATTTCTGCTGGAGGTCGCCATGGCACTGATGACCTGCGCAGAGCTGCTTAGAATTGGGGGCCACCTGTCAGCCAACCTCACCATGGACACATGTAGTTGGTGCAGCGTGGACATCGCAGGTCAGTGTCAAGTGCTATCTTGATATGATACACAGGGTCCCGTGCTTCAGTACACTACCTCTCATATCTCATTTCGTGGTTTATGCATTTTGTGTAGGTGACAGGGTATCTGTGACTCGGATTGCTGGTTGCTGATCGACCAGAATCTTCCAGTCACCTCTAGATCACATTCTCGCCAGTTGAGATGTCTGTGGTGATGCACTATTCTGACTGACACCCATGTTTACACTATTTGACAACAAATAAAGCAGGAGGAACTAGCTTGTTTCTACTAGCATTCTTCTGCATGCTATGTAGTCAGATCCAGAGACATGGGCAGAAATGGAAAGTCCTGCTGCAATGTCATGCACTGTGCAGCTCCACAGGCATGGAGCTCATGACATTTATGTACACTGTAGAAACAGATCAAAGTAGCCTGTCAATTGCATGCAGTTAATATCCGTCCTCTGTTTGCTCATTGTACATACGGCAGCAAGATTGCAGCGCATATGTGTCTTCTGCTGCTTGAAATGTTGTGTGACTGTAGATGGACGAAGCCTGCCTGCATGGGGTATGGGGTCTCCACCTTGATTGGTAAGCTTTCTTGCTATTCTGTCTGTGTATGACTGCAGAGGGACTGCAGCATTCTAATCATCGGCATGTCTGTGAAGTTTGGGTGACGTTTTGTCATGGATCTGCTGTCTTTTGGGAGAGCTTCAATGTGTTTTGCTACAGTTTCGGCAATACACAATATAGCCTCTGGTATTGTAAGCTTATGCATTGACACTGTATCAAGAGATGGTGCATACCTGTAATGCCAGCTGCTCAATTTAGAAATTATGATGCATGGCATGAACTGTTGTCTTTGGCTGCAGGCTCATTGCTTCCATCAAGCTATGGCAGAAGCAGCCGCTTGACAGATACTTTTTGCGACAGCCATCACTACTACAGCATGTGCAGCAATCACAGCCTGTGCAGCAGCTGTAGCATGATCAGCACAATAGCATGAGCATCAGCCACATTTTGTGCAGACACTCACCAGCTACTATCTCAGAGTTACGATTTGATATCTGCATGTCAGTGATAGCATTTTCATCTATAACTGTGCATACCAAGTCATGCCATTTTGCTTTGGCTTCTGCTGCAACAGCAGGGTGCATGGCAGGTTGTGAGCCATATAAACCTGAGTATTATGCGCAGCAGTGCATGCTGTTGCATACCTGTTAAATCATTTGTCAAGAGCCCACCATCGCCTGCCACTATGAAACATTTGTGACTTATGTGCTTATGTCACTTGGATTCTCGTTCATGATTTGTCTGTACAGACGTGTTGGATCCTCAGGACAAGACATTTGAGTGACTGATATCTCTGTAAAACCTTCAGAAAGACGTGTAACACAGCAGTTGCCTCACTTGTCAGATGTTCTAAGACTTCCTACCTTCCTTTGTCTGAAATGCTGCAAGTGATTGCCCACAAGGAAAGGACTGAACGTATACATTCTACACCTAAGTACGATGAGCAGCTTTCAACACAGCGTCACTCGCATGACCACAGACTATCTACTACTGTGAACAGGTCACAAACATGACTCACAACTTCACAGATCACATACATTCGCTTTGACCCCTCATTCACCCAGATCTGGACAGCTGTACCCACTTCTGCATGCATGCTTTGGCCAAGCATGCAACTCTAGCATGGGAATGCTGCAGCGCATAGACAAACAGTCAGGAACACAAGCATTTCCACTATCATGAACAACAGTTCTTGCATATCTTTGCCTATCTTGCATACATTTTTTTTTCCGCATGGCAAATCAGATCTAGCTGTTGCTGATGCCATCACAAGCACAAGGATCCGCTGAACAATGTTGCCCACATGCGTACCATTGTCACAAGCCTTGCTGTCATGCCTGGGCAGTCAGCATAGTCCCAACATGTTCTTACAGCAGCTTTGTGCTGTGCAGACAAGTGCTGCTTGCTATACCTGCTTGAAAGGCCTCACTGCATACACAACCTGAGTCTCTACCAGGAGAGCTTGGGTCATTGGACAGCTGAAAAGGTACTTCAGCATCAGAACAATGCTGGACACTTCATGAGCCGTTTGCAGCGTCAGCAGATGACCCATCATACTGTTGAGCACTGTCAAATGGAATGCGTCCTGGTCAGCAGCTCTGCAGTCAGCAGTGAATCACATCATTGTACTCCACCAAGTGCTGATGCCTGCTGTGGTGGTGCTCACTTTAAACGGTCAATGTTGTGACAAAATATACTGCATTTTTTAGCCAGTATATTTTCAGCTGCTGCAATGCGCATGTCAGCTACTATATGCATGGGTACAGATGTATCACCATGGGCACACCTGGGCAGGCCAGCAATGACTGAGGTGTCTAAAGCGCCAGCTATCTGCGTACTGTTGGTGATGGGGCCATGCCTCCTGTCCTTCATGCCTGCAGAGCAGCAGTACCACTTTACAAAGATAACATCTGCAGTACACTTGTGCAAAAGAACCATGCTGACAGGACGAATCAAACAGGATGCACAACAACAGACAGCTCTGCTGCAGTCTTTACACAAGCACTGTATTTGTCTTGCATATGGCAAGGTCTCAAGGTGGTCTTGCTTCATCTTTTGCCGGCAGGCCAATCACATGAGCAACTCAAGAAGCGTCCAACAGATGTTACCTGTTACAGAGTCCCAGGCAGCGGATGCACCCATCCCAGTGCAATGATGCATTTGTCTGGGTGCTGGTCGTGATTGCAAGGCTGTGACACAGGCCACACCATCATCAAAATGCACTGGAAGCTGTGTGTGCTGAGACAGCACTGACTTGCTTTGCACAGTTGCATTGCACACGGGCTGCTGAGCTGCTGACTGGTTTGTGTCAAGTGAGCTTTGGTAAAGAGGTTTTGGGGAGCTCGTGATGAAGCCTGACAGATTGCAAGGAGTGAGCTGATGTCCATGCGTTTGGCTGTTGTAAGCATCACGCTGCAAACCAAGGGGAGGTAGTGTGGGGATGGGTGACCCTGCTTTCATGTTGTACTCCTGTTCTTGGAAGCTTGCATCCAACATATGCGACAGGCGCCTGCATATACAAGCCTTGCAAAGTAAAGATCATCCGCCATAGCAACGAGTTGTGCAATGCAGCTGGTGCTTGGCACTGAGAACGTGGCAACGGGTCAAAGTACACGTGATGAGGGGGTCAAGCGGCATTTGCCGCAATCTTCACGATCTAACAAATTTGCTGTGTGTAGATGCCTGCAGCTCTTCACCTGATAGCCATAGGAGTATTCAGCATAGCTGGCAGATCCAGAGCATGGCCTTGGTGCCACATTCCCGGTGGGCTGCCTGGGCTGATTGGTATCGGTGATGATCCATGTGCTTGCTTTGTGAACTGTGGACTTTCCAGCTGGTCTTCACCTGACGATGTGTCACCTTTGTCATGTCCTGTAATACATGAATGTTGCAACATAAGATAGATGGATGTTTGCAGCAGTGGCGCGCAATTGTGTAGCTTTACAACTAGGCGGGTGACTGCTCAACAGTAGCAAGTGTTTTGGCTTGACAACTGTTGTTAACAGTCAACCTGCTGCTGATGCTCATGCATAAGCTATTGTGATGTGCTGACTCACAGCCTACAAAAACATTCATTCCAGTGGCAGGTTTGACCAGCTAAGCACAGCCAATGACAGTGTCTCACTCTGACATTAAAGCCCAATAGTTCAATGTTCAGATCGTCTTAAAGCACTTTAATCTGAAAAGTGTTTGATTGTTCTGGTCAACCTGAAGCACTCACACAGTCCAGAAATTTCATGTGCAAACACAAACCTAAAACTTTCCAGCGTGTCTGTAGTTTACAAAATTAAGCTCAAGATCAACGCTATGCTATGCATACAAGTGATCTTGGCAACAGATCCTGAGCACATGGTTGCAAAGGCACCATGAAACAGCCATTTGTTGGTGATGCAAGACAGCGTGAGCATGCCACCATTTTAGGTAATATACCTTGCAGCAATTGTGAATCAGTGAGGCCTTGATTTTGCCAACGCCCAGCAGCCTGTGCACGAGGCTGAATGAGCTCAATGGGTGGTGCAGGAAAGTTGGATGCTCTGCCACCTGTTTCTTGAGGCACGCGGGTGCCAGCCCTTTGTGTATTGGGAGTGGGCCGAGCTTTACGTGCTAGGCTGCATCTCATCCTGTGTGTTTTGCGCTTGGAGGTTCTACCAAGGGGTTTGACTGGCTTTGCTTGGCATTTCACTGCTTTGCTGTCTTGTGCATGTGGCCCCAGAACACATTCAGGGGTAGCTATTCTCACAATAGGCGGCACCCATGTCAGGGGAACGTACTGAATGCTTCCTGCACAACATTTATGCGTTGCTGTCCAGATATGGATCAGATGACACAACCAGCCTAAATTGTCTGCTGGTCTGCAGAGCTTGACAGGGTCCCTGTTGCAATTTCCATGCTCACCTTTTCGTGGCTGATGCAATGTGAAAATGTGCATGGACTACATGTTGTCTGATCTGGGAGCTCAGCACTGCTGCAGATGTTGGACAAGTGCGCACTGATGTAGCTCATAGATGATGTATTGAGGGCGGGACAATCAAAGACAACAATACATCGATAGACATGCCTGCTGTCCCTGCATGTGACAGCTCAAAATGTTCGTCCTGAACTGCATCATGGCAATGCTTGTGATGTGATGAGATCATGCATGGGCAGTCAAGAATTGGGCAGTCAGCTCAGCTGACATACATTTTCATCAGGCAAGTTCGATGCAACAACTGATAAGACAGCTACCTTCAGTGCTGAGCTGCTGAAGCATAGCGCCATGAGGGTGTTTATTCACGGGAACTTGAGTCTTCTTGCTGCTGCCCGTCACGGGCACGGCTGTAGACGGCCCAGGGTCCATAATTGTGAACAGTCACGGCGAATTCGGTCCTGGTGCTGACAGTGAGGTGTTTTCTGCCAGAACACTGCGACACGCTATGCTCAGAAAAGGCTGCAGCGACGCTTGCAATTCAGTCAGTCATTGCGCGGAGTTCATCTACCACAAGCTGTGTTGCAGTAGCAGCTGACATTGCGTCTATGAGGCGCTAGCTTGTCATGATCAGACCTTGGATCAGCGAACTCCGCGGTGGCGCTATGATCATACGTGCGACCGATGTCCACAGCGGTAGCCGTATTTGCTCACTTTCAACGGGCGCATGGTGAAGTGAACATTCGCCTACCACCTGGCGGGCCGTGCACTGGCGGGTATAGCAGATGTCAGCTGACTCTGTTACCACGCTGTGCGTTTACACGGAACCAATGCAAACAACTACACTTGACACAAACCTTGACGACAGTGTGCAACGCAAACCATATACGCTGACTATCCAGGGCCAACTTGACATCACACGCACCACTGCTTGCAGCCTTTGTTGCCTCTCTTTTGACATCCAAAAACAAAAGATCTAGTGTCCATGGGCCTTGTGATACAACAAACGCTGCGTTGAGTCAACTTGGGTGTGCTCCTGATGAACGGTTACACAGGTTATCAGGCACTGCAGGCCACCGCACGTCCCATGCAAGCCACAGCTCAACAATAGATCATGCTTCTAGCCCACTTTCAACACTGTCACAATGCTGCACTGATGCAGCAGAAGCAATAAATGAGGCCACGATCAAAGTATTAGTGTTCACCCCATGGACCATATGCCTGCATCGCTAAGCATTCGTGATTGTGCTCAGATTCCCACACATTCACGCCTAAGGACAAGTGCGTCAGCATTTGCCCTGTCTCAGAGACTCAACGACAGCACTTTGCTCTGATCCTAAAGTACAGAAGTACATGACTCTGTTTTGTGCTGAACAAAGTGTGAGCTCTTCAGAGTCAAAATATATAGCTTGCACACTGAGATGATGTGGACCTATCAGTAAATTGGCATCTTTTGAGCTCTCTGCTCGTCTCCTATCGCTGACTCCTCAAGGCAGGTGTGCACTGTCTCACCACCAGTAAAGTCACTCAGCCCACAGTTAGTCAGCCTGACCCAGCAATGAATGATGCTCTACTAAGGCTGCCTGTGCTACCTGTGCTGGGTGCATTCATCTAGCCTTCACTTTGGTGGCATTGCGGGGTTTCTTCAGAGGCTGCTGGGGAGACTGCCTCGTCTGCAAGTAATGTCTTTTGAGGCTCAATGCAAAGTTGACCAGGGTGTCCTTTTCGTCAACAACCTGCAGATCAGAAATTAATCTTAAGAACATGCTGTTAGGATGACCCTTGGTGAAATCAAGTTGAATTGCGATGTAGCACACAAAAACAACACACCTGCTGAGAGAAGTGTTTTGCTACTGCTGGTATCATCTCCTCCTTAGATGCACCGGGTGGCAGGTCATCCATGTCGTGTAGTTTTCTGTACTTCTTTAAGCTTGCAGCCTACAGTGGCAATGATACACTTTGTCACCTGCCAAAGAAGATGTGAGTCTTGCAGACATGTAGAAGCACTCACATCCAGTTTAGAAAAGTCCACTTTGGGCTGCCTCCTGGTGGATGCGCGCTGAGGGACGGGTTGGCTGGGCACCTGCAAGGCAACGTACGACTGCTCACTGCCCTACCTACCAGCAGGCCGTTGATGCTCAATTTACGAGTCTTACCTCATAGTCCTCGTCGTCGCTGGAGCCTGCACCGTTGCCAGCATTTGCGCTGGCGGTGAGATCACTAGGCGGACGAGAGCTGGCCCGTAGAGGGCGCTTGCGGCCATGCTCCATAGACGCCGCTGACTCTCGAGGGCTGCTTGACTGAGGCCTACTTTGGACTGATCCTGCTTCGGACCACGATGTTCAGCACTACCAGTGCAACAGAGACACTGTTCCTGTCTAGCGTCAGCAGGCTTCAGGTAGTCGACGGGATGGCCAAAGGATCCTAGTGGAGACGGCGAAGCTGTTGCAAAGTTCGACTGGTCTAGCTGGGCGTAGCAGACCTAGGCGACTTAGAATGAGATGTTCTGGGCGAGAGTGCAGCAACAGATTTCAGGCGCAGCGTGAATAATCGCAAGGCGTTCTTCAAAGGCCACGATTTCTCGACCAAGCGTCAACTTCTAAACACCTTGCGCTATCGACACAAGCGTCTCAAACCTGACTGGACCTCTGTCGTGAAATGCAAAGTATCCGGAGCCACCAAGTGCTGCAGCAGGCGCATGTTGCCGTTGCACTTGCAGGCCTCGCACTGACGCCTACTCAACAGCCTGTGTCGGTGAGCTTTGAGGCTTTGAGTATGCGCGTTGACCGAGCTGCCACCTGCTCTACACCTCACATCGCGTCGCCAAGGTAGTAGACACGCCTCCGAAGTCAAGCTTATTCAACAAAAAAGCTTTTTCAAGTCGACATCAAATCAGCAAGACCTCGCCTGCCCAGGTAGTCTTGCGAACAATCCCCTAGCGGGCATGCACATGCGGTCAACGCATCTTCGACCTGTTCTGTATTTACAACCTTGCATCGCTTTGTTTGTCACGTCAAAAACACTTTCTCTGTGCTCGCTGATGTCAGTGTAACGTGTGCATGACAACCTGTGGTTGTTTCAGGGCAATCTTGGCAAGTCAAACTCTTGGACCGGCAGACATGGATGTAAGCTTGCCCCCGGCAACGAGTTTTCCGCTTATAGCCAGTTCAGGCGCTAGTCAGGTTGTGGTATGTTCGAGTGGCATTGCAGATGCTCAAAAGCGCGGCTGGCAGTTACATGGGCAAGTCAGGATCAGGAGCCTCTTCGGGAGGAGGCACCGACTGGAGCCAACTGGCCAATCTAGGGAACACCATGGCATCCCACGAAGAAAAGACAGGCGGCAGCTCTGACTTCGGTGCCTTTACATCAATGTGAGGACCCACAGGGCGTTACTCCTGGACCGCTTGTGGACAAATTGCATCACTTGCTTGGGCATAAGTTTCTGTGTAAATGCTGCCATGCAGTCAACACACTCAATGTGCCTGTTGCAGGCTGACAGGAGGTGGTGGTGCAGATGCAGCCAAAGCCAAGGGGGCTGATCCTAATGTGGTAAGTACCAGCTGCATGCACAGCTGTGTCTTGCGTCACACAATATCTGCTGATTGCCTAGTCATCAAGCATAGCAAGTTAAAGCCTGTGTTTCACAGATCAACAGCCTGTTGGGTGCTTTTGAGCAGCAAACGGGCCAGAAGTTTGGCGGCAGTGATGCTGAGTACACCGTTCTGCAGAAACTGGTAAGATGTCTAAAGTTGCCTCCCCATATTTCTTGCAGTTGTAAAGGAATCATAATTGACTCGAACCTGACACATTGTTGCCATGTAGGCAACAGACAAGACAGGTCTACCTTTTCAGAAGACCATCCTCAAGAAGCTGGTGGAATGGAAGATGCAAAGCATGTTCTGATGATGTTTAGAACATGCAGAGCATCTGTTTGCTGTGTAGCCAGACCTTTCACATTGTTTCATTGACAGGCATGCCAAGTCCTTCGCTTGAGTTTTGCTGCCAGCAGCAACTAATGATAGCAGAAATTGTACTTAGGAATGACAGCCTTCTGTTTGCTATTTTGAGATCTCTGCTTGTTATCAGATCTCTGCGTGTCATCAGATCTCTGCTTGTTAAACACAGACTTCAAGATGCAGTGAGAGGTGTCTCACCCAATAGGCTTTGTTTGTCTTTATCAGTGATAATGCTTGTGTGCACATGGTCTGAAGGTCACGAGGGAGATAACATTCTGCTTTGGAACATACTGGATGTAATGATGAGATCAAGAATAAAGAGTGATATGTAGTATTGTGCAGAGGCACGGTTGTTGCTTCTCTGATTGTACAAGATGCTGCATATCACTGATCATTAGGCACTGGACAACAGGAGTCAGTTCATGTCTGACAGTCAGGTGTGACTAACAAAAAGCCCTCAATCATCAAAGATTCTACTGACTATCAGAGCAAATGTCACTGACACATGTAACATCAGTTACAGCACAAATAAGTCTTAACAAACCTTGGGGTTTACCACATTCAGGTCTGATGGTATCATTATGTGGGTGCTCCTCAGCTTTACTTGGCCACAGTACCCACAGGCCTGTCTGTGAAGTCCCTGTTTCGCAGAATGCGGGGTGCCAACAGTGTCCAAATGTATAACACAACACAACACCACTGCGATGCCATCTTGACCCAGACTGCAATCCACCCCAGGTCAACCTGCAAGCCAATTTGACAGTCATGCGTGCTATGCAGCATGAAGAAGTGCCTAAATCTCTCTGCTGAGTGCAAACTACAGAATCTAACACAACAGCTTGGACACAGCCTGGGCTCACACATGACAGTGTGCTGCAGACCTATTTTCTATACTTGAACAATGTGCGACTGCACACAGAGGCCAGAGCGGGACTTACAGCATTACGCAGAAGTCAGCTGTGACAAGCAACCATTGAGACTCTGCAGATCGGATCCTGCAATGAGCTACTGAGGCAAGCAACAGCAGTGACACTCAACCCTCCTTGTATGATACTGCACGCTCATACCGCCTCAAACGTCTATTGGGTGTGCATATTTTGTGAAGTCTCCGAGGCTGCTAAAGCAAAGAGAAACCACTCGAGTTGCCCGACCTGAAATTTGCCGTCTCCAGAGAGGCTGGGCAGGGTGTCCAGGTTCCAGGAGATGTACAGCATGCATAGGTAGGCTGATGCCAGCCCAAAGATGGCATGGAAGAACTCTGGGCGGTAGGGAAGCAGCTCGCTGTCCTCCACCCTCTGTGCCTCCAAGTCCATGGCACGGCTCTCCACACAGGTTGTGATGACTGAGTAGCACACTGCTGCTATGCCAAGGATGAACGCAATTGCCTGCAACACAGTTCCGTTGTCTTGCATGCAGTGAGAGTCCACAATTTGTGTGCAACAAGCATGGTCAATCGCATGTGCTGTCGAGCAGATGTCAGTCAAAGGTTGGCACGACCTGCCAAAGGACCCTTACAGCAGGTGTGGAGTGTGATTGCTCATGCGACATGCTTCATAAAGTGGTGTCCTTTGAAGCAAATGCAGCAGAGCACGTAAATAAAATGTTGGAGAGGACATGTTTGTGATAGGAGGTAGGCTTATGAGAGCAAAAAGAGCTCTCAGATAGGCATACTGGGCTGACAGGCATCACAGATATCACTCTTGGAATGAGAAGAAGCCCATATGTGAGACATGAGCCAGTCCACATGACAGCTGAGCATTGCCACCAAACAATGTCAGTGTAATGCAGCAAGTTGTGCGCAAACAAGTCGCAGCAGCCATGGAAGGGCAGAGCACAAAGTGTAACTGCACCACCTCATCTTGCAGTTGCAGGCACTATCCTAGCAGTACCTGTTCACATGCCCACCATCGTTACACCCTAGCTTGTTGTGCACAGCACAATATGTCATGCATCTCATGCACACCTTACCAACAGTAGTCCTCTCCAACTCTGCCTTTTCAGCTTGCACCTGGCACGTCATGGCAGGGGCATGCTTTGCACAAGTGTTCACCTTCTCAGCAGTCGTTCCCCTGGACCCTTGGTAGGTACACCTGGCGTCATCTGGCTCGCTAGCCAGGGCAGACCAGCAGATCCAGGCACAGTACAGGAACACCACGCCAGACGTCAGCAATCCAGCTGTCTCCAGCCTCCAAGGCGATACTGAAATCAGGGTGAAGATCAATGCCAGCACAAGGGTGAAGGTGATGAAGAAGATGTTGAGGCCACAGCTAGGGTGGGGGGCCCAGAACTTGTAGATTGCCCCAATGATGGCTATGGCTCCACAGTAGCTGATGAAGGTGCCGATGACCAGCACAAACCCCATGTTTGCCTGCAGTGCGTGTAGTACACACTCATGTATGTAGTCATTCAGAAGTCTCCACAGTAGCTGATGCAGAATTTCATCATCAGGATGAAGCCTGTGACCTCTTGCAACACATGATGCATGTCAAACATGAGCTGCAGGTTTTTTTTGTTGTTTTAAGAGTTTGGCAGCAGCCAATCAAAAGTTACAATGTTGTGGAGAAACTGGCTGAACTCCTGCAACATGCGTCATGTCAGCTGTATTGACCATCTCTTAGACCGCCACCAAATAGACCTTTGTTGAGTCTGTTGGATTGTCGTTCAATTGCAACTCGAGTTTGTCATGCTGTTTGTGCTGGCCCAAGCCAGCATGTACGTGTCATGCCACTGTGGATTTCCTGCCGATCATGCTGTATGATCATGTCTACAGCTCTGCACTCACACATATTTGATGCCACGTCCAGCTTGGTCTAGGATCCTCAGTTTTGCACAGCGGCAAGCAGTTTGTACAATACCTCAGCAGCAGTACGCCAATGGTTGCAATCATGATGCAGTTTTGTTTGTATCGCTCCTGACCTGCTGGGCAGCTATGCAGCTTGTACACCAAGACATGCTTGAGCCATGATGCTCACCTTCTTCAGCAGCCACTCATTTACGTCGTAGATGAAGTCCAACAAAATGATGATCTGGAATAGCAGCCAGATTCCAGCCAAAACCCTGGCAAACTGGCCATAGCCTGACATGGCAGAGTTTGGCATGACAAAGCAGATGCCTAGCAGAAAGATCCAGAGGCAGAACTTGAGCGGCCAGAACCCTGCAGCAACGCACATATGCTGCAACAGGAAATGGTAACACTAAACAAGAGCACATTTGCCCTGTGAGGAGACCCACAGGCAGACTGTGACCAACAGTCTCGATGCAGCATGTCTGAAACACATTATACATTTTGTGCAATGCCTTGCAATGCAACCTGAAACCTGGCAATGTGTTGCATTGTCAAGCCAAAAGGCGGCTTGGTCTTGTGTAAAAGCAGGACAGCCACGGAGCTGTACCAGTGTGGATGAGCCTTCTGGCTTGTGTGGTTCTGCGCACTCCAATGAGGAGGATAAAGTGAAGGGCAAAGAACAGGAAGTTGCCGAAGCTGATTCGCAGCACTGCGCCCTTGCCAGCACAGGAATTTTCATAGGTCCCATCAGGGGCATTGCACTTGCGAAGCTCTGAGATGTGCTCCAATGCCTGATGGGAGTAGTCCCGCAGAAGCCATGAGGCAACTGCTGTGATGGCAAACCCAACTAAATAGATGTATTTTGCAATATGGGGTCGAACTTCCAGCGTCAGCCATATGGGAGCCATGTGACTTGCTGAGCGTCCTGACTAGCTGCTCAGGTAAGGTCAAGTTGGGAAACGCTCTGTGAAGCTTTCAGCTGGTTGCTGAGCAGATTTTAAGCATGTAGCAGGCACCGTGTGGCAGGCGCTGTATGGCAGGCACTGTGAGGGCGCAAGCAGTCTGAGCCTGAGGACCAGCAAGGCCTTTGGCGGCTTGGAATATCCTGGAAAACAACCTGGCAGCAGCAGGACAGCCTGTCAGAAGCTTGCAGCCATGCAAAGCTGCTCAGTACTGGTTGGTGGCGCGGCGTAGTACTCTCAGTGACAAAATGACACCAACAGGCTGCCTTGAGTGACACCAGCAATGGCTGTAGCTGCCTGCAAGTACCCAGAAAACCTAAAAAAATGCTTTTGAAGCCCCAGTCATCCAACACCAGGAATGAGAAACAAGCAATTCAGATAGTGCCGTGGGCAGGTGGGCGAGCTGTGAACGACAAAAGCTTAGTGGCTGCATACAATACAGATCGGGAAACGTGGGCGTCGGTAGGAAAACTCGGATGTGACGCGGTGCCAGCAGCAGCGCGATCCGACCAAGACTATGCTGACTGACACCACTCTATGCAGCTTAAGTGACGGTGCCGGGGCATCGAGATGCTCAGAACGGCTCTCATGTTAGTTGGAGATGAACTGTGATATGTCAGGGCATGTTGCCAATGTTGCAAGAGACTATGAAACCAGTACGGCACAGCTGTATTGTAACGGCATGATCACAGAAGCCCAAGGTTGTGCTCACCTGTTACGTATAATGTCTGCGCTGCCGCAGCTGTCCAAGGCAACCACCTAGCATCGACTTAAGCCGCGGCCTGCGCGTTATATCCGGCAGCTGTGGTCTGCGCAGGTACAGCTGACAGCAAGGTTGGTCAAAGCTCTCAGCAATTTCATACTGCAAAATTGTCACCAATTAGCTAGCGAATTTGCTGAGCTTGCACGAACGATGTCAGAAAATGCCTGATCGACGAAGCGCGGAGAGCCGCGCTGGGCTGGCGCTGAAGGCATTGGAAAAGGGCACTAGTGCTCAGTCAGGCGCATTGCCAAGCTCAGCTTTCAGGCGTTTCTGGTGATCCTGCCCGAAGTGATCTATCCGTTCAAACCGTAGAATTGACCTTCCTGTGACTGCTATTCATGTCACTGCGATGAAATGAATAGTAACTTTTGCGTTCGAAGCTTTGCAGATGGCAAATCTGGCCTCGCTGGGACTGGGGTCCTCGCTACATCACAGTGACACAGTCACGAAAGCCCTGCTGACCAGCAGCCAAGCCTTTGCAGACAGCAGGTCTGCCTTGAACAGCTTGCTCAGCTTGAGAGACTGTCAGCAGCAGCCATTGTCGCACAGCGTCTCAGAAGCACAGGCTATTGTGCAAGCCCGTGAGGATGAGAAAAAGAAGCAGCAGGCTAAGAAGGATAAGTCAAAGTCTTCTAGCACACCCACGCCAGCCCATGAAGCTTGCCCTGGAGCTGAGCAGGGATCAGAGTCCACAAAGTCAGCCTATTGGCTGTTCATGGAGGTAGTTACTGCCACTTCGTCATCCCTTGGTTTCGGAGCATGCTCCCAATTGATTGGTGCTGATGTGCAGGCATACTTTCGGGACGTGACGCAAGAAGACCTTCATGTGCTGCTGCCTACATATAATGATCCATTGCAAGATCCTGCATACCTGGTACCTCCTATTGGCTCACACTTCTCAGCTGATGATCTCATCCTTAGTCCAAGGGCTACCCGCGGTGTCAAAGCTGTTGGTGCTTATCCCAACAAGCGGATTCCGGTGCGACTCTAGATCTGATCTGGGGCAGCTGCATGTAGTTGTGAACTGTCCAACAAGTTCCCCAAGCATCACTATTACCTTTGCAGACCACCTGTGTCACGTTACATGAGCTCTGCTGCTGAGTTACCGGCTTGTTGCAGATGCCTTCGCTGCTTGGAGCTGCTACCCCTGCTGGTGTCCAGGCTTTAGAAGATGCAGACATGGTATGCTTTCAAGCTCATCAGAGCTCTGCTGCAAGCAGCACAGTGCTGTAAAGCTTCACCAAATCTGGTCATTCACACAATGACACCCTTGTCCAGGAGCAAACATGAGATGTCAGGCTCAAGGGTCATGCTGGATCACCTCCTGGCGTCGCCTTTGCTTGCACAACACCTTATGCAGTGCAGCAGGTCATGATCAAACAGCAACTTGCTTTGCAGGCGTTGCGCAGAAGAATGCGGCAGGGTCAGCGGCCCCCTAGCAGGTTCCAGGCCCAGTCTGTTGAGTCCCAAGTGCAAGCCGGCCCAGACTCGTCCCAGGCAGCACCTCTTGATGGTGATGGGGATGCTGCTAGTGACACTGCAATGAGTAGCTCACTGGCAGCATGGGAGTTACCAGATCTCCTGGCATTGCTGAAGCAGGCAATGCAACTACCGACATGCAATGCAGTTTGCAACTGACTGCACATTTGTGTGCTGCAAAACTTGGTAATGACTGATACGGCAGTGAAGTGCATGTGTACACACTTATGATCCTGTGCGAGCTAGGCAGGTAGGTCCTGTCTTTTGTGCTAGGTGAACAACGCCTGCTGTATGGACAATGTGGACATGCTTTGCAGGTTGTAATTTCTGTTGGACCACATTCTGCTGGCCAGATGGGGCCATGGCATTGCGCCTTAGTCTGTTTTGTGCTGCCAGGTTGCCAAGCTGCAAGGCACAGCAGAAGCTGCTGCCGGGCATATAGGCCAGGGAAGCATAGAGCTAGACAGCTCCCAGCAGTGGATCAGGCAGCAGGCAGATGCCATGGCCAGTATTGCTCACATGCCTGCACCTTATGCGTCAACAGCATCGCAACTGGGGTTCCTGCCTGACTTCATGACTCAAGTTGCAGCTGAGCAGACAGCTGACCCAGGCATTGCAGCTGCTGCACCAATCACAACATCTTCAGCAGAGCCCAGCACCACAGGTGCTACAGCTGTCACTGGTCAAGCTGCAGGAAATCAGCAACCAGGGGAGGTTGACGCACGTAGCCACAACACTACCCAGGTGTCTTTGGACAGACCTGATCTACAGGCAGACAAGCAGCAGGTAGAAGCTGCTGACACAGCAAAGCCTCAGAAGCCAACCACTTGGCTGGAGTGGGAACAGCGGCTTCAGGTAGTACATGATGACCCTTGCCAAACAGTCAACTAACATTTGACAATGATAGGCTGCACAATATGTCTGTACCTAGAGCATTTTGAAGTTGATGCTGCCCCTGTATGCTGTATAGCAAAGTTTAGGGCATGGTGCAAGCGGCAAGTCAAGGCATTAGTGACAACATGAACTGTGAACAGGCGGTTGCAGCAGCTTGCTCAGGCACTATGGCATGTCTGTGGAAGCTTTGTTGATTTTCTGTCCTGCTCATCATGAGCAGCATCACATGAATGTGACATGTGCATCAAAGTGTGCCGTAGCTGTTGTGACTTGTGCTGTTGGCTCTACTTCAGCCTGGTTTGTCTAATCCAGCTTTTTTTCCTTCCTCAAGCAAGTTTACTGTCGCAGAGTGAGGAGAACAGTGACATTGGACCTGAAATGGCTGATGAGTTCATGCACCCCCATACACACTGGATTCTCAAGCAGCCAGTGGCCAAGTACGTGCTGGATCCACACCCTGTCTATCTCAAGCACGGCAGACCAACTGCTAGCAGCGGAGCTGCGGCAGCTTCTGGGTCTCCTTCTGGGCAGTCAGCCGACGCGTCAGGCCAAGGCACCAACACAGAAGCTGACACAGCAACGCAACACGAAGCTTCACCTGACACCTTCACCCCCAGATTACCCCCCAGCGCTGTTGGTGCTGCTGTGCATCAGGCTAAGTTTCAGCAGCCACATTTCACCAGTGCCAAAAGCCATAGGCATGATGCAGAGCCTAGTCAGGCTGCAGAACCAAGCAGGATGGACCAGGGTGGGGCGGAGTCAGCCATGCCTGCCCTCTCTGGGTTCTCTGCCAGTCAGCCAATGGAGACGCCTGCAGGCAGTGAGCCCTACACTCCGGCAGGTATGCACTGCTGTGTTGCACCATTGCCAACTGGAACGCACATCCTGACACCAGGCGCCCGTGGTATGCTTCTTTGGCAGCCTCAAGCTGCATTCATACTCTTGCTGCTTGTGTTCAGTCCCTGCTCAAGGTATGCTTGAGGTGTATTAGTGTTTGCACTGCCCATGATCAGTAATGATCCCACATGTTGTGTCAGCTGCAATTGCAGGCAGTGCTGCATTGCAGCTGCTAGACCGTCAGAACAGCAATGCAGCTGCTGGACCCAGCAAGAGCAGCAGCCGACCCCTGGGGCGCCAGCGCAACAGCATCAACTATAGCTTGTTGGCTGGTAACAGGAAGCTTGACGCCAAGGTGCCTGGGAGCCTCCACAAGGGCAGCAAAAAGAGCAGTCACAAGTCCAGCCCTGTACCCCAGTCTGAAGTGCGCAAGGACCAGGCTGCTCTGGCAGTGGCTGCTGCAATCGCTGAAGGCGAGTTTTGCTTTCACGCGACAATTGTTTGCATTTGCTGAGGCTTTGGATGATTGCCTCAGGTCTGGCTTCAATATGGGAAGCAACGCTTTGCTACTAGCTGCTGCCCTAAGATTTGTGCTCAGCGGCAGCAAAATGGGCGCCAGACTTGCTGATGTATACCATGCAATGCCATCTGTGACAAAGCAGGCTGTCTTGACACAGATTTGCCTTTCTGCAAGGCTTCGTATCAGGCTGCATGTAGCTTTTGTGTGTCGAATTTTGTAGACATGGATGTGGTCCTCACGGGGTGCTGATTGTCTTCTGCCGTGCACAACCCTGTCTAGCCTTGGCGCCTGCACATCGATTCAATATGGAAGCTGGTTGCTGCATGGTGCTAATACAGCCTCATCTGCACTTTGGTTCAATATAGGTGCTGGTCCCTGGGTGGTGCTGATACAGCCTCATCATCACTATCATCATCATCATGACTTGTCTTGGTTTGCAGGCCCACCAGAGCAGAGCATTGAGGAGGAGTGGCAGAAGCTGCAGGAGCATCCCGACATTCTTGCTGCTGCACCAGATGATGAAGTGCTGGCAGAAATGTTGGCAGTGCAGGTCAGCTTGTACCAATGCCACCACCGGCAAAGCAGTCTCTGTTTTGCACTGTACAAAGCTTATGCTGTTATGGCCAATGTTGTGTTTTTCACACAGTACACTTAGCTGCAGACTAGCATCTAACCCATGAACATCAGGCTGTCTGCCTTGCTGACCTTGCACGCACTTTGTGAGTCTGCTACCAATACCGGTCTGTGACAAAAGGCTATAGTGGTAAATTGCAGAACAATGCTGAGCATTGGTGCAGAAACAGCTTTGCAGGTTCTTCTGTCAGTGCAATCACGTTGACTTGTTCAACAACATTGGCTGCCAGTGTTGCCACTCACATGTTACTTCAGGTCATGTCAAGACCTACAGGCATATAATTTTTGCTGCCACTTACACCAGATTGACTCGTCCAACATTGGCTGCCACGGTTGCTACTCACAGGTGACTACAAGTGTCAAAACCTACAGGTACACTGTTGTCTCTGCAGTCAAGAGTGCATGGCACATGCAGGCTGAGCTGCTGCAGCAGGAGATCATCAACCGACACCGCATGTCTGTGGCCATACAGCGTCTTCTTGATGACCTGCCTCACCAAGCAGCTGCAGCAGAGGAGCGTATGTTCATGGCAGAGTACGTCAAAGGCTACCAGCTGGTGAGCCTCGCAACCTGCACTGCAGTGGCCCTTTCCAGACAAATGTCATGCGGCCCACCCTACCTGCACACCACCTTTCTCAGTAAAATCTCAAGATGTATACTGTTGAGTGGCAACTTTGTTAGGCAACAGCAAGTAAGCAGGATCTGAATGCTGATGCAAGTGCAGGTCAGGAAAGCAATGATCAGGAGTGAGCTCAGACACACATGCAATGCACAAGATGTCAGGTTGCCTGCTGAGAGGACCATGCATTGGATGCTTGTTGGCCGTTGATGACTCGCAGCTCATTGCACCTTCTTTAGCGTGACAATGGGAAAGCGCATTGTGCTAGCCCAAGCCTACTGCAACTTGCACTTGGTGGCACCCCAGCAATCGTGTTGCTGGCACTGCAGAAAATGCGGGCTATCAAGCGCAGCAAAACACGAGACAAGCGAGAGCAGGCTCACAGGGAGGCACTGAGGGCTGTGCAGCAGAGTGACACCAAAGAAGGGCCTCGCTCTGTGGCAGGCCGCATCCCAGGAGCCTTTGCAGGGGAAAGCATTGCTAAAGCCCATCAGGTGACATCATGTCGAAAATTTACTGCATTTCCAGGCTGGACACTGCTGGTAACCGTGTCGATTTGCAGAGACGCTGGAACCTCGTCCAATGGCCTTTGCATTGTGCATGACAGGCTCAACCGCATCTCAGGTGATCAATGCATCTTTCATAAGAAGACTTTCTGCTTCAACTGGCAAGGCCAGACAGCTACCAAGTGTTCGCAGCTTTCTTATATTTGCAGATGCAGCATGCGTATTGCCATGGAGCATGCACAAGATAGGCATCTAGCTGTATGGTCTTGACTTTTTGAGCATTTGCGCTGCAGCATTGCCACATGCAGTGTACACTTTACAGTATTGCTGACTTCGCAAGCGTATTTACTGAAGCACGCTGTGTTGGCACTGTCATACCTCAGCGGGGAAATTTGTTTAGCAGACACCTTTGCCACCTGTCTACCAAACACTTTTGCCACCCGCCCGCCAAATTAAGAGGCGATCAACCTTTCAGCTGCTGTAAGCATTGCTGGCGCAGGTTCCTCTGATGACAGGGGAGCTCAAGGATGTGCTGGCAGGGCGCACAGAAGATGAAGAGGCCATGTGCGCAGTCTGCAGTGGTGGCCTCTCTGTTGCACCCAACCTCATAGTCTTCTGTGAGCGCTGTGACATTGCAGTCCATCAGAGATGCTATGGAGTGGATGACATCCCTGCAGGTCTGCTCACCTTGTGCACTTTCTGCAATTGTGGTCCCGGCATTGCTTCTGTTTGCATTGGGGGCTGGCAGTGGGCTTACAGCGTCAAGATTCACAGGCTGTATAAGCAGCAAAGTACTGGTAGATGTTGTTTGTTCATTGCTCCGCTACGAAGTGTACATGCTTTGCGCCTGAACTGTTTTGCTTGGCAAAAAGCCTTTGCTGGAGGCAGAGTTTATAGGCACACTACAAATGGCTGAAATGTCTATCCTCACATGCGTCGTCCTGCATGGCGCTGAATCTTGAGCTTGACCTGCATGTTAGACGGCACAGCATCATATCATCCAGAACAAATTGCAATGTGAATGGCTGCAGGTGAATGGTTGTGCTGGCCCTGCAAAGTGTTTGAGGAAGAGCAGCGCAAAGAAGGGGTGCCCCAAGCCAAGATCCGCCCCCCTCGTTGGGAGGTGCAGGGGGGTCAGCTGGAGGGAGGCTCCAAGGCTGTGCAATGTGCCCTTTGCCCAATCAGGCAGGGCGCCTTCAGGCGCACAGCTGATGGCCTTGCTTGGATGCATGAGGTTTGCCACTGACTTGTTGAATTTTCCTCACAAAGCGTATCAACAGGTCTGTGTCAGTACACCATGCCAGCCAACACTTTTGACTGCATGTCTCCAGCTTAGATCCACCATAACAAGTGGAAGGTCCATCATCCATTGCTGCCTCACATTACTCCTGACCACTGTTCTCCTTCTTACAAGCAGTCCTGCTTTGCATGGGCAAAGTTGCCGATGACACCACCATCAGCCCATACTGCAAACATGACTGAACACAGGTGGACGCCTTGTGGCAACCCGAGCTGAGTGTCATCCCAGGCAACGTCTGCAACGCCTACCAGGGTGTGCCTGACATCAGCGCAGACAGGCTGGGCGTGGCCTGCGCTGTCTGTGGCCGCAGCAGTGATGGGGCCGTCATCCGTTGCAGCTCAAGCCACTGCTCAGTGGCATTTCACCCCATGTGTGCACGTAATGCTGGCCACTACTTGGCTGTCAAGGAGGTCGGCAACAAGACTGTGTACAAAGCCTTCTGTGCCCAGCACAGCCAACAGGCCAGGAACAGAGATCGGGAGCTGGGCCTTGCCATTGAGGTATAACTCCTGCGCTTGAATTGGCATTCTATTGTGCCAGTTATGCAGTCTGGGGTGTGGAGCTTGGCGTGACTCATCAATCAGTCACATGCAACAAGGGCAAAGTGTCAAGGCCCATCGGCAATTATGGCTGCAGCTTGTGACACAGGCTTGTGCCCATCAACAATCATGCCAGGAACTGTGTTGATCACTGTCCGCCTGGAGTCCGTGTGCGCTAAAGTATTGTGTGCCATGATGGAGCTACATGCCTGTTGCTTGCGAGAAGCTGTGCATGGAGTGGTGTTGCATGCTGCCTGGCAACTATGTGCAGGTGGAGTGAACTAACGCGGGTTGCATACCGTGTAATCAGGGCTCGTCACTGCTTGTGATTGCCTGGCACCAAGCGCACAGTGTGGAAGGCACCGTCTTTCCTGTAGATTTGCTCCATGATTAGATCCTGCCCTGCATCAGGCTTGCCATGTGACAGGCACTGTCTTGCCTACAGGTTGCAGGGATGCCACCAAAGGATGCCAAGCAACAGAAGGACAAGGCTGCTTTTGCCAATCGAGAGGCCCTCCAAGGCCTGGCTGCAAGGGAAAGTCAGCACCGCCAACTGGCAGCTATCCGCCTGGAGCTGGAACGCCTCAGGCTGCTGCTTGAGCGGGTCTCTAAGCGGGAGCGTCTCAAGAGAGAGAGTGAGCAACACACATATGTTCAAGCTGCAGTTCATCAGCTGCCCATGTTCTACAGTGGTTCATTGGGTTACTTGTTATGCCCTCAGCTACCTTTGCTGAGAGCTTTTGCTGACATGTTTGTACATGGATCTGATACCCTGTCTCAACCTCATGAACTGCGTCCAGATTGCTGGCTATCAAGTGCTATCAGACAGATGCAGTAGTATTGTGTTCTGTCCTGCTGCAGAGCTCAGGTAATCCAGAGCAGCTCTTGATGGTATGTATCCATCTCATCAAAGTGTGTTATGTTCAGACCAGTTGGCTGTGACATGATTTTATCAACCACTTACATTGAGCATTAAATGCTGTGGAAAATACCCTCTGTCAATAAAAGCACATTCACAAAATACACATTGTAAGCTGAGTGGAGTTGTCCCCACCCTGCAGTTGCGCGTGCCACGACAGAACTGCAGCAGGCGCAGATGGCTGACCCAATTGCTGCCCTTCATTATGAGCACCAACTGGCAACTCAGCCTGCACAAGCCCCCCAGTCAGAGGCCTCGCCAGCCCTACAAAGCGACCCTGGCCCCCTCCAGCTGGGCCCACAGTCCGTGCCTCATGCGTTGCACAGAGAGTCTGCAGAAGGGCAAGGGCATGAGACAGAGGACACTGATGCGCCAGGCAGTAGTGCTGCTCACAGCAAGCCTGCGTCTCAGGTTTGGGGCAGGCTGAAGAAGGTGAAGTTGGCAGCACAGGCTGAGGGCTCGCAGGATGTCGGCAGCAAGAGAAAGGGGGATCAGGATACAGGTAGTGAAGCGTCATGTGTCTCCATGACTAAGTGTGCATGAAACATGCTGTAGGTTTTGAGTGGAGATAAGGCCATGCAGAGCAACTTTATGTCTTGTCTGTGGCAAATGAGTCAGAGAGGATCCTGGCAGCTGTATGTGCTGGCTCCATTATCCAGTACCTTGCATTTGACGGTTCAGCGCATACCATCTGCGCAGCTCGATTTTGGAATACACAATGCTGTCTAGGCAGATCTGCTTCACGAAATTTGCCGGTCAAAGTTTCTGCTGAGTACTACGTTGCTGCAGATGGCCAAGAAGAGGTTGCATCGCAAAGTCACAAGAAGAAACGTTCTGGTGGCGCCCATGCTCGTGGTCAAGTCATGGTCGATAAGGAACGCCTTATGACAAGTACTGAAGCAGCTGCAACCAATGAAAAACTGCCTAAAGGTTTCATGTATGTGCCAGCGCACCGACTCAATTCTGGCGCAATCAGTGGCAATGAGTAAGCAACATGTCAATTGTCAACAACAAGTCTCTGACATGACGTTGCACAGTGACTGTACTGTCAAATTATCAATAAAATGTTCAAAGTCAGCAGCAAGCTACCTCAATTAGGAAAACTTTTTGAATCAAGCAGTTCAAACAGAGATCAAATGATGCACGCAAACATCAAGACACTCACACCATCAAATTAACCTCAGGACACACACAAGCTTAATACACAGTTGAGTTGTACGGACACTGTTGTACACTGTATCAGAAAGGTAGTCCGTGCTTGCATTGGTGCCACATGGTGCATCAGGCTATGAGCCTGCAATCTCCTCTCATTCCTTCTTGCCTTTAACTTTCTTTCTTTGCTGCTTCTGATTGGCAGCCTCATCAGCATCAAAGAAGACATAGTTAGCAGACCCTGCCAACACGGAAGTATCACCTGACGCTGCACTGCTGGTTGTAGCCACCTCCAGATTGTCAACCCCACCATTGTCTGCAGCATGGACACACATATTGCAGCAACTGATCACATTTCATGACAACAGAAGATCGTATGATAAAAACTACTGTGTTGCTCAAGCATGTGCACACCTCAAAAGCTTTTTATGTATATATCTGATTGCCACAATGACCAGCAATGATGCTCACATTGATTGTCCATGTCTTGACAGAAGATGTCTTAGGTTGCCTGTGAAAGCTTTACTCACATGGTCTACACAGCAGTTGTCAGCATGTCAGGCAGTTGTGAAGATGTCATGCAGTGCCCAGTGTGGAGCCTTTTGATTCACCTTGTGTAGCAGGCTTCCATGCATATAGAGACCTTGAAGAGCCGCTGATGATGATGTCCTGGCGAGGGTGGGGTTTGTTGACAGGACAAATTGTCTCTAAGTTAGGATCTGTCAACTGTGCTACCTGCTTGCCTGTCGAGGCATCTAGCAAGTCAATCGGGTGCAGCGCCACGCCACCAAAGTCTTCACTGATGTACCTACAAGTTCAAACCCCATTTGAAGGCAGAGCTGTTATGCTAAACTCTACACTGTCTTCAATCTTGGTGCTGCTCTGAGACCTTCACATACATGTGTATATACACATATATTTGCCCAACTGACTACTGATTGGTGACATTCGTCAGACATTACTATGGCATGGCCAAGATGGGCCAGGCATCAATCACATATGTCAACAACAGCAATTCTAAGGCAGCTGCATTGGTTTCTGCAACTATGCACCAATTCCGCCAGCTTGTTCAGTATGCTGTAGGAGCAGCACCAAGATGTGGTGTCTTGGACACCAGCTGCAACGCTATGGGGACATAGCGACAAGTGCAGACAGTGCAACCCTTGACAAGCATGCCTCGCAGTGTCAAACAGCCAGTGAAGGGCACACAGGGCCCAGTCGCACCTTCCCACGACCAGCAACCTCTCATGGGGGTCTTTAGGGTCCCACTCAGCTCTGAAGGGGGTCAAATAGCGATTGAAGTCATGACTGTGCACAATCTCCCTGTCGCAGGGCTTGTCAATGCTGTGCAGGTAGTCCCACACCCTCACGCGGTTGTCAATGCAGGTGCTCATCAGCTTGCTGCCTGACTGAGGGCTGAAGTAGGCAGCATTGACCAGGCGTGGATGGTCAAGGCAAGCAAGCTCACCCACGCCTGCCAACCCTTTGCCTGCATATTGGACATGCAATCTGAGTATTGCAAACAGTCAACAACTTAGGTACCAGGGCAGCTGTACAAGGCAAAAGGGCTGCATGATCTGTTCAGCTGCTTCTCTGAGGTCATTGAAAATGATAGCTATCCAGCTTTGGTTTCTCAGTCAGATTTTGAACGTAGTGCCTCCAAACTAGCAGGCCAGCCAAACTGAAAAGCCAACAGTTTGCAAATGATGCAGTGGTGGCCTCACGCAATCAAGCTGATCCATATTTGTGCATGCAACACATGCCAAAAGAGATGGTGCAATGACCAGGCACACACACCTTTGCTATCTGGTGCAGCAGCGCTCAGCATGCGCACATCATTCAGGCGTACAGTCCAGTCATTAGAGGAGGTCACCATCAAGTTGGAGTCAACAGGGTTCACATGGACACTATTCACCTGCAACAGCAGCTCACACCTATGAAAGTACCAAACCAATCTATCCCTTGCACCTTGTCAGCACAGGTACAGCTTCATGGTTGCTGACCCTAGGGAACAGCTGTGTTTCCTCATCAGCTGCTGCAACACATTGCAAATAACAGGAACAGCCCAAAGGCAAGTCAACTAGACACACAGCCCTGTTGCTTGCCTATGCTGGTTCAGTGCATTGCCCTTTGCATTCTCACCTTATTGCCCTTCTTATGCAACTGGTAGTTCCCCACAATAGCCTTGTTTGCCCTTGGGTCAACTGCATGGATGATACCATGACTGTCTCCAGCAAGAATGAGGTTGCGGTGCCAGCTGACATCCATGCCATACAGCATCTTCCAGTTGCGCTCATTGCTGACGCCCTCTATCCAACCATCTGGATTCAGATTCAACAGCTCCGTATCACATCCGCTTTCAATGTCAAAGCTCTGCACATGCAAGCATGTATCACTTGCACAGACAGGGCTGTCATTTTAACGATTTCAGCCAAAACAAAATTGCTCTTCCCGAGGAAGACATGGTTTGTGAGTGCATATTTTCAGGTGTGAGTCATGCTGGTGCATGCTACTGTACATGCAAAGAATAGAGAGAGGCACAGACAGAAAGCTATGGTGGTGTGAAATGAGGATGCGCTTTGGTCGTGCATCTTTATGAGAACAGAGGCTTGCGATCCTGGTACCAGGCAGCCAGCAACCTGCTGCTTTACAGCTGGCAATTGACAAGCAACAAGGTTGCACAATGTACAGCCTACCTTCAAAGTGCCGTCAGAAGAAGCAGAACAGCACTGCATGCCATCAGAACCTGGTAAGAAGCGTAGATTGTTGGTGAGGGCTTTGTTGAGGTTGTACACTGTCCTGTCGTACACTTTGGCATGGTCCCATATGGCCACCTGCCCTTTCTTGTCCCCACTCAACACAATGTTGTCCCTGGTGGGATGAAACTCCAGACACGTACACCGCCGTGAGTGCAGCCTCAGAACAGCTGTGTCCACTTGCCACTGAGTAGGTGCTTGCACTGGTATTCTTGATGTGCTGCACAGAACGCAACAGAACATCAGTTGAGCTGATGCAGACTAGGTCACTGTTTGTGTGCTGGATAAGTCACATGTAAAGGCTGTGTCGGGATATGCTGGAGCCTGCTATGTTACTGGACAAAGGTGACAGACCTGCCATTAACTTCTCTCCTCTGCACGGCTCTCAGCAGGGTGTCCCCTGAAATAGAGGCCGCCTGTGTGCAGCCATGCTCTGGGGCGATTCTGTAGGGACAGGTCATGGTGGTGTGCCCTGGTTGCTTGCATAGATAGCAAGGCTTGTTGGGACAGTCTTGATAGACTGATCCTACAAACCCAGCACAATGCCCCTTCTGCCCGCACACCTGTAACAGTGCAAGACTTCTATGGGTAAGGGTAATGTAGTTACAAAAGAAGCTTTTTTTTCAAGAATCAATTTCTTAACCGTGACTGCACAAGATTTGTAAGGCAACAGGTACAAAGATTCCTTATGAAAACTGTTGCACCAAGGGGGGGGGTCGACCCAAGGATGTGCTCCCAAGAAGAGGATCCTTTCAAGAAAAATATATATGCTGTTATCTGTTCACAAGCAATGTACTACCACTACTGCTACTACTACTACTTACGTTTGTGTTCTGGGAAACATTAGGAGGCCAACAAACAACCTCCGAGAGAGTCATGGAAATTACGCAAGTGGGTCAGCTGCCTTACGTGACACTCCTGTTTGGCTCTACTCAAAGAGATGGAAAGCTTGACTTTTTTGTTGCTGCTCGGACCTGCTTCCGATGAAGCGGCTTTGCGCTTTGCAGCTAGTTGTGGCGGTGCCTGCTGCAGTTGCTCTTCGTCCTCGTCAGACGTACTTGCTGCGTCGTCGTCTGACTCGTGCTCCACCCATCTGGGCATTGCTACTGTAATACGAGTTCCGCCAGTCAGAAATGGTGTCAGCGAGATCAGGATCGAGTGATCACGAAACGAGCGATATTTGAGCCTGTTTTGCTACGCCTGACGGACGCTTGACCGTTCTCTCTGAGTTACTAAGAGCAAGTGACAAACGAGCGCCCTAATCTTGGCCTGCTGCGTGCTACGTCGGCACAATGCTTGCAGTGACCAGCCCCACGTGGTCTTCCCAGCAAGCAAGGGCGAAGGGCAAAACTTTCGAAAGCCCTCTGTTTGACTTAAGCAGAGCAAGTACAGACAATTCTTGTAGCGCAAGTTGTCTTGCGCGAGACCCGCCTCCTTTGCAGAAAGTAAGCTGAACATGAGGAGATGACAGTGAACCAGCTGTGTCATATTGTACGCAGCCACACCGGAGCTACTGCCTGATTGCGTATATTCAAACTTTGCAAAAGATTGCTGGTTCGTAAGTTAGAAGCAGAGGAGGTTCAGTGATCGTAGGAGCACATCAGCAAAAACTACAAGGTGCAACAAGTAAAAAATACAGTGGTGCTCTCCCGTACATCGTGTCGGGAAGCTCTCGGACACCTGTCAGACTTGGTCCCGCGTCAGGTTCCCGACTTCCCGAGGACTATATAAACTTTTGTTGGTGAATCCAGGGTGACATCGCCAATTCTGCAGACAAATGCAAAACGCAGATCCTCGTCAGGCAAGTGTGTTCAATCTTGAACTCCGGATTCCTCTCTCAAGACCTTCTGTTGTTGTGAGGACCTTCAGCAACTTTGACTACCTGCAAACAAAGTCTATATTTGGTTGCAGGTTTCAAGCTGCAGAAGCCTCCTGCTCCGTGCAGTCAGAGAGGTCTGGGCCAGTTCAAGCTATGATGACCGGCTAAAACTGGCAGTCTTCCAAGCCTGTCTCAACCATGGTCTTGCCAGGGTACAGTTGCTGCTATCAAACTGCAGTCAGAGACATGTGCAAGCTTGCTTTCACCTGCAAGCACTGACAATGAACTCTTGCTGCAGGGTAGTGACCACCCACTTAGATTACTACCAGTGGCACTAACCACCGTTGAAGGAGAGGTTGCTAGAGCAGGACTCCTGCGCAATCAGTCTCTCCTGACAGTACTCACAAAGCATACCCAATGCTTCCGTGTGATGGACAAAGGCAATGCAGGGGGACCAGCTGTGGTACCTTGGTTGCATGACATCCTGATCTTTCCTCAGTAAGCCTTTAGAAACTCAGCTTGCCAGCTTTCTGGAGTGTCAAATCATCTTCTTGTTTCTGCCCAAGCCATGTCTGGCCTGCTCAACAGCAAATTATGCAGGTCTGCATCTAGTTCTGACTAAAAGTTTGCTAATTGCAGCCCTGATGTGAATGAGCTCTTAAAAACAATGCCATCTCTAAGTCAGCCAGCACCTCCACCAGGCATCCCTGCTGGCATTCCACCTATGCGCAAAGCAGATGCGACGGGAGCTCAAGTGCCTTGCAAGCACTTTGCAGCGGGCAACTGCACCAGAGGAGACAAGTGCGAGTATGCTCACGAGACAGATCAGCCAGGCAAAGCACATATTATAGGGCGCACTGTTGCCAGGAAACGCAGTGGACCACGTGAGACACCACCGGTAGGCAGGATTGCCCTCATGTTAAATGTAAATCTGCCATGCAAATGACCATGCACTGCTTACTTATATCTGATCTCTGCAGGAACCACAGCTGTCTGATGCAACTGTGACATGTGCATGTATTGAATGTCTGTCAGCTGTTGACAGCTGCCTTGAAGGACATTGTACAAATCTGTGACATGACCTGCTGCTATGCTTGTGCTCACAATTACATGTTGTGCAGGTTGATGAAGCCAGAAAGGTGCTGCTTGACGCGTTGACCGATGCTTGGCCAAATGAAGAGTACATTGACATCTTTGCCAGAACAGCTGCAAAGATATGCATTCAGCAAGCTTTTGTGCTGGGCAAGACTGTACCATATGAGCAGACTATTGTGCATGCCCCCAACATGGGTACACACCTCCATAAGTGCGGCATTGGCATGGTGAGAGGCACTCTACAGCAAATGCTAGCTAGGCCAGAGATCCAGCCATACTTCAAGTTGACAGTGTGGCCCAAAAATACGCCCCCAAACATCCTGTGTCTCCTAGCCAATGTGTTCAGCGGTCATACCAGTGACCTCGTGAATGACATTGTGGAACAGACATACTTGGTGGAGCCTGGAGTGGATGAGCCCTACGTTCTGCCTTCATCCATCCCTCCCAGGAGCTCGTTCTCCACCAGACCTGTGCTTGACCAGATTCCTGACTCAGACAGTGTCTCAGAAGCTAGCAGCACCAGCCACACGTCTGTGCCAGCTGAAGTTGTTGCTAGTCCTTTGCGTGACATTGTAGAAGAGCCAGAGCCGCTGATGTCGGTAAGCATGCAGCGGCTTGCATCAATCATGCATATGCCATTGCTGCTTTTGTTGCATGTCTGCCTGCTTACTCTTCCTGCAATCTGCCAGATGTCGCTGTCACATGCCATCTTGTCTAGACAAAGTACGTTGCTGGACTGGCAATTACACTGCATGTGAATGCCAACATCTGCATGAACACCCTTCTTGCACATGATCTACTTCTGTGCGCAGGTTCAAGAAGCGCAGATGCAGTTGGTGCTGGCAGTTGCTCAGGGTCCTGCATGTGAGGGACAAGGGAATCAGGCTGTGGTACGACGTGCCATCAACTATGCCTGTTTGTCAAAAGGCTTTCAAGTTGCAAAACCTGAGGATGCAACCCCTCAACATGGGCCGTACCTGTATAAGCTACACAGCGTGCCAGTTTCCCTAGTGAGCGAGCATGCAAGGAGGATCATGGACAATTATGGCTACACAGGACAGCAGATGAGCATGGTGCTTCAATCTGATGAGTATCGGTGAGCTTTGCGAACCTCATCTAGTCCTGCATCATCTCTGTCCTGGAGCAATTTGCCCATATCAAAAGCCCCATTTGTGATGTCACCCACATGCCAAAAGCTCATGCTGGAAGGGAATCTGCTTTGTGCTGACATGGTGTTATGGTGTTGCGTTCTTGAGTGACAATAGATCAGTAAAGGTGTCTTGAACTGTGTGCAGGCCCTACTTTGTATATGGCAGCAGCTTGGGGATGGCTCATGTGAGGCCCATCCTGGGCAATCTCATCCCAATGCCTTCCCCTCTGGTCACCAAGATTCTTCTGCAGGTATACTGTGCTTGCACAACTGTCCATGTGACTGATGTTGCAGTAGCAACCGCCAGACTGCCAGCAGTCAAGGTCGCCTGTTGAGCAAGCCTAATGCCATCATTGCTCTGCTACATTGACTGTTTCACTGTTAGGGTTTGACTAGGGTACAGTTCATGTTACCTGTGCTTGTACGGTCTTGTTGGCTGCCTCTTTGTTTTCCACAACTTTATTTGCATTGCAATCAGCTCTCATGTGCTGCAGACAAAGGTCGTCAGCAGTCCAATCACATCAGTCAGTACCAGCACGCCAGTTCCCATTCCCAGATTTGCTCCGTCGGCGTCAGCCATGCAAACCCAAGCCAGCCAGGAAAGCTTCAACAACATGGACGCCACCAGCTCAGCTTCTGGTGACGTCATCTCAGGTGTCACCAGACCAGATGAGCTTATCGCAAGGGTGGGTGTTGCACACAGTGTGACAACTGATGACGGCTCTGTCCCAGACAGCTCTGCCCTGGAGGCAAGTGCCGCTCCTGAAGAGGCGCCCCAAACCCATGCCAAGGCACAGGTGAGCGTTCTTGTATGACCAGCTGCCTGTCCTGCCCTGGTCACAAATACTTGCTGTCCTGACGTCTTAGGCTTCTCATGCATAGTCACTTGTAGATGTGTGAGATGCAGCTGAAAGTCGGTGAAGCAAGACCATACTTGTGCCAGGCAATAGGGTTTGAAATTGGGACACAGTTTGTGCTCTGGTCTGTCATGCTGACTCAAACTTTGAGCTTGCTGCAGACAAAGCTGATAGCAGGCATCGAGGACGCAAAAGCTGCTTTGCGCCACATACTGCAATGCAAATGGATTGCAGTTGGCTGTGAAGGACAAGATGTGTCCAAGGAAGGGCGTCTTTGTTTGCTTCAGGTGCAGCACTCTTCTGTCTGTCAGCGCCCTATGGCTCTGTGACATCACCTTGCAATTGCAATGGCCAATGAAAGTTCATCTTTGTTGGTCAGCTCGAGACATGCTGCCATGTGGACCTCAAAGCATGTCAGTCATTGAGCACATCTGCCGGTGTTCCTGTCATTCTTGAGTGCATCATATGCCTGGTCCCATATACAAGATGATGTGATGCAGGTGTATGCTGCTCCTGTCTGCTTCATCTTTGACCTGGTGGCTGTCGATCCAAAGACAAGAGAGACTGTTGTCAGTGGCTTGAGGCAGGTCCTGGAGTCTGACAGCATCATCAAGGTCATGCATGACTGTGGCAAGCCTGCAGCTGCTGTCTTCTACCAGCTGGGTATCAGACTCTGCAATGTGTTTGACACACAGGTAGCTGTTTGATAATGCATCACGATGCTTGTTGACCTGCATTAGTCTCTCTGTCCAGTGTGTGTCAGGAGTCTTTGATGTCAGCTCTGAAGGTGCATGAGCAATCCAGTGAGTTGCAGAAAGCAGAATTGTGATGCTCTTGCTGCTCCCTTTTGCTGTGTCCAGATGGTTTGCCAATGCTGCCATGCAACCTTTGTTGGTTGCAGGTTGCAAGGGGAGTCCTGCAGCACTTGGCAGCTGTCACGGGGGGAGAGCTAGATGGGTTTGAGTCTGAGATTGACTTGGAAGACCTGCTTGAGACATATGGACTTAGTCTTCCTGATTGCAGAGAGTGTGAGTAGTGCATATACAGTATCATTCAATCTGCTGGATTTCAATCACCGATGCGCATTCACTGGAGTCTAGCTCAGCACAGTCTGCCTGCTACCTGATGCACCCACATTTGCTGTGCAACCGACTCGTTGAGAGTCTCACCAATTTGCAGGACTCTCTAACAACCGTGTCAATATCACAAGTGCTGTGCACTCTGTTCATCCTGAACGAGTTGCTGGTTTCTGCAGTCATACGCCTGAACCCAAAGCATTGGGTGAAGCGGCCGCTGAACCACAACATCATTGAGTATGCCGTTGCTGGAGTTGACCCACTCTGTGATCTGGGTGTCCGCATGATGAGGCGAGCAGGAGAAGCTGGTGTGGCAGGCGCCATCCGTCTGAGCAGACACGCCCTGCAGCGCAACTATGACAGGGAAGACCAAGCGGCACCAGCACAAAACACCAGGTGCGCAAGCTTTCTTCCAAGCGTGAACAAGAGCAGATTTGGCTGCATTCAAACAAGCGTTTCAGGTCTGGCAACAATGGGTTGCTATGGTGATGTGAGCTGCACTGCAAATCTCAATGTGCCATATGCAGCATGTATGCTCTTCCCTGTCATGCTGACACAGTGTTTCAGGGTCCCGATTATTATCCATTGGTTTGAGGCAACTGTTCAGAGCTTGCAGGACCAAAGGCCGGTCATGATCAAAGCATATTACACCTGTGTGAGCTTGCTGACTGCCATCAAACATTTCAAATTCCTTACACAGCCTTGTTAGCACTTTGTCAATCTGCAGGAACAAAGCAGTGTGGGCTATTGGCAAGCACTGGCAGCCTGAGATCACTGAGAGCTCTCTCAGAGATGTCACAGACAACACCAGCGAGGGCCACATCAGCAATGAGCATGCCTCTGCTGCAAGGAGTGGGCAAGCTGTCAGCAGCTGGGCAGCTGCAGCAGGGCAGTCAGCAAGCTCAAGGATGCACGAGGAGATGCCTTTGCTAAAAGCCCATGGTACAAAGCCTACATCAGCAAGAGGGTCTGTTGGTGTGCTTCAAGAGTCAAAGAAGCAGGAAAGCTTCAAGGAGAGCTTGGTCAATGGTCAGAGAAATCCTGCACAGTCCAAGGCAGTTGGCGCAAATGAAGCTCATGGTGTCTCAACAAACAAGGCTGCTCAAGCTATCAACGGCAGCAATGTATAGTGTGCAAGTTCACTTGTGAATGAATACAGCTGATCAACTAGTTCACCTGGAGACAGAAATTAATCAGACGCTCAAATGATCACTTTTGGTCACTGTTGCAAATTTGATGCCAGATTTTTAGTACTGAGGTCGTCCCCACAAGTCCGACACTGAACATTTTTGTTTGCGTCATTTTGATCTGATGTGGTTTGTATCACGATGTTTGTGCTGTAGCACTTAAAGCCTTGCTGCTCATTGACTTCTTGTTTGAAGCCAGCTATTGTGGCACTGTTGTCAACGAGGACTATGCAAGCGGTGATCACTTGAAGTTGCCTCTTACACGCCACATTGTTTATGAAAGCTTCTTCTTGCATCAAAGCAGGCCGTGCAGACACTGCATATTCTGGCCTCGCACGCTCACAAACTTACAAGATGCATAATTTGAGTTGATGATCTCAAAGCTGTTTGTCTTCTATTCCTTGTTGATGTTGATAATTGCTTACTTCAGTGATTCCCCTTGTCAAATTTTGCACCCAATCTATGCTCGGCTAGTGCACTGCAGGAGATCAGTCAGCTTCTTTATGCCGATGCTTGTGTTTATGCTTGTGCTTCTTTTTTGCCTTCTTATGTTTCTGTGCAGCAGATGTATCTTTTGACACCCTGCCCACTTCAACAGGCATGCCAACATTTTTGTTTCTGAGTCTGCTGGACTTGTCAGGTCCAAGCATGCATCTCCCGCTGGGTGCTGCATCCTCATTGGGTCCTGATGCCTGCCTGATCCAATCTGGACAATCAGGTCCCAGCAATTGATCGTCTTCTGGACTGTTGCTGCTCTCCCTGGCTGCAGCACAACATGCGCTGATGATCACAATCCATTCTCGACAGCCATGCACTCTGTGCATGCGCTTGACATGCAGTCATCACACTAAGTTTCACGGCATCAGTAAGTCATGCTGAGCCAGGTTTGATATTGACCCAAAACCACACTCTGATAGTTGTGTCAGCTGCTGATATTCACCTGAATTTGCCTCAGCTGGCAGATAAGGCCCTGCTTCCTCCACTCTGGATCCAACTCCTCCTCTTCCTCTGCAACAGCAGGTACATGACCATTGTCATGCTGAAGCATTTGTCAAACATGAGCTGGATTTCTGAACGACACTGCTGCAACTGCTTGTCAATTATGTGGCGTGCTGGCGCTGCTCATAAAGTTGCACCTGACTGGCTTGCTTGACAAAAGAGCGCTCACTCCAAAGTCCTCTTCACTACCATGCGCACCAAAGTCTACGTTGAGCTGAGCTCCTTGTCTTGAAACTTCAGAGTTTTGCTGACCACGAGCATCTTCACCTTCTGTGTGACCTGTCATACAAAAGACAAGACTTGTGGGGTGCCGGTAGAGTGACATGCAATGCAGCTTGTAAAGTTAGCTTCTTGAGCGCAAGCCTAAGCAGTCACTGCCCTTTCTGGAGCGCATGCAGACTCATGCAGGAAGCAAGTTTGGTGTTTACAAGCCACGATGTATACCAGTAAGTTGAGCTCTTCGCTGTCGCCACATGGCATTTTCTTCGACTCTGCGGTTACCTGCATATGACAGTCGTTGAACTCTGTGTTTGGCAGAGCAAGTACAGCCAGTGCAGTCACACCCAGGCTATGTGTATACCTGACTCAACACTCCTGAGAGTTGCTTGCAAGAACTGTTCGTTTGGTCTGACTCTATGCAAAGGCTTCTGTGCATAAGCTGTCGCACCGATTTCTGTCTGGCACATATACATAAAGTTTGCCAAGGCCGGTCAGGTGAAACGTGTACATAAATAGAACCTTGTGACACCGTACCTTTGGCTCTGTCAGCTAGTTGCTGCGCGTCTCGGATCAATAGCCTTGCGACGCTTTCTTCTGACAGGTCGTACATGTTGTAAACAGCCTGTTGGAAACTTCACAGCGGAAACGTGGTTAAAGTATTCAGGGTGACATCACAATGCTGGTACCACTGCAGCAAATGCAATTCACACTCAGGTCTTGTGTTCAGCCGAGCCAAACTTTGGAATGCTTCGCGCGATGGCTGCTGTCCCAACGGCGGAACCAAGACGTGCTGGTCAAGTATGCATACCTATGGTGTGTCTGTATACCAGCAGAATGGGCTCAGCTCTGAGTCTCAATTGAGTTGAACTCATTTGCTGGCTCGCTGCTCAGCGAGACCGAAGTCTGTAATTTCTTTGCTTCAGACTGTTTAGACATGATAAACACTTAGTACTGATATTTTTTACCAGGTTACTGACAACCCTGGCACATTTGTATAACCTAGTTGGTTGGCTGAAGATGTAAATCCTCCTCCTCCTCTTGTTGAGCACATGAGGCATGGCAAGCTGCACCAACAACAGCATCTGAATCCTCGTCCTCATGCCTGAGCCGCTGCTTCGACGACTCTGCAACTCAGTACACTGTGCATAGTACTGGAACCACAGTTAAGCCCCACATTCATCAAATATTGCAGGCATACATTATTGAAGTGCTGTATTTAATAGAGGCAATCAACTGCACTGCTGTAAGCCGTTCAGATGGCATTGATCTGACACAGTAACATCAAAACGCAAATCTGGCATCTGAGTCAGCTGCAGCACCCGTTGAGTTGCGGGTTGTGGACGTGTGAGTCGACTTCATGTAGCTTGGAACCTTCTTTGGCAATGCAGTGACTGACTTTTGAATGCTGTTTGACTCCTTGAGCATGTCCTTGCGCATGGCATTTGAGCCTGCTTTGTGTGAGCTTTCCTCAGATGCAGCCTGCATGCATGCATTTGTTGCAGCAACAGATAGCACCTGTCGAACCATAACTCAAATAGACCAATCATCAGGATGTTCTGTGACCTGAAAAGTACCTCATTGCAGTGGCAGCAGCAGCATTAACTGTAATACGCACTCAACAACGCCAAAACACACCATCCTGGCTTCACAATACAGGCTGTTGCACTTTTAACGCAGCTGTGCTACAAAACTGCAGGACACATGACAGACAGCCAGCACAGTTGGTTGGCAGCTTCATGAAAACACAACCAGCCAAAATGGTCAGGCTGATGTCAAGCAGGGGACTCACAGCTTTAGCCCAAGCATCCTTGTCCTTCTGCAGCTTGCTCTTGTGCACCTTCATGTCTCCCAGGCCCTGCCCACCCCACCCAGATGACCTTCTGCGCAACCCAGGCCGTGTCAGCTTAGTTACCTTCGGCATTGGGTTAGTCACCATGATGGTTGTCAGGACTCATTGTCATCAACAACTGACCACCCACCAAGGCAACTTCTACAGTGCATTAGTCTGCTGACAAGATCATGTGCCTAAGTCCTCTGCACGCGTCACGCACACTGTGAAACTAAGTGAGATTGACGCTGCAGCATGGCATCATCCCAAATATCAATGCAGATCTACCAAATACTGGTATCCAATGACTGCTATCAAGCTGAACTGGGTACACAGGTGCTGCATGCCATCATGGCTATGCTTGACACAACCACAAGTCAAAGTGCACAGGTCATGAGCATCAGTCAGCTATCACCAGCACAGCAAGCCACAGTTAGAGTTGTAACTACAGGAATAACCCTTGAAACGTGGGCTCAGCCAGCAGGCATCAGGTGAGTGCGACGCAAGTCAGCTCCCTACAGACAGGCTTGTTCTGAGTGTCGCGGATGTGATGGTTCAGCAGAGGTGTGACCTGGCGGCTGGCACAGCCTTGTGTGAGCCTGTTGGGCTAGTGGTGGTAGAGGCAGCAGCAGAGGCGGCAGCAGCATTCTCCTTGTCCTGCTCCAGCTTGGACTTGCGCTTGTTCATGACAGACTCCAGGCCCTGTCCTTGCCATGCCTCTGCCACCTTGGAGCGCACACCCAAGCCTGATGCTGACCTTCGCACCTCACCACCTGGCCCTGCTGCCCTTGCAGCTGCTGCTGCACCTTCCTTCTCACGTTCCAGGCGGCTCTTGGGCTTAGTCACGTCCTCCCCAAGACCCTGCTGGCACACAGTCAGGGTTGGGGCTGCTCTGAGAAGCATCACAAACGCTGCTCATGGCCGGCTATTTGCCAGTCTTGCGCATGGTTGAGTAGTGGATGTCATTTGGTTGATACATGCATGTCAAGGCTGCTCGATCATTACATGCCTAACAGTCAGCATCATTGCCATGGGTTGTATCAGGTCAGTGCAACAATGGGGCAACCAAGTGGTGGACATGCAGCATCATTCCCAGACAAACATATATTGTATGGCAGGAGTCTAGAATCAGATACTGGGAGTGATTTCAGGCAATTCTGTTTTGAGCAGATGCAATGGGAGGGGAGTCAAGCTGACAGCAACAGCTGTGATAGTGGTAGGAAAACCACTTTGGTCACAAAACCAGACAAAGAGAGAGATGAAAGGAGGGATGACCTTCTGCATGGCCTTTGAGGCAGAGGTAGGGCGCATATAGCTGGGCAGCTTGATTGGGGCAGGGCTGCCCCCAGAAGCCTTGCGAGCTGCTGCTGCAGCTTCCTTCTCCTTCTCTAGCCGGCTCTTGTGCTTTCCAAGCTCCCCAAGGCCCTGCATTTGTTTCACATATAGATCATCACAGAGTTGCTAATTGGGTTGCTTGATACACAACATTTGCTTGCTGTTCTGGCTATTGGACTGGTAGGTCAAACAGTATAATGGGTTGCTCAGGTGAGCTGTTCATTGCATGCTATACATTGTCAACAGCCTGTCTGAAGAGCACGTATCAGAAAGCACGATTGATTACCACACACAAGCTGACAAACAGCAGACTTGCATGGTAACGAGGCCCACGTCTTTGCAAACTATGCTGCTGTCACACCTGGATCATACTCATACTGAAAGCTGACTTTAACAAGGCAGACACCAGAAAAAGCTCACCAAAGACAGCAGGGAAAAGCCATCTTGATGTGTTTGCCTCAGTGTCAAAGTTTTCATGCCAGATGTGAATGCTCTGGTGAGATGTGCCCTGCACGAACCTAGCTCATCGTGAGCCGGACATCGTAAATCATTATTATCGGTGTTGTTATTTATTATTCTTGTTGTTATTACTATTACTACTACTACTACTATTATTGTTATTATCATTGTTGTTGTCATCGTTGTTATTAGTTTTATGAGTTGATGTTACCTGCTTGGTCCAGGAGCCTGGGGTGTGCACCACCTTGCGCTTGGCCCTCTGGGCCTGTGCCGCCTCCTCGCCCTTCCTCTGCTGCTCTGCAACTTCCTTCTCACGCTCCAGCCGACTCTTGTGCTTCACCATGCTCTGCACACGCTTGCAAAGCTTGTTGTGCACCTACTCTGTTGCATTTCCTCCAAGCAAAGCGTGCCATGACACTGAGTACAGGCCTCTGCAGGATTTTGTGTGCTAGGAAATGCAAGTGCTGGAAGTCTCAAGCACAGGACACAAGTAACACAAGTCAGACTTGAGTTGAATGCAGTGCTGCATTGCCTGATTGTCTCAAGCTGTCTTGTGTTGCACTCAATGCCGCCAAGCATGCAAAAGGTAACTCTTGATATGCATGATACACAGTGATGATACACAGCAATATAGTGGTAAACACAAACCCTAAACCCTAAACCATCCTGTGGTGTATCTTCTGTAGCTCAATGGGAGTTGCAAGTACATGCAGTTTCATGATTGCACAATCTCAAAGTGTAAAGCTGGCCCTGCGTCTGACAAGTGCATGGCTGCAAAGCTCACCTCCCCTAGGCTTTGTCCACCAGTAGCAATGACTCTCTGGAATGCACCAGTCACAAGACGCCGCACAGCTGCGTGATCAACATCGCTCAGCTCAGAGGACCTGCGCACACCAACCAAGCCTGAGTGCAGCTGCCGCTGTGCAGCCAAGGTCCCAAATATGAACGCTATGCTGCCTGACACCCCTGAAATCTCAATCAGCTATTGTCAGCATCGTCAGGTGGTGCCAAGTCAACTACTCCTGACCCGCCTGTGCAGAAAAGGGGCACAAGCATGCTGCATTGTGAGAGGTGCAAGGCTGTAGGAACAAGATGCTCCATTTGCGTGCAAGGACACGTGCATCACCATCCCCCCTTCGCAGCAGTCTGGCATGTTCAAGAGAAAGGGGAAGGATGAATGACCTGGCAGCAGCAGCCTGTTCCTTGGCCAGCTCCAGCCTGCTCTTGTGAACCTTCAAGGTCTTGTCAGCTGATGACCACTCCTCCTTCTGCATCCATACAGCCAAGTCACTGCTGAGCTGTGGTCGATGAATTTTGTAAAGAAAACTTGCAAAAGATGGCAGCAGCATAACTTTATGCACAGTTGCTTCAGCATCAAGACACACTGTTATTAGTTGCATTTGGCAACAGTGCAATTCAAACTGCTAAGCACGGCATGTGTAGCTCAAGTAATAACAGCATGATGTGTAGTACAGCATACGCAGTGCTGTAATCTGAAGGGTGAAGGCTGTATTGGTACACATTGTTGCTATTGAATTGGGCTCGTCATAGCTGAACAAAAGCTATTGCCATGATGCACAAGCGCAGGCACGTGTGTTGGCTGCAGTTGTGCACAACATCATGCAAGGTGGCATGACCACACCTGCAGATCACGCAGCTTCTTCTGCATGTATGGATCAGTGGTCCTGCGTGAGATGTAGCCAACAGGAAGGGCCGTCTCTCCTTCCTCTGCTGCTTGCTCCACCTCGCTCAGGACAGTGTGCTCACCTTGAGCTGCCTCAGTCTGCGTTACCTGAGTCTCTTGTGGCTCTGGACTCTGTTCAGGAGTGAGATCTACCTCAGGCTGGTCAGGGCTGCTGAATGAGAAAGGCTCTGGAGTCTTCTCAAGTGCAATGTTTGACTGAGCATCTGGAGTGATGACTTCAGCAAGTGGCTCTGGCGTTGACTCACGGAACGTGCCTGAGACAGCAGGCTGAGCGTCACCAGCAAAGTTGAAGGGCTTAGACTGCAGATTCATCTGCTGCAGGCTGCTGAGAATATCTCGAGGTGAACTTTGTAGCAGTGAGACTGCTGGTGAAGCCTTAGCTGGGCTGTCAACCAGAATTGGTCTGCTTGAAGAGCCCCTTGGTAGCAGCGTGGGTGTAGGGGCTTCAGGCTGTGCAACAGTGGGAGCCAGAGCAACAGGGCTTGACGTGTCTGTTGCTGTCAGGGCTGGGACTGGACTTGTGCCCTGTGGCGAGGGCTGAGAGATTGACGGTATCATTGGTGACACGCTGGTCTGGATGTCCAGTAGCACAGGGCTGTTGGACAGCCGCTGGTTGAGTGCGCTCACTGCTGCAGCAGGGGTCGCTGTACTTGCAAGTTGTACAGCGTGTGTCCGAGGGCCTGCACTGCTGGCAACCTGCAGGGAGGTGGCGCCCTGACTTCTCATTTGTGACTGCTGCCTTGCTGCTGAAGCCGCAACAGGTGTGTGCTGTTGCATCTTCCCTGCTGGCCCTGGTGCAAGATCTGTCACAGTCATATGGGCTGGTGTGTCCTGCACAGGCCAGCAGCCTAGTGAGATGGTTTGCAGCATGATTGAGCTTGAACTGCTCAGCCGCATTTTGCGGTGCTGGTACATACCTGAGGCATTGGCATGTCATCTGATGATAGCACAGCAACTCTGATTGCCTTGCTTGCTGTCCTTGGAGGGACTTTGGTTGCAGTACCAGTGGGGACCCTCTTGCCACTCCTGAGAATCCTGCTGGGTGGGGTCTGGTTCTCATTTACATCCAAGACAGGCTCCTCTTGCTGCACTACAGGTGTAGGTCTGGTCTGCTTGGCAGCCTCTGGTGGGACTGTTCCAGAGTTGCCCTGGGATGGTAGTACAGCGTCATCAGATCACACATGTACAGCCTGGAAAGGTTTGGCTGACCTATCGTAAGTAGT
>JAABUP010001870.1_pt1 | contig 42952 bp, 36 predicted proteins | sample 5559201 | NCBI WGS metagenome assembly JAABUP01 (sample SAMN10711887, study PRJNA513373) | rock metagenome | isolation source: Antarctica rocks | place: Antarctica
TGCAGTGTTTGTTTTATTTGTACAAAAGTCAGAAGGTGAACTTCAGTTCTGTGTGAACTATTGTGACTTGAACTGAATCACTCAGAAGAATCATTATTCTCTTTCATTAATATATGAGACTTTGTAAAACATCAGACAAGCTCAATGATACATCAAGTTGAATGTCATAGCAGCATTTCACAAGATTCAAATTGCTGCAGAAGACAAATGAAAGACAGTGTTTCATATGAGGTACAGGTTGTATGAATGAATGATGACTCCTTTTGAGCTAGCCAATGTCTCAAGCATCTTTCAAAGATATATCAACTGAGTCTTGCAGAACTTTCTGAATGAGTTCTGTTCAGTCTATGTGAATGATATTCTTATTTTCACTGATGAATTGCTGCATCAACACCGAAATCATGTACAAAAGATACTACTACAGCTTTGAGAAGCTGGTCTACAAATTGACATTGACAAATGTGAGTTTGAAGTCAAGTCAATCAAGTACCTAAAGTTCATTCTGAAAGTGAGAAAGAATGTACAAATGAATCCTCAAAAGATGAAGGCAATCATGAACTAACAAGCCTCTAAATCAGTAAAGAGTGTACAGAGTTTCATAAACTTTGCAAACTTCTATCAAAAGTTCATCAAGAACTTTTCTAATCTGATTATGTCAATGATGGCTCTCATATGAAAGAACACACTCTTTAAGTGAACAGAGAAAGCTAATCAGGATTTTATGAAGTTAAAGGCCATGTTTATTTCAGCGTCAATTCTAGTTTCATTTGACCACACATGTACAACAGTGATGAAAACAGATTTCTCAGATTGATGCATAGATGAAATTCTGTTGCAGTTAATGAACAATGTATGAAGACTCTGTGCCTACTATTTAAAGAAGAATGCATCTGCAGAGTGCAATTATGAGATTTATGATAAAGAGATGCTGATCATTATACAATGCTTGAAAGAGTGAGATGCAGAGTTGAGAAGTGTGTCAAGTTTTCAGATTTGTATGAATCACAAAAATCTGAAATACTTATGACAGTTAAAAAGCTTACAGAGCAACAAATGAGATGATCTTTAATACTGTTGTGATACAACTTCTTCATACTATACTTGTTGAGCAAGCAGAATGAGAGAGCAGATGCTCTATCAAGACAAAAGCAAAATGTGTCAATGAATCTCTCAAACAACAGAGTACAACATTGTACAACGCAAATGATATGTTCTGAGATGATAAGCAAGCCTATACAGGCTGTTTTGATGACAGTAGCAGATATACTGATCTCTGTGCTTGTACAAGATCAGAACTTGTTGATGAGATTACAGACCTTGAACAGATGTGAGTGAATGCTGAAGCAAAAGATGAGTCATATGATGAGCTTTATCAGACAATTCACAAGAAACAAAGATCATTTTCTACTGTTTTAAAAGTGAGGGTATTCATAACAAAATGCTCCTTGAGTGATGAAGAAAAGCTACTCTTTCATGAAAGACACTGAGTGCTGTTCTCAGAATCTCTTTGTACAAAACTGATTCAGTATACACATGACTCAACAATGACTGAACACTCAAAAAGAGATGTAACTGATGCTCTCTTATCATGACAGTTCTTTTGGCCTGAGATGCTACAGAATGTCTGTACATTCTGTCAAAATTGTGACAAATGTTGTATGAACAACAGCTGAAAAGATCGTTGACAAGGCTTCTTGAAGCCTCTACCTGTATTGAAGCAGATTTGACAAAAGATATTCATCAACTTTGTAGTAGATCTATCATCAAGTGAGGGTTGTATGAACCTTCTGATAATTACAGATTGTCTTAGCAAGAAGATAATACTTGAACTGTGTAAGAATATGACTGCAGAATGAGTGGCTCAGACATTCATATGACATTTCTATCAGGCTCATGAGCTTTTTACTGCAATAGTCTCAAATTGAGGCACTCAGTTTGTGAGCAGCCTATGAAAAAGAGTCTGTTAACTTTTGAAGATTGTACAAAGAGTGTTCACAGCATACCATTTAAAAACTGACAGAGCAATTGAGCAAATGAATCAGAATGTTGAGCTGTACATTCATATGTTCTTAAATTATAGTCAGAACAATTGAGCAAGCCTGCTTCTCATGACTGAGCTAGTCATAAACAATCATGACTCTGTCTCAACAGAAGTGAGCCTCTTCTTCTTGTCTCATGAGTATCACATGAAGTCTCTACAACTACTTGAGAAGTTGAAGCCTGTATGATCTGTGAAAAGTTCAGTACAGAAAGCTGATCAAATCATATGAAAGATGAAAGAAGTTACAGAGTGAGCACAGATGACTATGACTGTCACTCAGCAGATACAGAAAGAAATGATGAATCAAAAGAGACAGCAGTCTTATAACTTCAAGAAAGAAGACAAAGTCTGACTAAATCTTAAGAACATTCATATGAACCATCTGTGCAAGAAGTTTGATGTGAAGAATGTCAAGTACATCATTGTTAAGAAGATCAACTCACATTTCTTCTGTCTGAACACACTGTCAGGTATTCATAATGTGTTTCACTCAGTCATGCTTCAGTCAGCAGTCATGAACACTCTCTCTTCTCAGTGTATGACAGACTCACAATTCTCACCACAAATTGTAAGTGATGAAGAAGAGTTTGAGATAAAGAAGATTCTGAAAAAGAAGTTTATATGACATAGAAGAGAATTCAAGAAGAAGTACTTGATGAAATAAGTCAGTTATATCTGACTCACATGAGAATCAGCATTCGCTTTGAAAGACACAGTGACATTAAATCAGTGAAAGTTAATGCAATCTGAGATGACTAAATCTTAACCATACACAAGAAGGTTGAGATGCTTCATGAGTTCAGAGAATTGTACAGAGTTCAAAATTTAGTGTTGAATTTATTTGATTTATTTCTATGCTAATTACTAATGATGCCTTCTTGATTTTGTCAAAGCTATTTGTTCTGAGCACTGTGAAGAGATGAGGCACATTGCTCAGGTGTCACACACAGCTCATATGATTAAGCTTTAAAAGTGTTGCACACAGCCCGTACAACTAAACAAGAACAGCGCAAAGAAGAAAGAAGAGTTGTATGTATTTAAGAGGCAATGTAGATGACAACTGCTCTCATCAGCAGTGTCAGTGTGATTTGCCTTGATTAAGCAGCATGCTCATTCTCATTGACATTGTTGTTGTTCTCATCATTTGAGATGACAATGAGAACATCATTGTTGTGTATGAAACAGTGAGCAGCATGATCACACCACTTGCAGTTACTGCAACACTCACTGAAATGTTCTGATGTACAATGACATTTCAAAAAGAATGCCATATCATGTGCCTGACAGTTGATACAACTGACAGAAATCAACACACTCTGACTTTAAATCAGAATTGCATTGATGTACAACAGCTGATGAGTTCTCATTTAATTCAATGTGATACATTCTTGTACAAATGAGATGTTCACACTGAGCAGTGCAAGAATGATCATTGTCTGAGAAGAGTGAGCATACTGAATGAGCTGCTGCTGATCAACAAAGAGAACTGAATTGACATCAACAGCCACAAGAGTGAGAGTGACAACATATGCATTGTAAAGAATGAGAACTCTGTGAGCTGTCAGCTTCAAGACACATATCTGTATAACACTTACATTGTTGTTGTTGTTGATGTTGTTGCTGCTGCGCTTGTTGTACAAGAGTCAGTGCTGACATATTCAATCAAGAAAGGTTTCACATACAAAAGTTGTGAGTGAAGAAGTTGAAGAAGAAAGAAAAAAAGAAGTTGTATGTGAGGTGAGGGGTTTATAACTCACTTCACTAACAAATAAGCTTAAGTGAATTGTTGAAGGAAATCACACAAGCAATGAAAAAATTTTCATCTGCAAATCTTACCCATATGAAGCAGACAAACATGTGTCAACAGACATTGACAATCATACAACAACCTTTTCAGAGACTTAAAGCACAACCTTGAAGAGAAAGAAAGAGGTGATGTCATGAGTTGAACTTATATTAAGGTCTTATGGTCTAGTTGCTTACTAAGACTCTAAGACTAAAGCACATTATCTTTTTGCTTCTGTATGAAGCTCTTCTTTTTCTCTTCATAGTATTCTTCTTGTATTTAAAAATTATCAATCAAGTGTCAGTCTCATTGCAAACCCGTGACAATTATTATGAGTTTTTAAATGTGTTTGATCATATGATGACTGAGAAATTGTCTTTCTTAAGGGAAGAAGGCACAGATCACTGAATTGAACTAAAAGAGATAAATGAAAAAAAATCAAAAGTACTCTGAGATTCTCTATACAACATAACAAGAAAGAAGCTACTAGTGTTGTGAAAAACATTAACAGAACTTTTGAACAAGCAGTTCATACAAGTCAGTAACTCATTTGCTGCAGTGCTTGTTTTGTTTATACAGAAGTCAGAAGATGAACTTTGATTCTGTGTGAATTACTGTGATTTGAACTGAATCACTCAGAAGAATTGTTACCTTCTTTCATTAATATATAAGACTCTGCAGAACATCAGATGAGCTCAATGATACATTAAGTTGAATGTCATAGCAGCATTTCACAAGATTTGAATTGCTGCAGAGAACAAATGAAAGATGACATTCTGTATGAGATATAAGTTGTATAAATGAATGATAACTTCTTTTGAGCTAGTCAATGTCTCAAGCACATTTCAGAGATATATCAACTGAGTCTTGCAGAACTTTTTAGATGAGTTTTGTTCAGCCTATGTGAATAATATTCTTATTTTCACTGATGAGTCTTTACATCAGCACTGAAATTATGTACAAAGAGTACTACTATGACTTTGAGAAGTTGACTTACAGATTGACATTGACAAATGTGAGTTTGAAGTCAAGTCAATCAAGTATTTAAGGTTCATTCTGAAAGTTGAAAAGAACATACAAATAAACTCTCAAAAAGTGAAGACAATCATGAACTGACAAGTCTCTAGATCAGTAAAAAGAGTACAGAGTTTCATAGACTTTGCAAACTTCTACTGAAAGTTCATCAAGAACTTTTTTAATCTGATTATGTCAATGATGACTCTCATACAAAAGAACACATTCTTTAAGTAAACTGAGAAAGCTGATTAAGGTTTTAAGAAGTTAAAGACTATGTTCATTTCTGTGCTGATTTTAGTTCTGTTTAATCATACATGTATGACTGTGATGAAAACAGATTTCTCAGATTGATGCATAAATGAAACTCTGTTACAGTTAATGAATAATGTGTGAAGACTCTGTGTCTACTATTTAAAGAAGAACACATCTGCAGAGTGCAATTATGAGATTTATGATAAAGAGATGCTGATCATCATACAATGTTTAAAAGAGTGAGATGCTGAATTGAGAAGTGTGTCAAGTTTTCAGATTTGTACAGATCATAAAAATCTGAAATACTTTATGACAGTTAAAAAGCTTACAGAGCGACAAATGAGATGGTCTTTAATACTGTTGCAATACAACTTCTTCATACTATACTTGTTAAACAAGCAGAATGAGAGAGCAGATGCTTTATCAAGACAGAAGCAGAATGTGTCAATGAATCTCTCAAATGACAGAGTACAACATCATACAACACAGATAATACATTTTAAGATGATAAGCAAGTCTATACAGACTGCCTCAATGACAGTAGCAGACATATCAATTTCTGTGCTTGTACAAGATCAGAACTTGTTCAGTGAGATTACAGATCTCAAACAGATGTGAGTGAACACTGAAGCAAAAGATGAGTTGTATGATGAGCTTTGTCAAACAATTCACAAGAAACAGAGATTGTTTTCTACTGTTTTAAAAGTGAGGATATTCATAACAAAATGCTTCTTGAGCAATGAAGAAAAGCTACTCTTTTGTAAAAGAAACTGAGTGTTATTCTCAGAACTTCTTCATATGAAACTGATTTAGTATACACATGACTCAACAATGACTGAACACTCAAAAAGAAATGTAACTGATGCTCTCTTATCATGACAGTTCTTTTGACCTGAAATGCTACAGAATGTTTGTACATTCTGTTGAAATTGTGACAAATGCTGTATGAACAACAGCTGAAAAGACTGTTGACAAAGCTTCTTGAAGCCTTTATCTGTATCAGAGCGGATTTGGCAAAAGATATTCATTGACTTTGTAGTAGATTTACTGTCAAGTGAGGGTTGTATGAACCTTTTGATAATTACAGATTATCTTAACAAGAAGATAATACTGAAACTGTGCAAGAATATGACTGCAGAATGAGTGGCTCAGACATTTGTACAATGTTTTTATCGGGCTCATGAGCTTTTTATCACAATAGTCTCAGATTAAGGCACTCAGTTTGTGAAGAGTCTATGAAAGAGAGTGTGTCAACTTTTAAAGATTGTATGAAGAGTGTTCACAGCATATCACCTGAAAACTGACAGAGCAACTGAGTGAATGAATCAGAATGTTAAGCTGTACATTTGTATGTTCTTCAATTATAGTCAGAACAACTGAGCAAGTCTGCTTCTCATGGCTGAGTTAGTCATAAACAATCAAGACTTTGTCTCAACAGAGATGAGTTTTTTTTTCTTGTCTCATGAGTATCACATGAAGTCTTTACAACTACTTGAGAAGTTGAAGTCTGTACAATCTGCAAAAAGTTCAGTACAGAAAGCTGATCAAATTGTACAAAAGATGAAGAAAGTCACAGAGTGAGCACAGATGACTATGACTGTCACTCAGCAGATACAGAAAGAAATGACAAATTAAAAGAGACAGCAGTCTTATAACTTCAAGAAAGAAGACAAGATTTGACTAAATCTAAAGAACATACATATGAATCATTCATGTAAGAAATTTGATGTGAAGAATGTCAAGTACATCATTGTTAAAAAGATTAACTTGCATTTCTTCTGTCTGAACACACTGTCAGATATTCATAATGTGTTTCACTCAGTCATGCTTCAGTCAGCAGTCATGAATGCTCTCTCTTCTCAGTGTATGACAGATCTGCAATCTCTGTCACAAATTGTAAGCAATGAAAAAGAGTTTGAGATAAAGAAGATTCTGAAGAAGAGATTCATATGATGTAAAAAAGAATTTAAGAAGAAGTACTTAATGAAATAAGTCAGTTATATCTGACTCACATGAGAACTGATGTTTATTCTGAAAGACACAGTGATGTTAAACTGATGAAAGTTAATGCAACCTGAGGTGACTAAATCTTAATCATACACAAGAAGACCTTCAAAGACTTTGTCAACATCAGAAGCCTGAAGAGTGAGATTGTGTCATAAAAGACTGAGGTGCTTCATGAGTTCAGAGAATTGTACAGAGTTCAAAATTTAGTGTTGAATTTATTTGATTTATTTCTATGCTAATTACTAATGATGCCTTCTTGATTTTGTCAAAGCTACTTGTTCTGAGCATCACACAGAGATGAGGCAATACAGCTCAGATGTCATACACAGCTCATACAACTAAACCTATACTAGAAACAACACAAGAAAAGAAAAAAGAAAGTTGTACATACTTAAAGGTTGAGGTTGATAACAACTGCCTCTGTCAGCAGTGAGGTCAGTGCAATTTGTCTCAGCTTAACAACACACTCATCTTCATCAGCACTGTTGTTGTTCTCATCATCTGAGATGACAATGAGTACATTGTTGTTGTGTACAGAGCAGTAAGCAGCATGATCACATCACTTGCAGTTGCTGTAACACTCATTGAAATGTTCTGATGTACAACAACATTTCAGAAAGAGTGTTATACTGTGTTTCTGACAGTCAGTACAACTGTCAGAAATCAACATGCCTTGACTCTGAATCAGAATTGCATTAATGTATAATGACTGATGAGTTCTCACCTGCTGCAATGTGATACAGATTTGTACAAACAGAATGTTGTCACTGAGCAGAGCAAGAATGATCATGATCTGAGAGAAGTGAGCATACAAAGCAAGCTGCTGTTAGTCAACCTTGAGAACAGAATTAACACTGACATTTGTAAGAACAAGAACAACAACATAAGTGTTGTACAAGACAAGAGCCCTACAAGTTGTCAACTCAGAGACACTTACTTGTATGACACTTACATGATGATAGTTGTTGTTGTTGTTGTTGCTGTTGAGCTTGTCATACAAGAGTCAGTACTGAAATATTCAATCAAGAAAGGTTTCACATACAAAAGTTGATGATGAAGAAGTTAAAGAAGAAAGAAAAAGAAATTTGAGAAGAAAGATGAGAGAGTTTATAACTCACTTCACTGACAGATAAGCTGAAGTGAATTGTTGAAGAAAACCACATGTCAGCAAGCAATGAAAATTTTATCAGCAAATCTTATCTGTATGAAGCGGGCAAACATGTGTCAACAGACAATGACAATCATACAACAACCTTTTCAAACACTTAAAACACAACCTTGAAGAAAAAGAGAGAAGTGATGTCATAAGTTGAACTCATATTAAGGTCTTATGATCTAGTTGCTTATTAAGACTTGTCAGAATTTGAGCCAAGACGCTAGTTTACTTAATGTCATTTACATAGATAATGCACACAGCATTTGGTTTAATAACAACAACATCAATACTTTCAACAGGTTATGAGCCCGAATTGCGTCTGAACCGCACTCAAATCTGCTTGTTTGTTGTTCCGTTCTAGGCTACAAGAAGTCCTATGCATACTCACAGTCCTTACCTCACTGTTGTCAATATTGTGAGTTTTAGCCCTACCACACACAATGACTAATGTCATCACCTTCACAATTTCTAGGCTCACAGAGCATAACTTTGCAAAGTGGCTTGTTGATATACAGGCCCACTTACATCAAAGCAAGCTATGAAAGTACACTCAGAAGAATGTTGATGTGATGGCTGAAGAAGAGTCAAAAAAGATGAATAAATGAGAGAAAGCAGCAAACCTCATGACATCAACACTGTCTGCTGAAATCAAAAGGAAATTGACAGAGAAGAACTTCAACAACAGGTACAAAATGCTCACAAAACTGAGCCACCTTCTGCAGCCTGATGAAGACACTCAGTTCATGCGTCTCATCTGCAAGTACTACACTCTTTGATTTGATGACAATGAGTCTCTTTCTGACTTTCTTACATGTGTGAAAATTCTTGAAGAACACATTGATTCAATCAATGTTCAAATGAACAACGATAAACAAACCCTTCTTTGCCTGTCAATGAGTCTGTCAGTCAGGTATTACTTTCTCATACAAATATGAAGTGCAACTGATGGCATGACGGCAGCAAAAGCAACAGAAATGCTACTAGAAGAGAAGCAAAGGTTGAAGAATAACAATGAATTGAATGAAGAAGTAGCAATGCTGGCTATACAGAGTGGAAAAAAGGGGGTGAAATGCAGTCACTGTGAAAAGACAGAACATGCAGTGAAGACATACTGAAGAAAGCACTCAGAGCAAGCTTCATGAGTACAGGATAAGAAGAAGAATGAGCACTCAGAGACCCTGAATTTCTAGGGTATGAGGCCTATAAGAACGTCATTTGAAGCTGAATTAACAGACAATAGCTGTGAGAGGTTCACAGTGGTCAATAGCTAATGCATGCTACACGGGCAATAGCTATGAGGGTCATAGCGGTCAATAGTGAGCTAGAATGCGTGAATTCAGCAAGCAATAGCTATGAAGGTCATAGCAGTCAATAGCTGGGTTCACAAAGTCACAGACATGGTTTTTGGGCTGTTTTTAGCAGTCACAGCGGTCTGGCTCAGGGGGTGTGTCAGAATTTGAGCCAAGACGCTAGTTTACTTAATGTCATTTACATAGATAACGCACACAGCGTTTGGTTTAATAACAACAACATCAATACTTTCAACAAGACTTTAAGACTAAAGCACATTATCTTCTCACTTCTGTATGAAGCTCTTCTTTTCTTCTTCATAGTATTCTTCTTGTATTTAGACATTATCAATTAAGCATCAGTCTCATTGCAAACTTGCGACACAAACAAGCAGGTTAGACTGAAGAAAAAAACTCAATCAAAGAGTTATCAGATGCAACAACAGCAGGTCAGAACAGGGCTGTCATTCAGTGAAGTTAAAAAACAGAATACTATAATCTTGAACCTGAAGAATGTTAAGAGGTGAGCCAATTTAAAGGCTATACTTCTGACCTGACATGAGAGCAAGAAGAAGAGTATTCAGATGACTGTTAACATTAAATTTGTACAGAAGACAGTCTCAAGACCTGTTCAAGACTTCTTCACAGATGACAATGAGTTAAAGTCATCAAAAGAAGAAGAAGTCTTTTCTTGAAAGAAGAAGATAAGTCAATGGCTTTTAATAGAATCTTTATACTAATATTATACAGTGAACAGCTACAGACAAACATCAAACAGTCATGAAGAAATAAGAGAAGCTGAAATTAAATCTGAATAATCATGTGAAGCATCTGATTCATCAATGACATTGTGATAATGCAAAGTGCAAGAATAAGAAGAGAAAATGCTTGATGTTAAAAGAAAAGCATCATGCTCTGAATTCTAATCATTTCTCTGTCTGAAATAAGATCATTAACAATGAAGAAGTCATCATTGAAAGCTCTTCTCTTCAAGTTCTTTACATGTTTGATCAACTTTCTTCTTCAGTCTCAAAGTTTGCTTTGCAGTCTGCTTCACTGCCTGCTTTACTCTTCACATCAGTCTTGTTCTTGACATCTGTTCATGTTCACATAAAGCAGGCCTCATTGATGTTGTCAATGTCATCAATGCTGCAGATGCTCATGCAGAGCCTTTGACAGTACTCATTGCTGTACATGTCTTCTTTATTTTATTTATCTTTGTCATCATACCTGCTGCCTTATCAGCATTCATACACTGCTTCACCTCTTTCACAATATTCTTTGCATTATTCAATGCATTCTTCTCAGTCATCCTCACCTCAGCTATCTTTAAATTCTTCTTCAAAGTCTGCTTTGCAGTCTCTGCAACACTCATCTTCATAGTGATCTATCTTGTGTGAGAAGAAAAGCAGCCCTGTCAGCAATGACAGCACAGAGTCAATGAAGCTTCTATATCAGTATATAGAGTGATTTAAGAGGCAGATTTCAGAGTACTCAATGTCACTGAAGAATGCATACAAACAGCTGTGAGATCAGCTGTACAATGTGAAACAGATAAGAAAAACAGAGATTCAAGACTGAAGAAACTTGAACATTTCTTTAAAATTAGAAAAACAGTTAAAGAAAAGAGTTAAAGAGTGAGATAAAGAGAGAACTAATGAAAGTATGAGTATAAGGGTTAAAGTGAAAAGAACTGATGCTGTTAACTCATTAATGCAGTTAGCAACAGCTGCAGAGTTTCTAGATTCTTAAATAGTATTTAATTGATTGTTTCTACTCTTCAAATCTATTTACAATCTGTAGTCATAGTTGTAGTCATTGTCAGTGACTGTTAAATTCATCTCTATATGTGCACTTTGAAAATGCGTCCCTGAATGTTTGTCACTGTTATATTTCTTCACTGTCAGTTGTATAAACTCTTCAAAGTTATTCTTATACTTCTTCACAAGGTTCTCATGTCACTGCATTCACTGCTTGAGGATGACAAAGAACTGTTCAATGAAATTGTAGTTAGAGGAGTAGAAAGAAAGAAAAACAAGCTTTACATCAGCCTCAGTGCACATGTTGACTAATTTCTAGTAATCTGTGAATAAATAAACACAGAGAAATTAGAAGACATACCTTGAAACAATGTATTGATGCATTATTCATAACAAGAATGAATTTTGACTCTGAAAAAGAACTGCACTTCAACAAAACATGATTTTGTATGAAGAAGTTAAACAAGGCCCCTGTAATAGAGCTCTGTTTAACTGTTCATGTTATGTATTCTTTGACAGTGTATGCTGACAGTACACTTCACTGTTCACTTTGTTTCAATGAGGTTGATGTCAAGGCTCTCATTTCTTAATGAGCTCAGTTAAACTTTCAATTCTTATTTTGTTCATTTGCAGCTGACTTGTCAATGAAGACAAGTTGATCTGCAGTGTTACAGCCAGATCATAACCGGCTAGTATGTCTTAAAGAATACGCAAGAAAAGTGTATATTTGAGCATAAGCTCATGCAGCTCTATATGCTTGTGTTGAGCTCAACAAAACAATAGACCTTTAGTAGATCTATCAGCTCTGTTGCTTTGTAGTGAGTGAAGCAAGCATGATGATTCTATGATATATAGTAGGATCATTTTCCCTATGGAAATGGGTTGTGTTCAACTCAATACAAGTTATCAACTACTGATTTACTCTATATTGCACACTGAGACTCTTATATCAACAAGCACAAATCTTTAGCCCTAATATTTGAGGCATCTCAGATCAGAATGTAACACTTTGAACACTCTTACAATATAAGAATGACAATCAGTGCGCAAAAGACAGCTTCAACAATTCAAGTCAACCTTCAAGGCCTTCAGCAAATGATCAATGTACTCAGAATATCAACACTCAATGCATTCACAGATGAGAGAGAGAAGTTGTGAGCCTTCTTGATCAAGCTTGAGTTGTATATTGAATTCAATCAGACAAAGTTCAGGTTCAAGATGAACAAAGGTCTGTTTATCATATCATACCTCAAGAATGCAGCATTTGATTGAGTTAATCTCAAACTGCATGAGTTTCTTGACAAGACACTGAAGAAACAAATGAACAATAAGAAATTCATATTTGACAACTATAAGAAGTTCAAGGATGAGCTTCAAAAAGCCTTCAGGGTAGTTGACAAGAAACAAGCAGCAGAAAGATGACTTTACATTCTGAAGATGAATAAGTCAGCAGTCAAGTATGTGACAGAGTTTCAGCAAGTTGCAGCCTTAACAGATTGAGATAATGACACTTTAGTATCTCAATACTATTGAGGACTCAATGAAGCTATCAAAGATGAGATAGTCAGAATGAATTGACCTGAAGAGCTTCAGAATATGATCAATATCTTCATCAACATCAACAGTTGTCAGTGAGAGCAACAGATGAAGTGTACAGAGCACTACACATCAAAGATGTGAAAAAAACATTATACTCTCAGAAGAGGTGACTCTATAAATCTCAACGCAATTGAGAAGCACTGTGAGCAGCAATCACAAGTGAAGCAAGAATGATGCATGAACAAGCTTTATAAGCCTCAATCTCAATGAGCAGAAACTTGTGAATGTTATAACTGTGAAAAGCCTGAACATCTTGTAAGAACCTGCAAGAAATCTCAATGAGAGAGAAAAGAAGTTGCAGCAATGAATACATGTGTAGTGCATGACACTCTGAGCAAAACAGTCTGCTATGACAACATGTGCTGAACACATATGAGCAGCAAAGACAGAGCTGAATGATATTCACAGAAACTTAAGAAAGAACAAAACAGTTACAACACAACAGATCAATCAAAGAGATTAACTATTTTAAAGAAAGTCAAGATCAAAGAAACCAATACTCACAAAACTCAGGTAGAAGAAGACTACAGTGATAGCACCTGAATAAACCTGAATTTGAATGCAGACTCAAAAGATGTCAACAACTGAGAAGTTGACATGAGGCTCAAAATAAAACACAAGCACTCAGAGAATCAGCACTGAGAAATGTGTCAACAACTGCTAAAAAAGCAGAAAGAGAAGCTCAAGAAGAAAGTCAGTAACCTTGAGAAGCAACAAAAAAAAACAGAGAAAGCAAGAGCATGCTTAAAGCTCAATAAGTTGATGAAAGATGTATGAACAACAATCAACCCAGTATTGAAACAACTTGTGTGAAAGACAAAAAACCACAAAGTTGAGATTCATTTACTCACAAGGTATCTGACATCAGGTGATGATTGTTGAACCTTTTCAGAAGACTATATGTCACTCAAGTTTCTGAACAAAGTGAAAGCACTTTGAAACCAGATTCAGTGAGAATATGATCAGTACAAACTGCGCCTACACTCAAAAAGATATATTGAAAAAGACAGTGAGAAATACATACAACTGATCACACAAGAAGTAGAGCTTAAATGGTTTCAGAACCTCAGAAAAAAAGCAGACAACGCAGTACAGTCAAAAAACTGCAAGCTTTCTCAAAGAGACTAGAGAACAAGAAGCTTTTAATGTCTCAAAAGAACAGCAAAGACCATAATATATGAGTTGACATTCAAGTTGAGTGAGATAAGATTCTTCAAACAATGATAGACTCAGAGGCAATCAACAACTATATTTTGCAACAAGCAATAAGAGTGCTAAAACTAACACTGCAGTGAGCATCAAAGCCTATGCAGGTATATATGATCAATGGGGTATTTGAGTGAATAACAGATCAAGTTCACATTGAAGCCATAATACTAGAAGATTCACAGAAGTTGACATTTGATGTTCTCAATTCAATCAAGTATGAAATCATACTAAAGATGTTCTGATTACGCAAAAAGAACTTAAGAATCAATTGAATCAGCAAAGAGTTATACATCACAGTAAATGTGTATGAGATTCTTGAACAATCAAAAATGAGCTTATCAGAGCATAAGTCATGAGATCATGAAATACCGCTATTGAATGACAAGCAGTCAAAGTGAATGTCACTGTACTCAATGAGTGAAGATCAACTCAAGAAAGTCAGAACTTACCTCAACAAGAATCTCAAAAGAGAATTCATCAGATCATCAAAGTCATCAGCAGAATACTCAATTCTGTTTGTATCAAAAAAGAATGACATGAAGCAACTATGTGTCAACTACAGACAACTCAACAAGATAATCAAACAAGACAGTTATTCTTTATCATTGATCAAAGAGTTGCAGAACAGGTTAAGCAGAGCTAAATGATTCACAAGTCTAGACTTGAAAGAAGCCTACTATCAGATACAGATGAAGGAAGGCAAAGAATGAAAAACAGTGTTTCAGATGAGATACAGACACTATGAATACACTGTTATGCTGTTTAAGCTCAAGAACACTCTTGTCATCTTTTAAAGATTAATCAATGACACATTGAGAGAATACCTCAATGATTTTGTGATCACATACCTTGATGACATCTTGATATATTCAGATGATCTTGAGATGCATCTCAGTTATGTGCACAAGGTACTGAAAAAGCTCAATAAAAGAACTAAAGAAAATTGAATTTCTTAATTATATTATTCAATCTGAGCAAATTGAGAAGAACTCAAAGAAGACAGACACAGTCAAAAACTGACCTTCATCAAAATGAGTCAAAAAAGTGCAAGTCTTTTTAGAGTTGACAAACTATTACTGAAAGTTTGTACTTAATTATGCAAAGATTGCAGAACTTCTCACACAACTAACACATAAGAACAAAAGATGACATTGAGATAGAGAACAGAAGAATGCGTTTCACACATTAAAAGAAAGCCTTAACAGAACGGCACACCTGAGAATACTCAATTTAACATGTAAAAAGGTACTGAAAACCAACGCGTCAGATTTCACAGTAGACACATGCTTGTATCAGATTGAGAATGAGCAACAGAGACTCATAGTCTATCAGTTTAAAAAGCTATCAAAACTCAAGAAAAGATATGAGATTCATGACAAGAAACTCCTTGTAATAGTGAAAGCACTGCAAGATTGAAGACCTTATCTTGCAGATACTGAGAAGTTTATTCAGATCTACACAGATCACAAAAACTTGAGAAACTTTGCAACAACAAAACAGTTGAATTGATGACAGGTTTGCTGAGTCAAACAGTTAATCAATTATAAATTTCAGATTCATTACAAGAAGAGTAATGAGAACAGTGAAGCAGACACTTTAAGTAAACAGCTTAATCATGAAGAAGTGAAGAAAATTCACATCAAAATTCTGAGTGAAGATGACAAAGAAATCCTCACAAAAGGCTTAACAGCAATGTACAAGATGAAGCAAGCTCTTTTGACAAATGAAGAACTAATACAAGTATGTCACAACAACAGAGTCAATAAACACCTTGAAGTCAAGAGAACTGAGGATCTCATATGAAGAAGACACAGTATCAGCAACCTTAAAGATCAAATCACTAAGTACATCATCAAGTGCAATTTATATCACAGAAACAAGATTCAAAGAAACAAGAGACATGATGAAGTAACATGACTAAATGCATCAAAAGTGTCATGAAAGTTGATTACTATGAACTTCATAACAAAGTTATCAACATTAAAGAATTTGACATGAGGAGTGAAGTTTGACAGTATATTAACTATAGTTGATAAACTGATCAAGTACACCATGTTCATTTCATTTAAGAAAACTGCAACAGCATCAGTATTGATTAACAATCACAGACTATCAAAGAAGTTTATCACTGACAAAGACAAACTGTTCACAAGCAAGTTTTGAGAAACACTCACAGCAGAACTCAGAATAAATCAAAAGATGTTGACAGCATACCATCTGCAGACAGATGAACAGAGCAAATGAATGAATCAAACAGTTGAAATGTACTTAAGACACTACATCAATAAAAACCAGAACAACTGAGTATAACTGTTGCTGATGACACAGTTTGTGTATAATAACACACAAAATGAAACCACAGAAGAAACACCATTTTGAGCAAATTATGAATATAATTCAAAGATATGACAAGAACCACAAGTGCACAGATCACAAAGTCAAAAAGTGATACTAGACATTGTAAAGATCAAGAAGTTGCACAGAGATCTGACAAACAGAATTCAGCAACAGAAAAGACAAATAACAGAGGTAAAATCTTTCATGATTGAAGAAAGAGTTTATCTGAGAACAAACAACATTCATGTGAAGCAAAGAAGCAAGAAGTTAAACAACAAGAGCATAAAACTGTTCAAAGTTAAGAGAAACATCAAGAGATTAAGCTATAAGCTAGACTTACTCAAGAAAATGCAGATACACTCAGTATTTCATGTGTTCATGCTTCAGTGTTGCAATCAGTTCATATCACTTCAAATCATTGAAACATTTGTCAAACTTAATAAGAAGTATCAAGTCAAGAACATTTAAAAAAAATGAATGATTAATGAGAAAACCCACTATCTCATCAAGTGAAAAGAATACAATACCTCAGAAAACACATGAGAACTCAGAGAGAATTTACTCAACTGTGCAAGAACACTACAGCAGTTTGAGAGAAAGATCTGAGATCAATAAAGAAGTTAAAACTCATTGACTTCAGTAAGAAATCAAGATTAAAAGAATCAGAGAAGTTTTCCTCATCCTCAGTTCTGTTGTTATCATTGCTCAGTTCAGAGACAACACAGTGAACTTTAACAACTGTGTGAGACTTGTTCTGTTTCAAAGTCTTGAAAAGGCAAAGAACCTTTGCATTCAGCTTGAAAAGACACTCAGCCTGTTTCACACACTCATTCATAGTTATCTTGAGTTCAAATTTCAGTCAAAGGTGAGCACAATTCAGGGAATTTAATGATACTGACACACACAGACAACCACAACAAATACACTCAAAACACTTCATGTGACCTGCCATAATAATACAAGAAGAAAGAGCAGCTGAACAGTGATCACAAGCAATGAGAGAAGTGAAGCTGAAAGTTGCAATGGTTTTTGCAAGATAAAGACAATTGTGCTGCTTATAAGAAGACATGACAGTAAGAAAGCTGTCTGTCTTTATGTACTCTTGCTTATATAAACACTAAAGAACTAGTGTTTAAAAGAAGAGAAATCATGTTACAGTCAGACCATAATCAGCTAGTATGTTTTAAAGAATACACAAGGAAAGCGTATACCTGAGCATAAGCTTATGCAGCTCTATATGCTTGAATTGAGCTCAGCAAGACAATAGACCTTTAATAGGTCTATCAGCTCTGTTGCTCTGTAGCAAGCAAAGTGAGCATGATGATTCTATGATATATAGTAGAATCATTTCTTCTATGAAAATGGGTTGTGTTTAACTCAATACAAGTTACCAACTACTGATTTACCCTATACTGCACACTGAGACCCTTATATCAACAAGCACAAATCTTTAGCTTTAATATTTGAGGCATCTCAGATCAGAACATAACATGCAGTTCAATTGACTAGTCATACAAGTCATTTCACACATAGTTTATCATCTTGTTGAGCAGCTTTTCATTGTAGCTATTAGAATCACAAGTATTAATCATTGAATTATATAATCAAGGTTCTTACTGTTTTCTGTGTATGTCTCATCCTCTTCAGAACATTAAACAATGTCTTAAGATTGACATTAATCTCAAACTCATCTCAAAGAAATCACCTCATCTTATCACAGTATGCTCAGAGTCTTTTCTTAAGGTATTCAGTCAGAGCCTCTTTCATTTCTGAGGTCAAGGCCCTAGGTTGATCATTCTTTTTAAGTCTGAGAGCCTTAAATGACCCTCATATCTGCTGGTTTCTTTGCATTCTTTGAATTTGTCAAGTAAACACCCCTGTGTCCTCATGAATCAATGGGATTGACATCTCACAGAACAATTGATTGTTGACAAGGCCTTTAGTGTACTCAGACAATGAGTGAGGCATTGCCGACATTTAAAATGCAGTCACAGTGGTTGTGGGGCTGTTTTCGGGGTTGTTTCATGGGTGGATACGGGGGTGGCAGGATTTACTAAAAAAAAGTGGTGTGTTTTTCGCCTACGGTGTGGATGGACCAGAGTTTTTTCCGGCACTGTAATTCCGTGCGATAAACACGTATTGAGACTGCAGATGTGGATGAAATGTCAAGCCGTCTGTCAACTTACAAGTCAAGACTTATAAACTCAACAGCGTAATTACATCTATAACGACCAAAGAATGAGTACATTGAAAGTGCATACTAGTAGATAAGGTTGTATTTGCCGTGTCCACGGTAGGGTTGCAGCCCCCTCACACAATTTAATTCGCTTAGCTGAATCCGAACCTTACGACTTTGCGATTGATTAACCACAACGACGACGCGGCCAAAGCCTTCGACACCTTCCGCCAGAACTTCTACCAAAGCAAAGGTAGAGGAGCATCGAAACTATTCGTATCTGTCCAGTTCTCTGTCAAGCAGCAGAAGGCCAGGATGTCGACCTTTGATCCAGTCGTAAGTTTCGTTGCACCAAGCCGGGGGTTGCGAATCAAGAAGAACCACGCAGCGGGCGCGCATATGATGGAATAAGCTGATCACTGCCTTCTATCGTCACTAGATTGTGATCGATGGCAAGGGGCACCTCCTCGGTCGTTTGGCCAGCACGGTGGCTAAGCAGCTGCTCAACGGTCAGAAGATCGTGGTAGTCCGCTGCGAGGCTCTCAACATCTCCGGCGAATTCTTCCGAGCCAAGCGTATGTCATTATCTTTCATGGAACTACGGCAGCAGTGGGTGCTGGGCTGCTGCGCGATTTGGGAAGCCCTGGAAGGAGTCAAAAGCTAACAGCAGAGTGATCGAATAGTGAAGTACCATGCCTACCTTCGCAAGATCACCCGATTCAACCCCACTCGAGGAGGTAAGGCTGCCAAATTCCGTTGTTTCTCAAGCTGCTCGTTCCTTCACTGTTCACCGATTTACAATATCTGACTCATACACCCTAGGTCCCTTCCACTTCCGCGCTCCCTCCCGTATCTTCTACAAGACCGTACGAGGCATGATCCCTCATAAGACCGCTCGTGGTGCCGCTGCTATGGAACGTCTCAAGGTCTTCGAAGGTGTCCCGCCCCCGTACGACAAGAAGAAGAGAATGGTAGTACCACAAGCACTGAGGGTACTGAGACTGAAGCCGGGGAGGAAATATTGTACCGTAGGAAGGCTGAGCCATGAGGTTGGGTGGAAGTACCAGGATGTAGTTGCTAGGTTCGTACACCTCATTTGGAAGACAGCCTGGAGGGTGGTCATCTACAATCAGAGCGATCATGATATGGCAGACCATAGGGATAAGTGCTAATTGGTATCTACTGCAGGCTTGAGGAGAGGAGAAAAGTCAAGGGCGCGGCGTACTACGAGCGTAAGAAGACCGCACGGAGACAACTAGCGGAGGCGCAGAAGAGCGCGAAGGTGGATGAGAAAACGAAGAAGCAGCTCGCTGAGTACGGATATTAGCTGGTAAACAACTATTCTGCCACGGCATGTGATGTAGGCAGCTTTGTTTGAGAAGGATAAGGCCTTGTTTACAAAGCGAACATCTTCGAATCTGCTACTGGTTGCGATGGGAAGTGGAAGATGACACCCCGGCTCAGCTCGTGGATCGCATCCGGTGTGCTGGCACTAACGTTACTATGGAAAGAACCATGGTGTGCTTTCCATCTCGCATGTGCTTAATCAATGAACCTCAATAGAATCATTCAAAGTCTCAGGATGCTCTGATCACCTTGCAAATGAGAAGGGCCCCTAACGCTATATATAATCATACCCGGGTGAGGAGCTGCAGAGTGACGATGCTCGGTAGAGCGGGAGCACGCTTGGCAGGCATCTTCCCCACACTCCATATTACCGGGTCTAGGCGCATTTATCTTGCATGCTGGTCGGGCTGGAGTGATCTAGTCCTCTTGATACGTCCTCTCAACTACCTGCTCCAGATCTACAAGTAGTTCATCAAGAAATCAGTCTTCACAGCTCTTGCATAGAACCGGTATGTCTGGAGCTCAGTCCCGCCTCTCCAAGCTTGCGGCGCATTTCCTACCATCATCATCTTCACCCACCGCACCAGATCCGCCGAATTCAGAGTGCCGGCATCATCACAATTTTCATACACTCTCACCCACGTTCTTCTTACCACGCGCGGCAGCAATAGAGCCAGATGTGAGTCAATCGCATTTGGTTGCCCATTTCCGTTCAGCAACCTGAGCTTGACACTGACCGCTTGTCCATAGGCTGAGGCCATATATCATGTTACAGCAAACAACAAGATCCTCCGGCGGTCTTATCAGGAGGCTGCAGATCGTGCACGAGGATTGGCATATTACCTGAAGAAGCATGGATTCAAGAAAGTTGGAATTCTGTGCCCGAATACACCAGCTTTCCTAGAGTCGATTTTCGGGATTGCAGCCGCAGGCGCAATCAATGTTGGTACGTCATTAGACCTGAAAGTCATGTCCAAGATGATCTTGTTGACATTTGTATTCTTACAGCTACCAATTATCGATTGAAGCCGGATGACATTTCTTACATCTTCACGCATGCAGAAGCTGAAGTCCTGATCGTGGACGCAGAGTTCTTACCACTTCTTGATGGCTACCGGAAATTGAATCCAAATGTGCCTTTTATAGTCGACACGGACACAGATGCTTCGGAAGGGCAGTTAAGTGGGCCGTTCGACGAAGCTATACTGGAAGGTCTTAAATATGACAACGAGCAAGGAGACAAAGGATGGGCTGGGTTGGAGACACAAGTAGAAGATGAAGAAGGTATCATTGCGTTGGCATATACAAGTGGCACCACAGCGAAACCCAAGGGCGTGGAGTATACGCATCGGGGTTGCTATATGGCAGCGATGGGAAATGTGATCGAATCAGGTCTGAACTATCACACGGGGCGATGTCGGTATTTATGGACTTTACCGATGTTTCATGCGATGGGCTGGACATTCCCGTGGGCTGTCACAGCAGTTCGTGGGACGCACTACTGCCTCCGGAAGATCGATTACCCTGAAATATGGCGACTGCTGAAAGAGGAGCACCTCACCCACTACAACGCTGCACCTACAGTCAGTACTCTTCTTTGTAATGCCAAAGAGGCGGAACGTCTGCCTCAACCTGTCCGGGTCACCGTTGCCGCAAGTCCACCATCAGCGCATTTATTCGAACAGATGACGAATCTGAACCTCCATCCTGTGCATGTTTTCGGCCTTACCGAGACATATGGACCTATAACGAAAGGCTACCTGATGCCGGCCTGGGAAGACTTACCGAAAGCGGAGAAGTACCAGAAAATGGCAAGGCAAGGTCATGGGCTTGTCACAAGTCTTCCAATTCGAGTTATAAAGACGGATTTACCCGAGGGCACAATCATTGATGTCGAAAAGGACGGCAAGGAGATAGGCGAGATTGTTTGTATCGGCAATATCTGTGCTAAGGGGTACCTCAACGATCCAGAGGCCACGAGGAAGCTCTTTGCAGGTGGAGTACTCCACACTGGTGACCTGGCGGTGTGGCATCCAGACGGAGCGGCACAGATCCTGGACCGAGCAAAGGATATCATAATCAGCGGTAGGTCCACGTGTTTTGCTCTACCAATTCACCAATCACTAATGCTGGGGCAACTTAGGTGGCGAGAACATCTCTTCGGTAGCTCTGGAGTCCATGCTGGCTACGCACCCAGACATTCTCGAAGCCGCAGTGGTCGCAATAGCAGACTCGCATTGGGGGGAACGACCGAAGGCTTTCATCACGGTACGGTCTGGGAAGCAGCTCAAGGGCGCGGATGTCATCGATTGGGCGAAGCACAAGAGCGACATCAGCAAGTTTATGGTACCGAGGGAAGTAGAGATTGTTGAGGAACTACCGAAGACCAGTACGGGAAAGCCGAAGAAGAACGTGCTACGCGAGTGGGCGAAAGGTGCAGATAGGAGTACTGTGAAATGAGTTCTGAAGGAGTGAAGACGATCCTGCGCTATCAGCGATATTGGATGCATTATTTTTCATGAAGTATCCCGCGTGCTTCCTGTCGATATAATCCAGTCGTGTCTTACATTGTACATACAAGCAAATCTATTGCAGAGCTCATGGAGAGCTTACTCTCTTCGTTTGGCTTTGTCGGACCATAGAGGTAATCTAAAAGCACGTTTCTGTGTTCGTGGATGAGTTGTATGTATAGGGAGGCCTTGTGCGTGGTTTGACTCGATCGTCCCCACGACGTCTACCTTTGAAGGTGCTCGTATGTAGCTGCCGTACTTGTCAATGAAGCCAAGAAACCTACCGCTCTCCCTCATTACCTCTGTATACAATAGCTCCGATTCTCACAGCACCGTTTATTATCGGACGCTGGTAGTGGGCGTTTGAGTTCCGAGTGGACCCCTCATGATCCCTGCCATTGCAGCCGGAGACAACGTCGACAGCCTCATATATGAAGCTGAATGCCCTCTTTATTACATGTACGAAGCAACACTGGTCCATCATACAGCATCTCGAGCTCACCAGCGTCATTGGTTACATAAAATTGAGACTACAGCTTCAACTACTTTTTGCAGTGTCCGGGCACTGACAGGACAGTCCAAGCCGAAGCACATAAGCGCTTCTACCAGGACTGTGGGTCATAAGCCGCAGCTCCCTTCTCGACTTTGCAGCTTTTCCAACAGCGTCGTTGCACCTCCAATATCCTTGAGCACTCGTTGACGTGTGAAGACGATATCGTCACGACGACTACTAGACTTCACGGAGGTTGCCTCATTTCCAGAGATCCATCAAACTTGAATTCACCACTACTGCAGACCGTCCATTTTCTCTCGCAACTAAGATTCTCAGCACATTCCAGGATCAACACGACCCATTCATTCAACGTCTAGTTCAATCATCAAGGACCTTCTGAGATATTGAGCCCCTCAGGCGGTTTCTGTCCATATCCGCTGGTCGCTTCTCGACATTATTACAGGATATCTACGAACTCCTCAACCCACCATCCCACCACTATCCTGACTTGAAAGCACTCTGAAGTACGAAGCGCAGCGAGCGCCTTCCAACAACACATCACATTGTTTCTCCGCATCCTTTAACATGGCCCGATCACGTCCAGCCCTCCACATCACTAGAGAGACTCCATCAGAATCGTCATCATCAAGCTCCCCAGAGAGGGCCGGCTACGATGATACGGACTTCTTCATGGCTCAAGCCAATGACTCACAGTCTTCGATCGGCGTTTCTACATTTCGGGAGATGACAGTATCACCATCAACGGAACGAGAGCATCGATTGTCACCTGTCAGCCGCCTCCCGCCCGAACTCTTGATAGCCATTTTCTCGAAAGTAGGCTCTACAATGGACTTGAAGAACTGTATGCTGGTTTCAAAGACTTGGGCGAGGAATAGTGTGGATTTGCTGTGGCATCGCCCACTGTGCAACGACTGGAAGCATCTGCTGAATGTGGTGGCATCAGTGAGAAAGACCGACGGATTCTTTGCCTACTTCGACCTGGTCAAGCGGCTCAATCTGTCTCAGATTCACGAACAAATCAGTGATGGAACGGTACAGCCGTTCATACATTGCAAGAGAATAGAAAGACTTACATTGACGAACTGCAAAAGGTTGACTGATAGTGGTGTAAGCGCTCTGATAAAAGGGAACAGGAGTCTTCTAGCGCTGGACATTTCGTTCCTGGAGTCCGTAACGGACCATACCCTACTGACAGTGGCAGACAACTGTGTACGGCTTCAGGGGTTAAATATCACAGGCTGCGTAAAGGTTACTGATGATTCGCTCGTGCCGGTCTCGGAGAATTGCAGGCATGTAAAGAGAGTAAGTATTGCTGACGTGAGTGAGCTATGTTCATTTGCTGACCATTGCACAGTTAAAACTCAATGAGTGCTCGCAAGTCACGGATCATGCCATACTCGCATTCGCCCACAATTGTCCTTCAATGCTTGAGATCGACCTGCATGGGTGCAAGCTGATCACCGGCCCTTCCGTCACTGCTCTTTTGTCTCGAGGTCGTCATCTCCGTGAATTGAGGCTCGGCCATTGCTCCCTCGTCACAGACCAAGCCTTCTTAGACCTGCCCAGCACTATCACCTATGAGAGCCTCCGCATCTTGGACCTCACGGCTTGCGATCAACTAACAGACGCCGCATTGGATCGGATAATAAGTGTTGCGCCACGTCTCCGGAACCTCGTCCTGGCTAAATGTAGGCTCATCACGGATCGCGCCGTTCAGTCGATCACAAAGCTGGGCAAGAATCTCCATTACGCCCACCTGGGCCACTGTCAGCAAATCACTGACAACGCTGTCATCCAACTCGTGAAGCTGTGCAATCGCATTCGGTACATCGACCTAGCATGCTGTCATCGTCTTACAGATGCCAGTGTGCAGCAGCTAGCTACATTGCCAAAGCTGAGGAGGATAGGGCTGGTGAAGTGTCAGGCGATAACGGATAGAAGTATACTCGCGCTGGCCAAAGCAAAGCTGGGGCCTCATGGGCAGATAGTTGGGACCAGTAGTCTAGAGAGGGTGCACTTAAGCTACTGTGTGCACTTGACATTACAGGTGAGCAGAAATCTGATCCACGAGTTCACTGTGATGTTGCTGACATGAATTCGTAGGGCATTCATGCTCTACTAAATCAGTGCCCGCGTCTTACGCATCTCAGCTTGACAGGTGTACAGGCCTTCCTCCGCGAAGACCTGACAGCGTTTTGCCGAGAAGCACCTCCCGGTACGTCTTTCATTCCCCCGCTAATTTCATCCATTCTCCTGCTGATGCATCTTTTCCATGATAGAGTTCAACGTACACCAACGCGAAGTCTTCTGCGTCTTCTCCGGCGTCGGCGTCAACAAGCTGCGCAACTTCCTCAACCAGGAATCCCTTCAATATGACACCGAGGGGACGATGTACGACGATGCTGATCTCGAAGAAGAGGCGGACGAACAGCAGGTAGCGGGAATGATGCATGCGACGGGACTAGGCGGAGATGATGACGAGATGGACGAGGAGAACGAGGGTGGGGAGGGAAGTCAGGATGGCGTGGATCAGGAGGGATGACGATGGACCTGATACGATCGATATCAAGATCGATGATTTGCTCGTGACCGAAGCGGAGCATAACGACAAGAAACGAAACATAAACCATCTCAGAGAATGGAAAGGACATTGAACGAGGGTTTAGAACACGGCAAAAAGGGGCTTCTTTTTCCTTTACAGATATTTTCCTAACGGATACCCCAAAGTTCGCATGCATCATTCACGGCCGGTATGAAAGACATGGAAGAACTCCTCTTCTTTGTTTCCTTCCCATCCATCAAATAAGTGTAAACTTTCCCCCGTTTAACGACATGGTCACGTTCATAGATCTCGCAGTCGGTTCCACAACTTTGATTCTCTCACCACAAGTACCTGCTTCGTAACGAATACTACATACGTATCAAGGTAAACTTTCAACCAGCGAAGATATGTGCACAATCGTAGTAGAACTCCACGACCCCGCAACACCGGCAGTCCTAACAGCCCGACTCCAGGTGTAAGAGGATGGGTTCTATACCTGAAGTTGACATCTACTGTGTATGTAAAGATAAGACGTCAACACAAACCATCTTGAGAGGGGACAAGCACTGGGGCCATAGCATAGGCGGCGAAACTCGTTGGAGAAATAGATGCGATGGTGATAGATATCCACACGGTCCTGGAGATAAAGTACATTGGACAAATGGCAAGCAAGAGTGAAGAGTCGTTGTTGGGATAGTAAGAGCCCATAATAATATCAGTGTGATCTATATAGTACCTCCCAAAAACCCCTAAACATCCCCCCCGGGCGCCAGCCCAACCGTGTTATCGTGTATGTCACAATCAACCTAAAAAACAAAAGATGGCTATAAATGAAACCCCAATCCCGCCCACTTCGCCCTCCCCTTCCCTTTCCATTTGTCCTTGTCCTTGTCCGTGATATCCCTCTTCTTCTCTCTGCTTCTGGGTAGGATTCCATCGCCACTCCCTACTGCTCCACTTTCGGTTTCGGACCAACGCTGGGTGTTTATGTTTGTGATGGGGCTGGTGCGGCCCATGCCGACGATGGCGAAGGAGTCCATTGTTGCGGTGCTGAATCGGTGGGTTGGATTCGTCTTGCTGTTGAGCACGCGTAGATAGTTGGGATTGGGATTGGAGGGTTGGGTTTTGGGTTGAGCATGGGTGTGGGTGTGGGTGTGGGCGTGGTCTGGAACGGGGGAGTAGATTGATGACGCCGGACGCTGCTGGTAGTTGTCAGGGTGGTGGATGCGTGCGGGTTTGAGATGCGGCGGGAGGGAGTCCCAGCGTGGTGGGTAGGTTGTTCCTGCTCGTGACAGCGTAGCGTTGATGCTTTCGGTGGTGGTGGGATTGGCGTTGGGGTTGGGGGAGGTGAATGATTTGCTGGAGGGGAGAGTGCGAGATTCGAAAAGGGTGGAGTAGAGAGATGAGGGGGATGGGAGGGTTGTGGGTTTCCGTGCTGCGTCGGAGGAGTGTGCTGGGGGCACGTAGACTGCTGGTGGGAGTGTGTGTTGCAACGAGGGCTGGGGAGAGAGTGTACACATGAAGGCGTCAACAGAGGCTGTGGTGGGGATGTATGCTGTCGCTGCTAATGTTCCTCGGGTCGACGGTGTGACAGACGGTGGGTGGTGGGATGCGGAAGCCTGCGGGTTCGAGCGTGTTCGCGTCCTCGTTGTCGCCGTGCGTGAGCGACGACTCGAATTTTGGACTGCTGCCAAGTCTTTGGAGGTGACGAATGGTAGTCGATATACAGGCTTAGAAATCGTTGGCCATGTTGACGACCCAAAGAACAGCTTATCGGCTTCGGGATTCTGCCTCACGGCCTTAGGGGCCAGCTTTTTGGGCACTGGTTGGGTGCTTCGAGACCGTGTGATCGCAGAAGGGGCAAGTATAGATACAATCGCCTCACTTTGGAACTCGGAATCTGACCCTGTCTCTTCAAGAGCCAGGAGACGAGGATTTGAATGCTCGAACTTGACCTGCGGCTTTGTCCGTCTCCTCAACAGCGTTCGAAAGCCTTTGCGAGGTTTGTCCGAATCACTTACTATCGGCCGTGGTGCCGTTGCTTTTTCGGGTGATGCTATAACGAAAGCTTCCGTATCGTACAGCTGTTCTGTTTCCAGTATCGGAGGCTCAAACAGCTTCCCAGCTGGCATCCTGTTCAGTCCCATGTGCATGTCCAGCGGCAGCGGTGCCCTCATTTGCTTGTAGTTCTTCTCGAACAACGCTTGTCGGCAATTCCAATCCACTCTCGTTCTCTCCAACACGAAATCTAGCCCCTGAGCGTGATACTCAATCGTATCCTCTTCTGCCGCGAATGAGTTCAGGCACTTGTCGAACGCCCTCTTCGCTTTTCTGAAGTCGCTGAGCTGGAAGAGAGATATGCCTAGGCAATGCCAGCCAACCGCAAAGTCTGGTTCGAGCTTGAGGGCCTTGGCAAATGCTTCAGCTGCAAGGAAATACTCGCCAAGTAAACCTCTTATAACGCCGATGTTGAACCAAAGACAAGCTCTTCTAATGGTCGCTCCGCACTGGCGGAGGATGCGACGATGAGCAGTGAGCGATTGCTCCCACTCCAGGTTGTGGAAAAGGAGCGTGGAGTGGGACCAGAGGTCGACAGCTTCAGAGAAGGTGAGAGACAAATGAGTGGGAGGCGGAGCGTTCGGAGGTGTGGGAATGGGAGAGCTTGAGAAGCAGACAGCGTTGACGGAGGTGTCTTTGGCGGTTGTCATATGGTTACACGGCCTACCTAAGAGACGTCTGGGACGATGAGGAAGTGATCTTGATGTTTAGAAGTGGAACAGAGAGTAACATGCCAAAGGTTCAAGAGGATCGTGCCTGCCAGTGAATGAGGCAGTCATGGGACCCTTCGAGGGTACTGTCGTCGGATTCACCGTAGTCACAGACATAAGGCTTTGGCGGGTTTGGAAAGCGTACCCGTCGTTTCGTGCCGAACATGATGCCCTCCACGGCGTGTAATCGACTTGTAAGCTTAGCAGAGGAATAGTGGTACTGAAGTCGTCAACGGGTTCTGACCGCGAGGCAAGTCGGAATTCTTGCGAAGCCGGAAATTGTGATTCTCATATCACTACATGAGTAAGTCCAACGTGGCATGAAACCAACGCACTGGCGGGAAAGCTGATTGAAGTATATGTAGTAGACTACTTGAAGCTCTGATGTAGTGGAGATCGATATGTATGGACGAGCATCTGCTTATCAAGAAGCTTGAGATCTAAGTCCAGACCAGGGGAAGGCGCATACAGACATAGATGAGGCGTTGCTGGAGCATACACTCTGCCTGCGTCAGAATCTGGAGAGGAGTTGACCACGTAAAAGCCGGTGAAGAACACTCTTCATCACGGAACACCACATCGCTCTCGGAGTTCGCTGAGAAGGAATTAAAAACATATCAGGTAGGTTAGGAAGAGAAGAGAAGCAAAAGCTCAGACACGAAGGTAGGTACCGTCGTGTCTTACGAAAATCAACTTTATGGTTTTGCTCCGATTCGAACCAGCCACCTCTGCTCGCGTCCTACTTAGGAATTCAAAGATGGACGGCCCAAATAGGGTGTCAAACTCGACCGTTTCGCGTTTGCTTTTGAGCTAAGATGACTGGATGAAGAGAAGTTACCATAATAGAGAATATCAAGCAATCTGGCGCAATCTCGGAAGCCGACACAATGGCAAGAAGTACTCTGAGAGTCAGAACGGCCTAAGATCTCCAGTATGTGCATCAACAGCGCGTCAATGCAAATATCGCTCGCTCGATGTGTAACGACGCCGACGGCAGCGGAGATCATGCTCTCCTGTCACATTGAGCTCTTCAGAGATGCTGGTTGAGTTGGAATGCGCCGTTAGAATGTTGCAACAGAGACCTGGAGCAGCCGATGGAGATATGACCAGTGATAGAAAAACTCGCCTCAATGGCACAGCAACAGAACTTGATAGGAAGACCTGAAAAGTGGTCATATACTTTGTTCCTAATTCGACTTGGTCCAGGCAATGAGCATTTCGTAAGACACCAGGCCAACATTTTCGAATTCTTCTCTTCTCCAACCAGCTGGTGCCTTTCTACAATGTTCTCATACTCTTTTGAGTCAGCTCTAGGACCCAGCCATATGAGCGTGGTAACTGTGCCGAGACCATTCTGTTCAAGATACTCTCGGAACAGATCTGGCTCGCTGGGGTATATGAAGACTCATGCTTGCGCCGACTTCGTAGTAGGATCGAGATTCCATGTCCCTCCAATGACATGCACACGATCCTTAGAGAGGTACTTGTTAATTTGAGCCGATGCTTCGACGCCGAATAGATCTAGACTGGGGTTGTCTTGGAGAATCAGGGCTTCAAGGAGATCGCTTCCACTGCTATAGAGAGTGTGGTGTTCGGCGAGCGAGGGAGGACATCTCTTATTGTCGACACAATCGACGTGGACAAAGAAACGCAGCAGTGAGCATATTGCGAAGGTGTTGGAGACAGCTCTGGTACATCCATCAACGGTGTTTGGTGATGGTCATCATTGTATGATGGTGCGACGTTGCGGTCTGGCGAAGAGTTGACAAATCGGTAGCGTTATCGACAAACGAGCAAGGATTTTGAACCAACTACCCCTCCAGGCCCCGAGCCCGCGTACCACCACGAGGAGCTTCATGCATATCATGATGTGACCTCCACAGCTACAGTCCGGTCCACGGCTGACTTATGAGAATGCTACAACGATGATACATTGGAATTAGTTCTTGACTCGGTGCTGAGTTCTGTAGCAGCTACCAGTCTTGAATTGGAGCATCGCCAAGGTAATCTATCTACTTGCTCCTCTACGATGTGATAATCACTCATATAATGCAGGGTGACGTCTCAAGATGGCACTTAAATCGAAGATCTTAAATCCAATTGCTTTCACGCCTTTGCCAGTCACCGTTATCACCTCAGTCGTTTATTCAGGCCTTATTGTCGCTCTCCTGGTTATACACCTTGTTGTGCCATCAGCCCCAAGCAACCCAACTCCAGTGAAAGGGATCGATCTTGTTGAGGCTTGGAAAGATTTGCAGGAACTTAGCAATGGTTTTCACCCGTATAATAGCAGAAGGAATGACCATGTCCGCGATTGGCTGCTCCGAAGAATCGAAGCAATACTGGATGATAATGGAATAGACCATTCGAGCGATCCGTACAATGAGCTCCACCATGGAGACGCAGCTGCGTCACAAGTTGTGGTCTTCAATGATGTCGTATCGAACGTTACGTTCTCTTCCGACGGAGCCAAGAGTAGTTCCAGCCACGAAAGCAAGCCTGGCACAAGTGTCTATTTCGAGGGGACCAACATCATCGTCTACATCCGCGGCTCAGAGGACGACGATGGGAACTGGTGGAACAAACCAAATGGGAAATACAATGGGCTGGGTGGCGTGCTGGTTAACGCGCACTACGATAGTGTCTCCACTGGTTTCGGGGCTACAGACGATGGTGTCGGAGTGATAACCATCATTCAGCTCATCAAATACTTTACCACCTCGGGTCATACACCAAAGAAAGGGATTGTTGCGCTTCTAAACAACGGCGAGGAAGATTTCCTGAATGGCGCGAGGGCATTTAGCCAGCATCCTGTGTCTAGCTTCGCGCACACCTTCCTCAACCTCGAAGGAGCTGGTGCCGGTGGACGAGCAACACTCTTCCGAAGCACCGACACCGAAGTGACCAGATTCTATCAACGAAGCAGATACCCATTTGGTACTGTTATCAGTGGAGATGCCTTTAACCGCGGTTTCATTCGTAGTCAGACAGATTATGTCGTCTTCAACGGTGTCCTCGGTCTTCGAGGTCTGGATGTAGCCTTCATGGAGCCAAGAGCTCGATACCACACTGATCAAGATGATACTAGACACACCAGCGTCAACTCGCTCTGGCATATGCTCTCAGGGGCATTGGCAACAATGCAAGGATTAACATCCGACGCTAGCTCCACATTCGGTGGCGAGAGCGCAGATAGAGGGAAGGTCAATAGTGGTCAAGGTTCTGAAGCCGTGTGGTTTGACCTGTTCGGCCGCGGCTTCGCTGTGTTCCGGCTCCGGACTCTCTTTGCACTTTCGATCTCTCTTCTTGTTGCAACCCCGTTGATTTTGATCGTTATCAGTGCCGTTCTGTACAAATCCGACAAGCTGTATCTTTTTTCGGGGTCGAAACACCATCATCACGCTGAAGGTGATGATAGCGTACCGCTGTATGGATGGCGTGGCTTTTTCAGGTACCCAACTACCTTCATTGTCGCATCGGGAGCTGTTGTTGGCTTAGCTTTTCTTATCACTAAGATAAACCCTTACATCATATATAGTAGTCAGTATGCTGTATGGAGCATGATGATGTCGGCGTGGCTCTTCGTTGCCTGGTTCGTCTTCCGAGCAATAGACTTTGTCAGACCAACGGCACTACATCGAGCATACTCCTTATTCTGGATGTGTCTTGGAGGATGGGTTGTGTTGGTTGTTGCCACTGTCTTTGAACAGAGTCTAAAGCTTGCGGGGGTCTACTTTATGGTTTTTTACTTCTCTGCAATCTTTCTGGCCACCTTAATCTCTTTCCTGGAGCTCTTTACACTACCTCGCAAGTCAGAGTATGCAGACCTTGCTAAGAGACAACAAGATCGGCATATATTGAGCCCCAGGTCGGGCAGTATTTCTAGCAGCAGGGTGCTAGCACCATCAGCGGACGAGCGCTTGCAAGAGAGCGCAGAGCGAAGGGAACCCCATGACGAGGAGCCAACAGAGACGACTTCACTTATACGCGGTGACCGCGATACCACCTTCGCCAACTATACGGGATCTGGTCGTGAAAGAGCATCCGGTGGTGAAGAGAACGACCTAGAGAACACAAAGCTGATGAAGGTTTATGGCGATGAGCAAGGCTGGAGTTGGTCGCTGCCTACGTGGACGTGGTTGCTCCAGTTCATTCTTCTAGCGCCGATCGTCATTATCCTCGTCGGCCAGATTGGTCTTCTTCTAACTTCAGCTATGCATCAGACTGGAGCAGATGGCAATTCTATGATCCTCATATACATTGCCATTGCAGTCTTCTCTATCCTTGTCCTTGCGCCACTCGCGCCCTTCCTCCATCGCTTCACCTACCATATCCCGACGTTTTTGCTTCTGGTTTTCACCGGCACGCTGATCTATAACCTTGTTGCGTTTCCGTTCTCCACAAATAACCGACTAAAGCTGTACTTCATCCAGACCGTCGACGTGGAGAGTGGGATTAACGAGGTCTCACTGACCGGTATAGGAAATCCTTATCTAGCAGAGACGATCAGAGGCCTGCCCAGCGCTGCTGGCCAAGATTTGAATTGCTCGGAGGACCCAAGGGGCGAAAATGGCCTCATCAAATGCATCTGGAATGGTCTTCCACCGAAAGTTGTTGACAACACCCATCCGAATATACCTCCAGAACTCGGCTATGCAGACTGGCTCTCCTTCAATGTCACCCGTACTGAAGGCAAGAAGGAAGCTCGTTTCCACATCTTCGGCCGTAACACACGCGCTTGCAAGATTACTTTCAAATCACCGATCTCGGGGTTTAGCGTCGACGGAGCGGGCAGTGACAGCCGCTTTCAGTCTGTTTCTGCAGATGGTAGCAGCGAGGTCAGACTGTGGAGTAGGACATGGGAGAAGCCTTGGGATGTCAATGTCAGTTGGGATGTGAGTGACGGGAGTCATGGCGGGGAGGGAGGGTTAGATGGAAAGGTCGTGTGTCTCTGGAGCGATGCCAATGAGAGTGGAGTCATTCCTGCACTTGATGAGATCAGGAGATTTGCACCCGATTGGGTGGCGGTTACAAAGCTTGGTGATGGATTGGTGGAGGGTGGTAAGGCTTTCATGATCTAACATACAGCTCGATGATCATCACGAAAAGGCATCTCTTGGCGTTGCTGGTTATACAGTTCGTCCATTCCGCTAGCATTGGCATTGTTGGTGGTGGAAAGGCGCCATAATTGTATTGCTTGTCCAGTCCGTCACATCTGGCCGTTTCTTGCTACTGTTCGTAATCTGAAAGCCAGGTCAATCCAGCACACAAGTAAACTTCAAAGCGCGAATACTAAATATTTCACCCATCAACATAACTAAGGTCGTGCAAAGGGGGTCCCTTCCGTCACAGCGCCCACACAGAATCTTCGCTTCGACCAACACCCTGCACCAAGTTTGCTACTGTAACCGCTTGAACCAACAAACGTTTTAACCACACGCCTCCAAAACCTACAACGAACCACGCCGCCAAAAGTCGGTCATCGTGGCGTCCTTCGCAATTGCAGATATACCTGCAGCAATCTCTTCATTTTATAATTCACTCCACTCACAGCTCCCTGAACCTCTTCAGTTGTACATAACACAAGTGACGGCAAACCTACGCTCGACTTCTCTGCTTCTCCCAAAAGCGACTCGAGTCCATATCTCAGAGCTTGCCCGAAACGTCTCATTTACCTCGCCAGAACTTCTAGCAACTGCATTTCTGACATTCATCCTCGCTTTCGTCTCGATGACCAGCTGGGGCCGACGCTTCGGCGGATGGGCCGGGCGATATTCACCTTCCGTGGCACCTTCGGGCCCTCCACCAGAAGTTTCCGACAGTGATTTCAGCTACCTCACCGCTGATGACATTGTCGATCCGCCACGACGAGTCTACGATCCATACAAGTCTAATCTCCCACGTCACAACATCATCACAAGGCCGCACGACCCGAGCTTGGGTCCAGATATCCTGGTGTTAAAGCATAGAGGTGTCACTTATCCACTGCATTTTCCAGCTTACAGCATCGGTGACGGAGAGCTGACGGTGGGCGACCTAAGAGAGGAAGCAGCACGACAGACAGGCGCGGAAGACAAGCGACGGATAAAATTGCTTTACAAAGGGCGCATCCTCAAAGACGACTCGAAACCTTGTAATGCGGAAGGTTTGAAACAACAGAGCGAGATTCTGTGTGTCATCAGCGAGGCGCTGCCAAACGGCGCTCCTATGGACGAGGATTCAGACAGCGCGGATGAGAGTGTGACTGGACCAACCGTGGAGGTTGATGGCACAATATCGGCGCCTGGGAGGAAGAAGAGGAACCATAGGAGCAAGAAAAAAGGGAAAAAAGGCGGGAGTGGAACCAGCAGTCCTCGCAACGAGAATCTCGCTCCGCCTGACCCGACAGCCTCCTCCACTACATCCCGCCCTACCACCCCGGCGCAACCTAAAACCGCCCTCGAGAAACTAGATGAACTCGCTTCTACGTTTCATACGAAATTTGTTCCACAATGTGTGCAGTACATGACGAATCCGCCGCATGACACAAAGACAAGGGATCTCGAGTACAAGAAGCTGAGTGAGACAATCCTGGCGCAGGTGATTTTGAAACTAGATGCGGTAGAGACGGAGGGCGATGTGGAGGCGAGGCAGAGGCGGAGAGATCTCGTGAAGGAGACGCAAGCGATGTTGGGGAGGTTGGATGTGGTGCATGGAAGTCGCAGTTAGAGGACCTGCGGAAAGGCGTTTGTGGGTAAAGGGGGATTGGGTGATGGAGAGGTCAGGCACTTATTTTCCCGGCATCAGTTGGCGTACTCTACTTCAATGATCGAGTTTTAATCACTAAGATTAGTACCTTACATAGACGAGTTCAACGGATCCGATGAGTAGGCTTGGGAGTCTATTTCCTGACATACTCCTACGACCAGAGCATATGGCAATCAGATCTCATTCTACGAACAAACCATCCCACCCCAACTCCACAGTATGCCAAGACCCCGCTCCTACCCTCATCGACCCTCACTGTCTCCTCTACCCGAGATCTCCTACATTGCCAGCCATCACGCCACGCACTTATCGAAGGCCCTTACTCCCTCTCCCAATCTGCACTTGCAGCAACCTCCGCCGCACAACCTCCTCACCAATATCTCCACCTACATCCTCCATCCCCCATCCCCATCCCCAGCCCATGTCCAAGACCCTCCACCCGTACCCAAAACCCAACATTCCACGTCCCAACTTCGTCCGCAGCCTTCGTCCCCACCAATGAATTCGTAGACCGATCACATTACCAGCCCCTCTCGACGAACCCGAAGATAACCTATTATATCACTTCGCTGCATAGTCGAGAACGACACATTACCATCCAAGCCGAGCGACGAATCTCTACATCTACCTTACACCACACTCGCAAACCCTAGCTGTGGCACCAGTGCGTATCTCAAGTCCACGCCATCGCATTTCCTATAAGCACAGCAGCAACCTAGGATATCACTTTACGCAGCGGATTTGCCCCGGGCTACAATCTCAGCATGCCATTCTCTGCAGATCCGATTTTGATCTTGAGGATGGCGGTAGGAGGGGGTGGTGGATAGGTAGGCTACTAGGGCTCGTGTGTGGTCGCTATATTCCAACACCGTTGCGTTGGTATTACGACTTTGCCATCATCCGCGCCGTTGTTGGCATCAGAGCGCAGATGTGGGTTGGATCGGGCGGAGTAAATCATTCGTACGGCACGGAGATCAGCCCCGTGTGACAAGTCAAGATATTTGCCGGTTTCCGAAGCCGATGCCTTAGGCGCGTCCAGGCGTTGTATTCTTCCGATGGAGGGAAGTCAGTGTCAGCGATATCCGCGAAGCAGCTGCTGTTGTGCCTATGCGGGGGTTGACGCATGCCGTGGCTTTGTGGGCGGCAGGGGCGGTCTAGATAATTGCACCGGGTCGTTTGTGGGGTTTGGCGGAGACCTTTCGAGGGGGTTTCGGAAGGGAGGGAGAAGTTGTGGTGCGGATTTCGTTTGATTTTGTTGGTAGGATTGGAAGAGAAATATAAGGGATGGTAGACTTATACGACGTGTAGGCTTTTTTAGTGGAAGGAGGTAGCGCGTCTTGTATGTCGTTAGGATTTTCCACCGAATTAAGCTCCATGGTATGGTTAGTGGTGAAGGCTTGTCTGGATGAGAGGGACGGATTGCGCATAGCATATGGCCGTGTTCTCGGATAGTCAGCGTAACTCAAGCCTGGATCAACATCTTCATGATCTATTTAGCCGGATAACAAGGCAAACAAGGCGAGTGCTGTGGCCTATTAGCAGAGGTCAAACACTGTTTATCACACCTTAGTGGTTTCCTCGCAATTCACCTGTCCAACTATTCAGGGGTATATCGATACGCCTACACAATGATCCGCGAAAGCATGATTGAAGCACAACTGCCCTACCGACATCGAACATGCACGCTTAAACTAGGACATAGAACGCACACATCTGGAGAATTGATCTTAGCTTTATATTCAATTTGAAGATGATATGATAGGGCGCATCACTCACCATGGACAACCCCAGAATCATAGAGACCCAGAAACAAATATTGTTGAACACCTTCCTCCCCCTCACATACTTCGTCCGCTGTAACATGACAATCGGCAATTGCATCATCTGTGCGAGGAAGCCGTACCCTCTAAGCTTCTTCGTGATGCAGCTCATGACTAGTTCGTGCCCGAAGGCGCTGATGAGGAAAGTGATGAGGGTGGCAATAGGCCGTGAGAAGCGTGGGCGGGAAGCACCGTAGACATGCCGCCGGAGGAAGTGGTGGACAGGGATGTTCCATTCGCGCGAGAACTCGAGCCTGTGGACTGTCAGAATTCGATGATGAACGAGGAGAGTAGTGGTAAAGCACATGCCAGTCACAGGAGTTCCACCAATCGGAATAGAAGTGTCGGTCTGCGAAGCAGGTAATCTCGGCAAAGGCGCCTAGAATGTATTCGAAGATTACGAGAAACACAAGGAGCAAAGTGACCATGAACGGGAAAAGAAGCATGCTAATGCTCTCTGCGAGTATGAGGCCTTTCTCAGACAAACTTTCCACACCCTCGAGCCGCAGTGCTGACTCGTGCAGAACAGGCACGATGAATTCCTCGCTGGTAATCGTCAACAAAAAGATGCAGCCAAAGACGGCTAGTATTTTCCAAGATAATTCCATCCATTGAGTTCTCACTGTCCGCGGATATTCAAGCTCATAGCATAGCGTAGGACATAGGATGTAGTCGACGTAGTTGCCAAGTGTCAGGTTCTGCGGGTATGTCACTCGTCCCAGTGGAGATGTGAGCTCTAGAGCTAGGTCTTCGCGCAGCTGCGTGAGAGCTTCTCTCTCATCTTGGTGCTTCTTGTCCTCTTTCTCTTGGTCTATCTCATTGAGCTTCGTGCCGGAGCTTGGGTATTTCACCGCCGCCGCGGTCGAGGCGGTCTCTGGATTGTCCAATGCCCACAGTCGCCGCTCTGTCTCGCTCAAATGGCCATTGTAGAATGCATAGGAATGCATCTTCATCAAAAGGGTAAGAGTGTGCAAGGTGAAGAAAACTTGTGCGGTCCACGTCCAGTTGAGCATGAATGGCCAGCTGCGAGAGATCAGATCTGATACATTGTATGCGTATACCAGAGAGCCACTCACTTCACCCAAACAACGAGCCATCCGGCCTGTAATATACTCTGCACTGCCATACCTCCTTTTCCCCAACTTAAAAATCCTTTGCTACGCCTGAAGAAACGCTGCAGCGGTAGGCTGATTGCTGTGCTGGCCACCATGACACCATCACTCAGACCCAATTGCCAAGTGTTCGCTGTGAGAAGACTCCAGACTCTGACACGCATAGGATTTCCTGTGTCCTTAATGTTTCTCAGCATAGTGGTGATAACCATGATAGCCAACCCTATCCAGAATAGTGTGAAGAAGCCCCTAAAATCTCGGTATTCGCTGGTTGGGTGGAAGTGAGATACGCGTGGGGCGTAGTCGATGGTGGGAAAAAGGCGGTGTTTTTGCTTTTCTCGGACTTGCTTTCGTGCAGAAGAGATGGACTGGAGGGAGGGAGGCGCATCGGGAGGGATAGGTGTCGAACGCCCACTGCATTAAATTGAGTATGTTTGTCGTACTTTTTGGAGGGCTCTGAGCTACCTAGAGACTCCTGATGGCACATCTGAGGTGCCATTAGGCTTCAGACTTCGCTCCTCACTTTGCGTGCGAAGCACTCGAGCGTTGATGGGCTTCACAGCGCGAGGCCGCAAGACATGGTCCGTACCATCATGAGGATGATGTGACGGTATATCATTCATGCTGAGGATCCCCTTCCACGTATCAGTGGCTGAGTTTAGTAATTCGGCGTGTATTGCTTGTGGTCAAGCTTCTCTGCGAAGTTGAAGGAGAGGTAAGAACTGGTGTTTGCTGGAGGTGCTGACTACGGAACTGACAAAGAGGGTCGGTAATGTTTAAGGGTATAGAAGTCTTTTGGCACATAGTGTTGTACAAACGTGTCATTTGTCTCTGCAGCATGCATGACCTTCGCCGTTCACCCACTGCGCCTGCGCTTGAGCTCGGATATCAACGTTGGCAAGCTTGGCCTTCTGCTCGGATTTTACCGACTACGTAGTACAGTAAGATACATAGATCCGTGGTTGAAGACTACCCCCAAGACGGATTAGTCTGGTATCAGTGGTCTTCACCAAACAGACGTCAGAGGTTGGATTCTTTGGAGACCGATCTGAAGCAACGAGCGCACTGGAGATTGTCTTCACTTTTGCAAGAGCCTTTATTGTTAGCCTGCGTATCCTCTGATTTTCTGGGGTCCTTGAGACCGCCATGAGCTCTTGTACGATTCTTCATCCCCTTCTGAACGGTTGACTACTGACAGACAATAGTGAAGCAGTTCATTCGGAATGTACGCGCCTCAAAGACAATTGCCGATGAGCGGGCAGTTGTCCAGAAGGAGAGCGCGGCGATCCGCGCAAGCTTCAGGGAGGAGAGCGGAGATTCGAATATTAGGTATGTCCCAGGATACAGGCCTCTGCGCTGCATCGACGGGCCGTACTTATCCGGCTCTTAGGAGGAACAATGTAGCCAAGTTACTATACCTCTTCACCCTCGGCGAACGAACACATTTCGGGCAGATAGAGTGCCTAAAGCTACTGGCCTCGCCGCGGTTCGCAGACAAGCGACTTGGTTATCTGGGAACAATGTTGCTACTGGACGAGAATCAGGAGGTTTTAACTCTAGTTACGAACTCGCTGAAGAAGTAGGAGTACCGCATTCTGTAACCTGGTTGTAGATGCTAACTCTCGCCTTGAACAGTGACCTGAACCACTCGAATCAATATGTTGTAGGTCTCGCGCTGTGTACGCTTGGCAATATCGCCTCCATTGAGATGTCCCGAGACCTTTTCCCCGAAATCGAGAATCTGCTCTCAACCGCGAATCCATACATACGAAGAAAAGCCGCGCTTTGCGCCATGCGAATATGTCGGAAAGTCCCCGACTTACAAGAGCACTTCCTTGAGAAGGCGAAGTTACTACTCTCGGATCGAAATCATGGCGTCTTACTGTGTGGGTTGACCTTGGTCACGAGTATGTGCGAGGCAGATGAGGCAGAAGGTGGAGAAGAAGGCGTGGTAGAAATGTTCAGGCCACTAACTGGTGGATTAGTTCGGACATTGAAGGGGTTGACTAGCTCAGGTTACGCACCAGAACACGATGTGACGGGTATTACGGATCCGTTCCTACAGGTAAAGATATTGAGATTACTTAGGGTTTTGGGAAGAGGAGATGCACGAACAAGCGAGCAGATCAACGATATCCTAGCACAGGTGGCAACCAATACCGACTCCTCGAAGAATGTTGGCAATTCAATCCTCTACGAATCCGTTCTTACTATCCTCGACATTGAAGCAGACTCAGGCCTTCGAGTCCTAGGAGTCAACATTCTTGGCAAATTTCTATCGAACAAAGACAACAACATCCGCTACGTGGCTCTGAATACCCTAATCAAGGTGGTTGCAGTGGAGCCAAATGCAGTCCAACGACATCGGAACACGATACTCGAATGCTTAAGGGACCCAGACATTAGCATAAGGAGAAGAGCGCTCGATCTGAGCTTCACGTTGATCAACGAGGGCAATGTTCGAGTACTCATCCGAGAACTGCTTGCCTTCTTAGAAGTAGCAGACAATGAATTCAAGCCAGTCATGGCAAGCCAAATCGGCGTTGCGGCGGACCGCTTTGCACCAAACAAGCGGTGGCATATTGATACCATGCTAAGAGTGCTTAAGTTGGCGGGAAATTACGTTAAGGAACAAATACTATCATCCTTCGTACGTCTTATAGCCACTACACCAGATCTCCAAACCTATTCCGTGCAAAAGCTTTACGCAAGCTTGAAGGAAGACATCACCCAAGAAGGACTCACCTTGGCTGGTGCGTGGGTAATTGGAGAGTTCGGAGATGCATTGCTTCGTGGTGGCCAGTACGAAGAAGAGGAGCTTGTCCGAGAAGTTCAAGAAAGCGATATCGTCGACCTTTTCTCGACTATCCTTAACAGCAGCTACGCTACTCAGATAGTTACCGAGTATATAATCACCTCCGCAATGAAACTAACAACCAGGCTCTCGGACCCAGCGCAAATTGATAGAATACGGAGGTTGTTGCAAAGTCGAACCGCGGATCTTAGCACCGAGATCCAACAGCGAGCGGTAGAATATGGCAATCTCTTTGCATACGATCAAATCAGGAGAGGTGTCCTAGAAAAGATGCCACCACCAGAGATTCGGGAAGAGCAGAGGGTGCTTGGTGAAGCTACCAATAAGCGACAATCTAAGGTGATTGGGAAGCCGAAGAAACCGAGCAAGCAGTCCGAGCAGGATATGTTACTTGACTTGATGGGTGGCTCAGACCTCCCAGCAGCAGATCTCAGCGCTACGCTCAACGGCAATCAAAATAATGCAGACCTACTAGCAGACATCCTAGGCGGAGGCAACTCAGTTCGTCCAGTCTCTCAAGAAAATAATCTGCAATCTACGACTTCAACTCATAAGGGTTCCAATGTCAACTCGATCATGGATCTCTTCGACTCTTCCAACCCAGTTACTACCTCCAACATTTCATCACCTCCTCCGAATCAACAACAACAATCCTCCGCATCCGCAGACCTCTTCAGCACTCTCTCATCCGCACCTCCACAATCATCGACATCGTCAGCCGGCAGTACCGCAGCTCACCAAGCCTACAACAAAAACGACCTCAATCTCACATTAGCAGTCCAACGCAACGCAGGCGTGGCGCAAGTCCTGGCCCGGTTTCGAAACACTAGCAACTTCGATCAGATCACAGGCGTCGGTCTGCAAGCGGCAGTACCCAAATCGCAAAAGTTACAATTGAACGCTGTCAGCAAGGCTGAGTTGCAGGGAGGAGAAGAGGCGACGCAGCAGATGAAGATTGCTGGGGTGAATGGGGTATGTCTTCACCATCCTCCATGTCCGCTGTGGAAGTGATGTGCAGTTCGCTGACTATGATCGTAGCCGGCACCGGCAAAGCTGAGGTTACGGCTAAAGGTTAGCTATACGAAAGAGGGCATGGGGCCGATGACGGAGCAGGTGGATTGGTCAGAACCTGCATGATCTTGATATGTTTGTTAGCTTAGCTTCTGATGATAGCTACTTGGTCATCATGGGTCGTTGACGAATGGCGCTGGAGGTCACATGTGCGTGGTAGCAAAAGCGATAGAGAATCAAGTGATCTATTGAGCGAACTAAATCACATGTGATGGGGATTTTATCGTAAAAGTCGAACCCCTCGATATCCAAGCGCCTTTTTTCCAACGAGGAGAGAAAGAAAGAAAAAATACAAGAAGATGTGCCGGTGCTTGTTTGGATTCAGCAACACCGAGGTATTTTCAGTCATAGTGTCTGTCCTCGATCATCGCCGTCAATTGCGATGCAGAGATTAGGGCGTACTCGATATGTTTATCTCAATCGTACTCCCTTCCATCTCCGTCTCCATCTCCGTCTTACCCACTTAAACTATCATCTACATGTCCATCGTATCCTCCTCATTTTCGATCATCGCCCATGACCGTAACCAATCATCACCCAATAAGAACAAGCATGCCATCCATCCTGCAGGCTAGCCGACAAGACAAGACGTAGTCCCCCCCGTACTCTACTCGCACAGAATATTCCGGTCATCTCCCGGCACGCCTGCCATAGCCCCTCGATCCATTCTCAAAACCCGACCGATCCTTCGTTTTCTCCCTACTTCCATCATGTAGCCAATATCCAGAATCCGTGACTTGTGCTCGAGGACCACCGCCGAACCACCTATCCCGAGACCCGTCGTGAGGGCTTCACCGTCCTGCCAGCCCTCGACATGGTCAACTTCAGCGCCTTCGGCCCCTGCCCCGGCGTCGGCGTCGTACCGCACTGCCCCGATACCGTCGCGCGGCGCTCGCCTGCCATCACACCATACCGACTCGGCATCGGCATAGGCGTAGGCCGGCTCCGCACCGCAGTCCCCGCTCTCTTCCGCCCTTTTTCTCGCCGGTACCCTAACGCGTGTGCATGTGCACGCGCATGCGATGGTGAAGGTGAAGGTGAAGGCGAAGGAAGTGGAGCGCGTGGTGCAGGGATGAC
>JAABUP010001871.1_pt1 | contig 42904 bp, 52 predicted proteins | sample 5559201 | NCBI WGS metagenome assembly JAABUP01 (sample SAMN10711887, study PRJNA513373) | rock metagenome | isolation source: Antarctica rocks | place: Antarctica
TACTACTACTACTACTACTACTACTATTATCCCCTAGATCGGGGCTAATTATTCCTTCTGCGAGCCAATTCTTTCAAAGATTCACGAGTTGCATTGCTTTGGGTATCAGAGTACCCGCTCCACTGGAAGACTGGTCCGGGTGCGAGGTAGATGACCAAGTGACTTTTCATCATTGTAGGATCCCTGTGTCCCATGACTCTCCTTGAGCTCTGCCAAGTTCTCCTTCATCCAGCTCCACCCCTCCCCCATCAACCTACCAAGGCGCCCTCGGTAAAATACTCGCCCTCCCCAACTCCTCCATCCCCTCCTGCTCAATAATGACGTACGCCCCCCACGGCTTCTCCTCCGTATACATGACATCGAACAAGCCCATCAACGCCTCCAACAGCACCCGATACGTCAGATGCTGCCCCTCATACTCCGTCGTCCGCGTGCTCTTGGCGATGAAGTAGAACGTTCCGCCTTCGCCTTCCTCGGCCGCGGTGCGTTGCCACCTGAAGGGATCTTCGTGCCCGGATTGGAGGGGCCCGTTGCCGTGGGTGGTGATGTGCCGGATCAAGTGGAGTTGCATTTCTTGGAGGGCTTCGCCGAGGGTGGAGAGGGCGATGGGGCGCATGGGGGTGTAGTAGCCTATTTGGAGGGTGGTGTGCGTGCCGGGGACGGTGTAGGTGTCGGAGGGGTGGGGATCGATTGTGCTGAGGGGTGGAGGGGGGAGGGACGCGGTGGGGGGATTGCTGGTGGGTGGTCAGTGGGGGGGGTTCGTGGTGGAGATGTAGGGATTTTCAGGGGGAGGAGCGCAGGGTGTGTTTTCGTGCTGGGGTGTGGTGAAGGTGGAGAGTTGGGCTTGATAGTCGGACTTACCTTGAGGGAATTGGGATGAGAGGAACGAGCGGGATGGAGGAGTGTGAAGTGTTCGTTCTCAATTGGGTCATTAATTGGGTGAGCGCGGCGGGTGGAAGGAGAGGAGGTGCGGGTAAGGCATGGATGGCGCTGATGAAGGTCAGGAGAAAGATGAAGATAGAATTGTACATGATGGACATCATTCTTGAGGAAGGGAAGATCGAGAGATTGACAACATGGGTGCATGCTCGATGGGGATTTTTCTCTTTGGAAGCGGCGCGTATGGGATGAAAGACACGCTTTGGTATAGTAGCAAGCGACCCGATAGACGAGGGTTTCATACATGACTTGGGTGATGGATGAAGAGATCCAATGGTTTCAAGACAATTTCGAGAAACATATTGTCTAAGGAATTTCGTCTTAACAATTGTGACAGAAATTGCTTCTCTCCTCTAGTGATGTCCTAGGTAGATATTTGAGGAGCTTCTATGCCATACTTTTGCAACAGTTGACAATGTATAGCTATGTATCCAGAGATCTTGGTCACCTGCATCGTCTCTCATACATTGGAGGAGGTGCACTGGTGAAGTGTTATGGAGTCGAAGGAGAGTCGAGGGCGTGAAGCACTTCTAGTGATCTATTTTTAGATTAACCTCAACGGCTGATCTGCGGGGATCTTCAGCGATCCAACTGTCACGAGATGGAGCGGGGACAACATGGCTGAGCATTCTGCGGCGCCTTGGGTTTTCAGTATGGAAACGATGGACCTTCCTCGCTGTGATGACTTGATGGCTTTGAATGTATCAAGTACCATACGTTGACATCGCTCTTGCACCAGAGTACTACGTCCATCAGTCTCTTAAATAAGATCTGTCTCTCATTGTCTCCTTTCATTACCGAGGGCTTAGTCAATAGCCTAAGTGTCTTCTCCCTCTCTGTCCTTTTCGATTAGCTGTTGTACCCATAGCTCGGAGCCGATGTGATATTGATTAATTCTTAGACTTCATAGCTTGAGGGGAGAAAAGCAGTTTGATCCACCATGGCTGAACTACCTCCAGCAGCTACGGCGATGAATCCTACCTTCGAGACCTCTGGACAACAAGCTTACACGCCTCGACCGTTGGGCTCAAACAGCTTTACTGGTACGGTCAACAATGTCAGTATGATCTTGGAAAATCTACATTTCAACGAGAACGACTAACGCCTAGTACTATGATAGTCAGTCAAGGCAGTCGAAGACCGCTATCGGTACAATGCCGTCTCATCTCAGGGTGGGACCAATGCTATAGGCGGCACTAAACTCTTTGACGACCGCCTCCAAGCCAACCTCGAGCTGAGCAGAGACCCCAGCCGCGGTTACAATGCATGGAACAAGAAGCGCCAAGAGGCCATCGATCGAGGTGAAGATCCGAATTCTGAATTTCTGGCAAAGATCGAAGCGAGAGTGCCGGACAGTCATCTTGAACGAGCGTGGAGGAAATTGAGAGGAAAGAAGAAGACGAAAATTGAGGAGAGGGAAGCGAGAGAGGAGAAGGAGAGAATGAAGATGGCGTCGATGACAAAAGGTCCGGAGGGAGAAGAGCAGGGTACTCCTGAAATTTATGTGGGATTCAGAAATGGGAAGGGTGATGATGGGGTTATCAGGTAGGGAGAACATGTTGACATTGCTATTCTTGAATAACGCGAGATGAGGTTGTCGTGATGCTTGAGGACTTCACGTCTCCCAATCAGTAGAGACGCAAAGACAGATGCTAGATTCAAGCGATAGGCTTGAGGAGGAAGCACTAGATCTAAGCGGGGGGAAGTGGTATTGAGGAATGATAAGGGGATCTGAAGACGATCAGAAATCCAAAAGAGCTTAGCTCAGAGATGTGTTGTTTGCTATTAAAACCTTCTACGACATGCGGAACTGCAAAACCCAAAATGCAATAGGGGGTAGCTCATGAATGTGTTGTCTGCTTAAGACACATCCTCAGGAGATCTAAAGATACTTTAAGGTAGATAGTACAAGATCGGAGGTTCAAAAGGGTTTAGCGGCTTTTACAACCAATTTCGGGGACCCGAGTGAGAGACACGACATTGCAAGATCTAAATTTCAGAAAGAGTTTAGCTCAGCATCAGAGATCCAAGTCCATAGGGCTGATTGGGTTTCATTGTCAATCGATGTCCTTATTTGATGTTGTGACACAGAAACTTGTCATGAGGCCAGCAATATGGCACGGTATTCGTAGGCTCAATTGCAATTCATATGCAATAAGCTACAATGCGAGTTTACGAGTAAGACCGTTTTCAACGACATCTAGTTTCCTAGCCCCAAACCGCATCTACGATCCGTAAGTACGTTGATACCCTTCTATCGCTAGGGACACCCCATCGAGGCGTCGAACATGAATTCAGAGCACTAATTTTCCTTTGCAGGATCCGATCTCCAGCAGACTTTGATACCCTCACCCTCCTCCATGCTTCCAATCAAACCGCATTGATCACACTCTGGACCGCCTCCTGGTGTCCATCATGCAAGATCGTTATGCCGCTTGTAAGAGAGTTGATAGAGAAAGAGGGAGCGGGTGAGAACAAAGGCGGCGTTGGGTTCGCAGAGGTCGAATTCGATTCACCAACATTGGGGGAGGTCGCGGGACGATACATGGTGAGTGGACCGGAACAAAAAGATGTATGGCTTAGCCTTCAGACACTGACTAGGAACCTTGTTATAGATCACGAGCATTCCAACGCTACTTGCATTCAGTCGAGGGGAGGCTCAGTTGCAAACTCGGCTGACGAGCGTGAACGAGATGAAGGATAAGGACTTTTTGAGGCTTTGGATTGAAGATGAGGCTATGAGGGGGGAGAGTGGAGGGAAAGGGGGAGGCGATGGGTTGTTTGGGGGGCTATTTGGGTTGGGAGGACGATAACTTTTGGGGTTGGGGGAGAAATGTGTCAATTAAACCTATTGGAGGCACCAAATCTTCTTCGGAGCGTTCCTCGCAGCAATCAATACAATACCGACTCACACGGGTTACTTGCAAAGTTCATTGAGGATCCCCATCCCATCTCATCTCATAGAAGCAAAATGTCAAGATCCCATGTGCTTTCCCCACATGTTGTACTTGAAATTAGACTTACGATGGGCAAAAGTGTCAGTACGTATCAATATCTATATCGGCGTCATAGTTTAGACCAACAACGCCATTGATGTGAATGCTCGCTCCAAGTAAATGCCAATCAGTTCGTAATCTGTCCTTGGTAACGTGTATAGATACCGTCGATCATACCATGAAACGATTCATGATGCTCTTGATCATATTCCAGCCTCCTCTTGCACTCTCTTCACCACTCCTTGCAGAGCCGCGCATGCAGGGCTGTCCGGGAAGTTGTCGAAAAAGCTCTCCCCATAATCGCATGCCATGCCGATCCGTGGATCCAGGGGCACTGCACCAAGAAAAGGTATGCCGGTTTCTTTGGCCAGCGTTCGAGCCCCACCAGTCGTTGCCTTGAAGATCTGGTTTTGATGCTTGCAGCTGGGGCATACGAAGCCGGACATATTCTCCACAATTCCCAGCACCTTAATGCCCGCTTTCCGACAGAAATCGATCTCCTTCCTGACATCCAGCAAGCTGACTTCCTGAGGCGTTGTCACTACCACTGCGCCGTCCACTCCAGACTCTTTGAGGTATGAATTGACGCTCAAGTGTTCATCGCTAGTCCCTGGTGGAGTGTCGACAAGGAGGTAGTCCAGTTCGCCCCACTCAACATCTTTCAGAAATTGCTTTATCAGACCATTCTTCTTTGGGCCTCTCCATATGACAGCGTCGTCCCTTGAAGGCAGCATGAACTGCACACTCATGACTCCCAGATTATCGGCCACCCATACAGGACTCCAACCCGCATTGCTGACGTGAATGGTCTCGGCTTCTACACCCATCATCTTTGGTATGCTAGGCCCGCAGATATCGGTGTCCATGATTCCCACCATGTTCCCCTCATCGGCGGCAAAAGCATGACCGAGCATCGTCGTGAACGTAGATTTGCCCACGCCACCTTTGCCACTCAGAATCAATATTTTGTGCTTGATGCCGGCGAGGCGCGCGGTGATGAGGGAAACATCGGGGTCAGGACCCTTGGGCGTGGAGGCGCATATGGATTGATTGGGACAGCCGGCGCACGCATCGCCTTGACCTGCGAGCGTAGATTCTGGACCTGGACAATGTTCCGGTTCAGGAGCAACGAGATTGGGTTGGTTCTTGAGCGGAGCTGAGAGGTCGACTTGGACGGGCTCTTCTACTGTGATCGTCGTGGTTGACGGCATGCTGTGCAGCGGCGCTGGCTTTCTATTCCGGCAAGACAATCAGCAGAAAAGTATTGTGTCAAGGTGCATGTCGATTGGGTTCTGTTGATTGGAAGTGGAAAGGTAAGTGTTGCGAGCAAAGTGGATTTGTCAGGCGCAAGTGCATCACGGGAAGAGTCTTTGCAGTATAACGATCAAGCCACACTTATTTCGTTCAATCAAACAATGTCCACCTAGACAATATTAATCAGTCCATGAGAAAATCTGCGGAAATGCGGAGACCCATCGACTGCACTCAAACCCTACGAACGCTCCATGAACGCGGGCCAGTAACGAGACGCGCGAACGCCACTACTTTTGGCAACCCCCACCCTCCGTCAAGAGACTTGCAGCGCCCTGCAGCAACGTGCATCTGCCGTTCACACGCAATCCGCGTGCCGTTCCTTGTTCTGTCAATATGTAAGATGCACCTTAACATTTTCAGGCAAAACCCTCGTGAATCTTTGCAAGACTAAATCTCCGTCCTTTCGCACCGTCCTCGAACATCAAATCTACCTCTAATCTCCTCTGAACGACGAGTATTTCGTATAGTCGGCCATATCTAGCTCAACCTGGCGGTCTTAACTCTTTTAGACGACACTGGTCGGCATGGCTGGAGAGGAGCATACAGCCATCAATGGAGATGGTTTAAGGGAGCGAAAGCCGAGGGAACAAGACGAGGATGCCAACAGCGACTCGGACTCAATCCCTGAAAAGAAGAAGAGTGATACAACGTTCGGGAGAACCCCAGATGGAACAGGTAGGTTACTTTGTCTCTATACCTACTTCGGTAACTTGGTGCTCGCCACCTGTGACTCGACACGAAATGAGCAAGAAGACGCTGCATATCCTCTCTACAGCCTAAGTACTCTAAGACAAAAGCTAACATGCCTCATGAATAGTCTTCGTCGTTCCCGAGACCCATGACATGGTTTCTCAGCTTCTCTCGCCGAGTCAACCGAAGAACCTGTCCGACCTCTTTGTTCTCGCGGTCTTGGGAATTCATATCGTGACCGTCTACCTCCTCCCTCCGTCTCTCCGCATACCAATATATGCAGTCGTCTTCCTTTTCTGGCGAGCTTGCTACAATGTTGGTATAGGCTATCTCCTGCACCTTCAATCAAACCATTGGAGACTAGTTGCGTGGGCGAAAAGGTCAAAAGTGTTTGTCAATCCAAAGACTGGTGACAATCCCCATCCGATACTGTTCCATATGTTGAAGCGAGAGATGGAGACGAAGATTCCAGAGAACTACAAATTCGAAGACGCGCCAATTGAGTACAATACATGGCTAGTCTTTAGGAGAGTGGTCGATCTCATCTTGATGTGTGATTTTGTCTCTTACGTCTTGTTTGCAATGGCATGTGCAGGGAGGCCTGCTGACGAGGGCGCCGTGCTTACCGCACTACGATGGATCACTGGCTGGGGATTGTTCGGTTTCAATCTCTGGGTAAAGCTGGATGCTCATCGCGTAGTGAAAGACTACGCTTGGTACTGGGGTGATTTCTTCTATCTGATTGATCAGGAGTTAACCTTTGACGGTGTTTTCGAAATGGCACCCCATCCCATGTATTCAGTTGGGTATGCTGGCTACTACGGCATATCGCTTATGACTGCTAGTTACAAAGTCCTCTTTATCTCCATCATTGCGCATGCAGCTCAATTCGCGTTCTTAGCATGGGTTGAAAATCCTCATATTGAGAAGACCTACAATTCTCCTCCGCCTAGGAAACAACGGTCAGGATCAGAGCCAGAGATCGAGCACGAAGATTGCCAATCTACGGAGGCTGACCATGTTTACAATGCGCCGCCGTTGGCCTCTGCAAGTCAACCTTCGCCAGTGCACAACCTATTCGGGATCAGTAACTTTGATTTTCATAGGGTGACGGACACATCAATCCTACTCCTCCAATTCTACATCTTCGCGCTGACGGTACTGACACCACCCACTCCGTTGTATCAGGCATTTTTTGTCATCAATGCAGCACTATGGCGCCTATGGTATTCTGTGGGTATAGGATACTTACTGAACCGCCAATCGGCAAAGAAAAGGTGGACCCGACATTACCTGAAATATGGCGAGAGCACCGAAGAAGCTTGGCGACAATGGAAAGGAACCTATCACATTTCTATGACAATGTGTTACACGAGTTTCGTTGCTGCCTCATGGAAGATGTACTCGCTGCCCCCCGATTGGAGTTATGGTATGGTCCTACTGAGGCATGTTTTGGGTGTCAGCTTGGTGGCTCTGCACATGTGGACAACAATCAGTATCTACGACTCCTTAGGCGAGTTTGGCTGGTTCTTCGGGGATTTTTTCTTTGATCATTGCCCCAAGCTAACGTACAGTGGCATTTACCGATTTCTCAACAACCCAGAGAGAGTGATAGGTCTAGCTGGTGTCTGGGGTGCCACTTGGATCACAGCCAGCAGGGCGATTTTCTGCTTAGCCTTGCTCAGTCATGTTCTAACCCTAGCATTCATCCAGCTTGTCGAGCGCCCACACATGCAGAAATTGTATGGACAGAGCCTGAGAAGAGAATCAGGGCTTGTGAAAAGCCTCAAGCGATCCCTGCCTCCACACCTCTGGCAATGGCAAGGTAGCGTCGACAAAATGCTGGAAGGCACGCTCGACTCCATGGAAGATTTCTTTGCTAGTGCCCAACCTAAGATCGCATCCGGCGTCAAGACACTGATTAAAGACTCGACAGCCTTGTTCAAACATCCTACTCGCATCAGCATCACGAGACTATCGCCTGATCTTGCGGGATATGATCCTAAGGACTATTCCGTTGAGATGAAGAGTACACCCTCGGAAGCCTCACCAAAGTCGGCCGAGGAGCATGCGGCGAGAGCAGAACAGCGCTCAGACTTTAAGACTCTGATCTTCGAATATGGTGCGCCAATCAAAGTGCAGTGGACGGCACCACTAAATCATAGCAAGAAGGATTGGATCGGTCTTTACATGGTCGCAGACAATGCTTCGAGGGAAGCCACTCGAGTTTCTTCCCAAGGCCGATGGATAGCAACCAATAAAGACCAGTACGGCTCCATCATTGCCGATCGCGGCATTCTTTTATACGATAGCCGGGTATCTGGGGCGGTGCGTCAAGATGGAGAAAATAAAGACTTCCTCTCGGGAGAGATGGAATTTTCTGGAGACAAGCTTTGGTGGACGACGGGAGTCTTCGACTTTCGATATCATCACAACGGGAAGCACAATGTCATGACCATCTCTTTGCCCTTTGAGACTAAGATCACCAAGTTCGACGGGGAGGATGTCGAGGCAGACGCAAATGGATCGATACGAGGTGCAGTAGAGAAAGCTCTACTTCAGTGTGTGCGCAATTGTTGCGATAGAGACCCAGAAATTGCGCCCTCAACTGTTGATGAACATTTCGGTAGCCAAGTAGAGCGAGATGGAAAATATGCTCGCAGAGTGGTCTACGCCGTGCATCAAATGTGAGTCCTTTTCCTTCCGTTTTGCCAGATGATTTGGAATGCTGACCACTGCAAAGGTTTGGGATCGAGTTTGCTCCAGAGGTCGTGCAAGCTGACGGCACCGTGCGGAATCTGGCATGGAGAGTCTGTAACGCGAAGAAGGTTTTGGTTAGTCTACCTTGACATGCAAGGCATACCCCCTGAAACTCTCCATAGAGACTGATGTTCGCTTGCATAGGAGCCCTACATGTCCCTTTCTCGTGATGGGAAAACCACGCCAACAGACTTGAAGTACTAATCCCGGTGGCTTTTCGCAAAATCAATATTCGTTGTGCATAGCGAGATATCCAATGGAGTTCTGCGATTAACGGTGGCATGATTATCAGGAGTATATCAAAAGCATTCCATTTCTAAGTATGTCCCATCCGTGATGTACATATTTTTCCAGCGACTAGGATAGCTTGACTGTCGATCGCGGAGGTATCACAAAAGCACAATGAACATATTCGATACAGTTTCACCTAATCTAGATGTCCTGGCATGATGTTGCGCTCAATTTGGATCCTTTTGCACAAATGTCGTGGTGGATGAGATCGAAGATCTGCAATCTGCCTGCAGATTTCGACGCATCAATGCGTCAGACCTCGGGTCACGAATCACACTCGGCCTTCACATTGGCTCAACTCTCCAATCGACAATCCTTCCGATTAATGACCGACCTACGATTTCGACACAGCATGGAAGGCGAAGCAGGGGAGTGCGTACGTCTGATGGCTGTGATGCCCGCAAAGACATCTGAGCCGCACTGTTCCGTCATAGGCGATTTGACTTCATATTGGGCTCTATATCCACTCGAAAGGGGTCGCGCAATTGGGATTGAGGATTGACAGTAAGTCGAATTTTAGGCCATCAGCCTCAATAACATCTATCATGGATCCACGGGCGCCTTCAATGGTCGCCTCGAATACAAGCAATACTGGCTACAAAAGCTGCGTCTACTTCACGAATGCTGTCCGTCCAGACCATACTCAGACTTACAAGCAGCATGATACAGCATCGCTAATCTGCACGCCTAGGGCATATACGAAAAGGACTACCAGCCAGCTGACCTGCCTGTGGCAAAATTCACCCACGTCTTTTACGCCTTCTTCAGCCCAAGTGCAGATGGTGTCGTGTACGTAAATGTGTTTCAAACTCGTCGAGTTCTTTATCTTACGACCGAATATGGGATTAATTGAGCGTTAGATCTTCGATTGATACCTTTGCGGACCTTGAGAAACGTTACCCGGATGACGAATCACCCGGCGAAGACGCAGATCTCAGAGTCTACGGCTGTATAAAGCAATTCCATCTGCTCAAGAAGAGACACAGGCATTTGAAAGTCGTACTTAGCATTGGCGGCCCAGACCAAAAGACTGCTGCAAATTATGCCGCTCTCTCAGCTTCTCCGGCCTCCAGAGCGAATTTTGTGGAGAGCTCTCTTACCGCCATCGAGGATTACGGATTTGATGGGATCGATCTGTTCTGGGAATGGCCCAAGGATGTAACAGAAGCTAGCAATTATACCAACCTGATTGAGGACATCCGGAAAGCCTTAGATCTATATTCTTCCGAGCAAGGCAGCAAGCATCTTTGCCTCTCCGTTGCATGTCCTGCCGGAACCGAACAATACAACCTACTAGACTTGAAACGCATGGACAAGCATGTCGACTTTTGGAACCTCGTGGCGCACGACTTCACCGGCGAGTCAAACTCGCCCGTATCGGGACATCAAGCAAACGTCTTCAAAGTCCGCGAGGAGCTCATCACGCCCTTCAACCCCGCGCAAGCTGTGTCAGACCTCCTGGAAAACGACATCGAACCCGAGAAGATCTTGCTCGGCTGTCCGCTTTACGGTCGCGGCTTCTCCAATACCGAGGGCTTGGGCAAGGCCTTCTCCGGCGTGCCTGCGGGAGAGGTCAAAGAGGGTATTCGTGACTATAAGGATCTGCCGCTACCCGGTGCAGAGGTCAAATTCGATTCTGCGGCCAATGCTGCGTATTCGTACGATGATGAGAAGAAAGAATTGTTTAGCTTTGATAATCCGGCGAGTTTGTCGATGAAGTCGAATTTTATCCTGAGCCAGCAACTTGGAGGGGCCATGTTCTGGGAGGCATCGGGGGATAGGCAGGATGAAGGTAGTCTGACGACGTTGGTAAGTTAGCTGAATGTCTATGGGGAAGTAGCCTCCGCTGATTATTTACGCATACAGATGGCTCGCGATTTGGGCGGAGAAAATTATGCTGGATTGGATAGATCCGAGAATACTATCTCGTATCCTGGATCGAAATACGTCAATATCAGAAGTGTAGAATCTTAAAGTTACCCGCGTGGTCGATCTGGGTATTCTCCGGGGGCCAACAACGTGATATGGCATTCTTCGGTGCCCGAGTGCCTGATGGAAGGCAGTATAGATAGGCAGAAACAATTTCAAACGAGTCACCTTCACCATGAACTTTCCCGCTTGATCATTCTCCGTGCAGCTGACTTTGTAAACAGAAAGTTTTTTTCTAAACCTTCACATACCACGTTATCCCAACTAGGCAGCAGACCGATTACAACTACAAATTCAGGCTAATTCTGTTACTGCAAAACGCTGGAGCAACTTTCTCACTCACGCTCGCCATTTCCGTGCTGTCATCTCAAGTCATGTGAACAGTATTCTTCAGGCTGCCTACAAAGTCCATAAGCGGTTTTGAATCCAAAAAGGTCGTCCAAAGGGCACATTTGGTTGCAGCTAGCAGCGGAACGACAAGGACATCTGTCTGTTTTACCTGAAAAGTGCCATGATCTGTCGAGGACCAATTTTCACACTCAAATTCTTCCTCTCCGTTCCAGGATACAAGGCACATGTCGGTCCCATCGCTTTCCCCGGTTCTATTCGGCATTTTTACATTGATAGTAATCTCACTTGGGTCGGTACTGCATTCAGTAGCAAGGACCCGGATACGATCTTGGAATGGACGGTTGATTATGACAAGTCTTGCCAGGATATCGTTGACCTCGGTGGGTTGTAGAGATCTCTCGGCTAGGGCCTCGTAAAGGCGGTAAAGATCAATGGATTGCTCCTGGTTGAGTTTCTCAAAACGACTCTAACGGCTTAGCTTCCGAAACATGGTCTGATCGTAGAAGGGATCTGGACTAGACTGCCAGATAACAGAGAGCAAGGGTTGGTAGAGTTGAGCGGTTCTGCTGAGAAGGGTTGTTAATAATCTGGTGTTAAGCTTCCAAACGAGGAAGCCAAGAGGGGACCATTCAAGAGCGAGGAAGTCACGAATCAAAGCTTCCAAATCGGCTCTCACGACGAAATCTGATGCTCCTCCGACTCCTTCTGTGGATATCAATCTTGACATGGATGGACTGATTCGTCCGTTTCTACAGTCTTCAACATAATGATTTGAGAGATTACGGCTGTATATACTGGAGATGGTATCTGTAATATCCGCCCAATAATCTATGCTCGTTTTGGCCACTCCGAAGGCCTCTGCAGCCAGCCTTATCGAGCGTGGACGGTCTTGAGCGTACTCCAGCCCATAAACATGGGTAGATTCTGCTTCGTCTTCTGGTGTGTGGCTGTCCACTGGTTTAGCGGTGATACCACCAAGCGAAACGTCGCGGACCGGATCTTCAATGCTCCAAACATGGTGGCCTGAATCATTCGACCACGTTGGCATGAACCCCAAGGCCATCCAGAATATTGAAAAAAGGGTTGTGGTCTCATGGTGCGCCGTGCTCAAACGTTCGGTATTGTTGTATAACCTAAAAGACAAGGGACTGGCGATGCTTTGGTCCAGAGGCTTCCCGTGTATGTATCGCAATTTTCTGATTGACCCAGTAGCGCCAAATATTGCTCTATTGCGTCTAGAATTTCCACGAGACATATGCGAACCACTTTGCAATCGGTCTTCATTATTGAAAATACTGGACCTCTCGGAATCCTCGGACCTTTTTGTCTCCTCCGACTCGCTATCTGAGCCAGCGTCGCTTAGCTCGACAAGAGTCCGTTCTTCATCAAGATCTCGGCGAATCATAGCAGCATGCCACTTTCTTCCTCTATCTTCGCGGTCGCCGTAACGGCCAAGCAGACCAACTAATAAAATCCAATACCGGCTCAGAGGGAGCCACGTATGGCAGCCCCAGAAGACGAGCCGACCACCCTTTGCACTAAGGAATTTCCCGTCCTCTGCAGATGTTGACTATCTGGCTTTAGCAGGTTTCGGTCACGATTACGGGTGGCATACATACAGTGCTTTGGGACGAAGACTCCGGGAACGCAGGCTGCGTATGATAGGCTTGCAGCAATCGACAGAATCGGGACCAGCCAGTTCGACAGCTGGTCCCAGGAATGCGTTCTACCCCATCATCCACCTTGATATTCCAACATTCCTTTGGATGCGGTATTACCACTGTCGAGGAGTCCCAAAACCTCGACTCGAGATTTGGGACTCTGACCTTACGGAACAAGCGGAATTCTTGGCTGAAGCCAAAGCTTTTGGTAATGAAATCTTGATTGACATCGCGTACAAGATTGAGGGCTCGATTCCGTTCACTGTAAATCTGCTGCAATAGGAGCCGAGGTCCGACCAGGCCAATGAGCGCAACGAATGCCAGGAAAACCGCAAGCCAGGTCCCTATAGTACCAAGCAGGGCTGTCGTGTCAGCCATAAAGTAGTTTTGAGCTACAGGAAGAACCAGGATTACGTCTGTCTTCACGAGTCCAGAAGGTCTGGGGAATTGCAGTGGAACTACAGAGGACAGTGGGATCAAAACTCACTCCTTTGCAGTGATTACCTGGATACTTGCTTGTTATTACTGACGATAGGTTGGAGGACTATGGAGGAATTATCCAGCTCAGCCTCAGAACTAGGTAGACGTACTAGTTCTAGAAATTGAATAAATGCCAAGCTTCGCTAGAGCTAGAATGTTCAATGTTGACTTACAATTCGCATGCGATTCTTAGATACTACCAGTGGATAGCTACCGTACCGTGCGTACGTATTCCCCCAGTTCTGCTCATTGTAAGCTAAGCTGGCCTACCTGAGGGTTCTACCGAGTCAGCTAAGAGTCCTACCTTCGCGTGTGCTAGCAATATACAGAACTGTGCACCAAAATCTTGGCGCCGTATCCCTTCTCTACAGAATGTCAACCTCGACCTCTTCCCCACCAAGCCTTATCACCTTCCTTCATGCCTCCTTCCCATCAGCAGTATCAACAAAAATCTCTGAAGCAGACCTCCCTAGCGCATCACATGTAATCTACCCAAATGAATCATACACAGACAACGAGAAGGTCGAAATATCACAATGGCTCACCACATCTTCACGCCTCGCCGTGCTTGGTGAAGACGAGGCCAAGCGTGCTGAGCGTCTCGGCTCTCTGAATATCCATCTCTCTAGCCGGACGACTTTACTGGGGAGCAAGCCCTCTATAGCAGACCCAGTTCTTTTCTACAGACTTTCTCCCGCGGTGAAGGCATGGAGTTCAGAAGAGCGAACGGGCGAAAAGGGCTACCATCATATTGTTCGCTATATCGACTTCGTTCAGAATGCCCCATTGTTCGGATTGTCACTTGCTGTGGCAGACAAGGTCGAGATCAATCCGGACGAGGTCAAATTCATCCACAAACCAATCGACCCCAAAGAAGAAAAGGAGCGGAAGAAGAAAGAGAAAGCTGCTGCTGCTGCCGCAAATGCGGAAGGTCCGACTCCCCTCGTTGTAGGTAGGGACAAGGGCCAGCCAAAGGCGGATAAAATAGCCAAAGCACAAGTTGCCTCATCCCAGACCGAAGCTACAACGTCCAGCAACACCACCACCCCTCAGCAAAACAAAAAAGAAAAGAAAGAAAAAGCCCCCAAACCCGCCAAACAACCACCCAAAGAAACCCTTCTCTCCCCTCACCTCATCGACCTCCGCGTCGGCCACATCCTAAGAGCCATCCCTCACCCTAACGCCGACTCCCTTTACGTCTCTACCATCGCCTGCGGTGACCCAGCCGGCACAGACAATACATCCACGCACGACGACGGCCACATTGTCCGCACAGTCTGCTCCGGTCTTAACGGCCTCATCCCGCTCGAACAAATGCAAAATCGGAAAATCATCGCCGTCTGCAACCTCAAGCCCGTCACCATGCGCGGTATCAAATCTGCAGCTATGGTCCTGGCGGCATCACCGCGGCTAAAAGAAGGGGAGGCAGATGATCATAAGGGGCCTGTCGAGTTGGTGGATCCGCCGCAGGGGGCGCAGACGGGGGAGAGGGTTTGCTTCGAAGGGTGGGAGGGGGAGCCGGAGGGGGTGCTGAATCCGAAGAAGAAGGTTTGGGAGAGCTTGCAACCGGGGTTTACGACGACGGAGGAGGGATTGGTGGGGTTTGAGGTTGAAGGGGTCGAGGCGTTGAAGGGAACTGAAGGGGAGAAGGGAAAGGGGGTGAGGAGGTTAGTGACGAAAGGGGGAGGGGTTTGTAGTGCGAAGAGTTTGAAACGTGCTACAGTGAGATAGTCAGGGGTTTAATTGACTTTCAATTGCTTCATGAGAGCTGCTATGCAGCGCTCCATCCTTCCATCGAGCTCACAAATCATCTTCCCCCGATCTTCCTCCCCTTTACGCATGCTAAGCACGGGCTGTAGTGATGATGTTAGGTGCCTCAAACGGCCACCTCACCACCCATGCCCTCTCCAGCGAGGCCTTCGACCCCTTCCTCGTCCTCGTCCTTTGGCTCAGATTTGACTTTTACCACTACCTCAGACTTGACTTCCCCTTTCGCCACCTTCTTCTTGCTTGGAGTGTCCACGTCAGAAGTTCCATCGTCGTCAGTCACGATCGCTGCCGCCTTGCGCTTCTTGGTCTTTAGCGCGGCTGGAGCTGGGGTAGACGGGGCTGCAGCCCCAGGAGCGGCGTCGTCAAGGGTTTTCTGGAGACGCCACCAGCGGGTTTGGAGGGATCCTTTCGTCTTACCAAGATCCTTGGTAAGGACATCCCAATCGACTGAGGACTGATTAAGGGTTAGCTTCCTCTCGGTTCACAAAAGCACAGGGACACGGATGGAAGGAATTCAATGGACATACCGTATTGAAGCTGGAGTTCTTGATCAGAGCATAGACAAAGAGAAGATTGTCATCGCGCGCGGATTTTGGAGGCATTCTGGTTGATCGTGGAGAGGTGATTTTTGAGTGAAACTTGCGATGATCCGTGAGACTTGTTCGTGTAGGAGAGATCAGGATACCGTACTTACAGTTGTTTGTGAGCTTAAAGTGCGAAGAAATTGGTGCTGGTAGTCGAAACGTTGGTTGTTGTAGTGGAGTGTTGTAAGGAGGAAGGATCACAAGTGAGAGATGCCTTCTTTTAGTTTTCTGTGGTCGCTAGGAGTATGACATAGTCCGGGGCAGCGAACTTCAATGCCAAGATTCAAAGCCAACAGTATACTTCACTTGTGTGGGAGATGGTCACCCAATGAACTTTGACACTGTAAGACAAAGACTCATGTGATCTTGACCTGGAGTATGCATTGGTTGTGAGAGGCTGTATCAAGTCGTTCTCGAGGCTTTGAGAGCATTTGCTGCTGAATCTGCAGCCCCTTTCTCCGGTTTCCCAATCAGGCTAGCTTGGACTTCGGTTCGTGTTGCTTCCTGGATGGCGTCCACCAGCACCAGTCGTGCGGCCATCGCGGCCTCGATAGCACTATCCACAAGAGTCTCTAACCCAAGGGAGCTGGCCTTCTGGTCATTCAACGAGGCCATGCTGCCTCTAGTCCACAGCTCGGTCACCTCGTCTCGAGATTGGAGATAGCCAATTACACAAGCGGCCACGATTTCTTCGTTGTCCGAAGGTGAAGGATCTAGTACAATGTGTGGGGGGACGGTAGGATGGCGGACGACCGCAGCTACCCCCCCAGTAACCACGTCGACGCAGTCTATTCCGGCGTCGGTCATAGCTGCAGAAGCCACAGTGATACAGCCTGATAGGATAGACATCATACTCCATCCATTGGTTCGTCGATGGCTTTCTCCAAATACTCCTCTAAGAGAACAGTCCTCTTCGCCCTCGAGGATCGTGATTACAACATCGACGCCACTCTTCGGCCATCGTTCACCAATCAAGACACCTCGAAGAGCCGTTTCAAGGTGAGCAGCAAGATCTCGCTCGCTGGCATCTGGAATGTATCCCCTTCGCTGGTGAGTAGCGAAGGGGGCGAATTTTACACGAGTCGAAAGTAGTAGCTGAGGGGAGAAAGGAGCGGATCGCGGAAGAGGACGAGGTCCATGAACGGTACAGGTAAGCTTCAGAGCAGATGCTTGGTTGATGAGAGGTTTACTATGATGGGTAGTAGAAGGCTCCAACTCGAAATAGGCGGATCCTGAAGCTGATGGGGTCAGACCCGTCTTAAGAACTAGATCAGAACAGCTTCTCAGCAAACGAGCCCATTCAATTACTCGACCCCTTTGGCGAGATCGCACAAACGCAACACTCACATATTTTGCGTATCTCATTTGGTCCCCTGGTCCGCTTATCAGGGGTTAGAGTGCTGTCGAGGAACTCAGCAGCAAACACGGGAGGAGCAGTGCCTCCAGATGGCCCGTTGGTGCGCCGTCTATCTGTTGCCATCTTCGTGACCTTTGTTGACAGGTGCAGATGAGGTGAGGTCAAAAATGATATGGAAGCTTGTCCGTCTTATCACCGAAGCTAACGGGATCAGGAATGGAGACCCCAAATCCTCAAAACATTCAGAACATCAATCTTTTGCAACTAAGAGGACGCAACCTACGATAGCACTCTATGATGGTAATCGAATATGAGAAACTCAACTCCATTCGAGATACCGGAGGTACCACATCAATCGCCAATTGGGGATGAGACGTTACGCTACAATACAAGCTGATAACTTTGAGCTTGTATGTCCAAGGCAGTTCCTCAGGCGGAGTATCTTGACACGGTTCTAAAGATTCTCCATGTTGCAGCGCACACTGGGCCAAGAGAACCAGTCCCATGGTTCTTCCGATCGTCTGGAAAGATTCCCATCACCTTGAGAGATATCAACCTCCAAATCTGCAATCATGGCAGATATCAGAGATGGAAACTCGCAAGAATATTCTGACTACTCGCAGGAGGATTTTGAACTAGCAGACCTATCCCCGGACCAAGACGATTCAAGAGGGCCTGAAATGGAGTCCGACCTCGAATTCGAAGGCTGGGAAAGCGATCAGGAGAAAACTACGGAATCTTTGAGGAGTCGTAGGCCAAGCTCCTCCACTGTCCAGAGTTTCATGCTTTACACACCAGATGAGGAGAGATCCGTAGTCAAGAAATTTGATAGACGACTTGTCCTTTTTGTGGCTTTACTTTACATGCTATCTTTCCTTGATCGATCCAGTAGGTATACCCTGGTCAGGGATCCTCTCCCCATCCTTGTCTGCTAACGCAACCAGATATTGGGAATGCTAGAATAGCTGGCTTATCAGACGATTTGCACCTCAGCTCTTACCAATATGAATGGCTACTACGCGTGTTTTACATCTTTTACGTATTGTTTGAATGGATGACTCTCCTGTGGAAAGTCTTTCCGCCGCACATTTATCGTAAGTGAACACCTTTAGGATAGGGAGATTAACCAAATGGCTGAATAGTACCGCAGTCGCTGTATGTGTAGCATCTTGGGGCCTCATAGCGTCATTGCAATCCTTGGCATTCTCTTTCGCATCTCTGCTCGCGCTGCGAGCGGCTCTTGGAATTGGAGAAGCAGCGTTCGTGGGCCTTCCATTTTTTATGTCGTTTTTCTACAAGCGAGACGAGCTTGCTTTCAGAACTGGGCTTTTCATCTCTGCCGCACCACTTGCCACTTCCTTCGCTAGTAGCTTGGCCTGGGTGATCACGAAGATTGGGTCGAAAGTTCCTATCGCTACATGGCGCATACTTTTTCTGGTAGAAGGCTTCCCGAGTATTGTTGTTGCGGTTTTTGTTTTCTTGTACATACCTGATAACCCTGAAAGCGCGAAATATTTGAATAAAAGGGAGCAACGAGTAGCTAGATTACGACTCCGGAAAGAGACAGAAGATGTGAAGAAGGGAAATAAGAAAGGGTTGAATTGGATGGAAATTAGAGATACGCTTCTCGACCCGAAAGCCTATCTCACCGCTGTGAGTCTTGTATGTGTCTTGGTGAGCTGTAATCTGACGTTTGGCCACAGGCAATGTTCTTTTGTGCCAACGTAGCTTTCAGCTCCTTGCCAGTCTTTCTGCCCACAATCATAGAAGAGTAGGCTCTGACTGCTGTTTTCGGACTCCGTTCTACATGCTGATTCTGGCAGAATGGGCTACTCTGCGCTGTCCTCCCAAGCGCTCTCAGCGCCGCCCTATCTCGTCGCATTCTTCGCCGTCTTGATCACCGCCTATATGTCCGACCATTACCGTAGTCGTAGTGTCTTCGTCATCTTTCATGCCATCCTCGCTTCCTTTGGATACGCCGGCATGGCAATCACTGGTTCCCTCAAAGCAAGCCCGCAATGGCGTTACATAGGGGTGTATCCAGCATCAATAGGGTTCTTTTCTGTTGTCACTATCATCATCACGTGGACGATCAATAATCAGAATTCTGATTCCAAGAAGGGGACTGGTCTCGCCATGCTGAACTACATTGGACAACTGGGACCTCTTCTAGGGGTACACCTGTATCCTGACGGCGATCAACCGTATTACGTTCCGGGAATGGCGATTTGTGCTTGTTTTATGGCTGCAGTAGCCGCATTGGCTTACGGCTTAAGGAAAATTCTAGATGCGAAAAACCGAAATGAAGCCGCGGAGAGATTAAATCATGACGGTGAAGACCAGACTCTGGTAGCATCAAATGGACGTAGCCGAGGAGGTGCACAGTTCGTATTCATGTTATGAGCAACCCCCTTCCAATCTCGCCACAAATTCTGGAAGCCCCTGTTTACTTCGTATCTCCGGCACATGCCCATACTCGAGTAGACGACTCCATGGATACGTGTCACAACAGGCCCGGTTCAGTCCGAAAGCATCACAAGCAGAGCGAATTGTGACTGACCAACTCGGCTCGGCACATTCATGACCCAAGGCGAGAACGGGAAAAACTGCTGTTTACACGCTCATGTTGTACACGCTCATGTTGATCTTGAAATGGTCATCTTCTGGCTGGATACCACATCGCCTCCGGTAAGGATCAGTGATACGTTGTATCACAGTATAATTCCTCCGCTTGCGAATAAGGACTGCCGAGCAGCTACGGATCACTGTTTCGGTCTCACTTGATCTTTAGACGATCGGGTTTGAGAAAGCACACCATGCCGTTGTTCCATCGCGGCCGAGCAAGGCCGAGTCAAGGTCTGCTTCAATGAGAGTGTCAGCTGATGCCAAGCTTCGTGTTCGTCGTTCATACCAGATATTTCGCCGTCATCTGGTTCCGAACCCTCGGTACGAGGTGATCAATTGCCGAAGGGCTCCTGAATACAGTCGCATTAGGCACGCTGCCTTTCCTGCTTCTTCATTATAGAAGCCTAGGTACTCGGCGACCGACTTCTGGCAAAAACATGAAGCTCGTATTCGTCCTTCTCGCCATACTAGCCTACGCTGTCGCTACGCCTGCCTCTATCGTCACAAGACCACGCCGCTTCAGACTCAAGTCTCGCGTTCTGACCACCTCTAATCCCTCCTTCGATAATCTCTTCCTCGAGCCCTATCTCATCTATCCTGCTTTCAACTACGCTGTTCTAAGTTTCAAAACCACCGGGAACCCTGGCGTCATCGGCTACTTGAATGGCACCTCCACTGAGATAAAAGCTGAGGAAGCTGACCTTCTCTTCGACTTTGGCAGCAACGAACCTCCGTACGGTTTTGTCATCAACCAAGTGAACGCAACATATGATCCTATTGAAATTAATGCTGGGGATGGGACACAAGGTATCTTCATTGATTAGGGAATTATCAAATACCATAACCCTATCTCGGGAGGCTTCTATGGTCAGTCAATACCCATCGATGAGGTAGGTGAAGCTAACGAGGACGGAATAGCTTGCAACAATACGCTACTTTATGGGCCGGCCGTGCAGCTGTTCTATAAGCCGAAGGCGATTGTGATCTCGGCTATCTGCTCGGACGTAGAGTTGGTGGTCGAGTATATTTGAGTCTGATAGACGAAGTGAGCGTTGGCTGTAAGTACTCGTATTTGTGTCTGGTAGATTGATCGTTAGACTGAACGAGGCATCCGTGCTCGCCTGCTCTGACAACTACTGCACCTTGCGCCGACTCTCCTACTCCAGATTGCAGGAATGCCAATGCTAGCTCTTCGATCAAATCCTTTTCAAAGAGTGACTCTTCATATTTGCCAACGATTCCTGCAAGCTCTACATGGTTCGGCGAGAGTACATCAACCGAGCGGGCTGCGTTGCAAAATGCATTGAGATTATCTGGCGTGCATGACGAGGGCAGCGGTTCCCAGATGATTAATGGTTTGCCGTTGATGCCTGCCTTTTCGCGCAAGTCTAGCAGCTCGTTGATCTGATGGACGATCTGGGATGGTTCCTCGAGGAAATGGAAGCTTGAAGAGCCTAGCAAGGTAGTATCGATAAGTTGGTGAGGGTGGATCTTCATTAGTGGAGTCAGGTATTGAAACCGCTTTTCTGATTCGGCCGTGAGCTAAGGCCCTGAATCGATGATGGAGGAGGGTCAAATACCATCATGAGCGTCATCTCTGTACTCAAGGCACCCTCGTGTGGTCAATTTGTCAGGTTCTTCGATGACCGACAGCGTGATTCCCAAGCTCTCAAGCCTGGCACGAACCGTAGATGGGAAGTCTGTACCGGCTCGTATCGTCCATCCAATCGACGACGCTGAGGAGCCTGGCTTGAAAAGCCGCGCTCCAAATGTACCTGGATTACCCTGTCACCATCTGCATGCTGGTTTGTCCCAGAGCCGGGAGTCTGGAAATGGGATTAAGAATCAAGAAAGCTGAACTCACTGAAAGTCCCTGAGCCACCAACAACATTCTGCAAAGTCTGTCCAGATGGGAGGTGCAATTCATCAAGGACCAGCATCCCCATTGAGGTAAAGGTTATCTGCTGGTCTGACCCCGCTGACGACATGACCGTTGGTGTTGTTGGGCTTATTGGCTTAAGCACGGGAAAGGCTCTCAATTTCGCAGAATGGGGGCCAGTGAGTAATTTTTGAAAGTTTTAGATTGAGGGTTGTCGACTTTTTGCTCTCTCTGAATTGCACTTTCCTCTTCAAGGGTGGAGGTCGACTTTGAGTGTGGCGATAACCACCATTACAAGGACTGTCATCTCTTCGTGACTGCTTAAGATATATCATAAAATTAAAATGACATCCAAGTCCACTCTGAGACACAGCGAGCGCGCTCTCACGCATCACAATGCGCTCATGAGAAAACTCTTTGAGACCGCCGAGGCCAAGAAATCCAACATTGTGGTCTCAGCAGATCTCACGAATACGAAAGACCTTTTGGAACTGGCTGACAGTATGTGCGCCCCTCGTGCGCTGCCAATTGATCCCTTGCATGGTCGCGACTGACTTGAGGCACCACTCTCACCTTAGAGCTCGGTCCTCACATCGCTGTCTTCAAAACCCACATCGACATCGTCTCAGACTTTAACGACGAGACTGTACGAGGACTCAAATCGCTGTCAGAAAAGCACGATTTCCTCATTTTTGAGGATCGCAAATTCATCGATATCGGCAACACCGTCCAGAAGCAATATCATAGAGGAGCACTGTGGATCCCCGAGTGGGCGCACATCGTCAATGCGACCGTACTGGCTGGCGATGGCATCGTGGAGGCATTAGCTCAGACTGGGACATCTGATGATTTCGAGTACAAAGGTGATAGGGGGGTACTTTTGCTTGCGGAGATGACAACGAAAGGCTCTTGGGCCACTGACGCCTACATTTCGGCTTGCGTTGAATCCGCAAGAAAACATCAAGATTTCGTGATTGGGTTTGTCGCCAACCAAGCGCTGACGTCGTTACAATCATCGACTGCTGCTTCTGATCCCGAAGACTTTGTTGTTTTCACTACTGGGGTGAATCGCGCCACGAAGGACGACCCACTTGGTCAGCAATATCAGACGCCGCAGGCAGCTATTGGAAGAGGGTCGGATTTCATCATCTCGGGGAGAGGCATCTATGCGACCGAGGATCCTGTTGAGACAGTTAAGTCGTATCAAAAGGATGGCTGGGACGCGTATCTGGCTCGCGTCAATGGGTCAAAACCTGACGCGAATGGTTCTGTATAGCATGCTTGTTATTTTTCAATCAAGGCTAAGTTTCACCAAAACCGCCAATTCAGGGCCATAGCTCTTCAGTCTTCCACTCACCCTTCCCCTCTACCCCTTGGCCCTTCGTCACTTCAAAAGTATACAACTTCCTCCTCGCCGTGGCAGGATCACTTAAGTCCAACATCTCGACCTCTTCCGGCTTGATGACCACTACCCGAAAGTTGTCCCTGGCGATGGGGTCATGCAGATCCTCAACCTTCTGCCCAAGCTGGTGACCCTGACCTGGCTCTTGCCCCTTTGTTGGAGTGCCAGGCGGTGGGTTCTTCCATGATCCTGGGTCCCCGATTAGTACTCGTAGCCTGTTTCACCAACCAGTCGGAAGATAAACCCCTCATGCCAGGCGAGCAATTCCCAAAGTGTGCCGTCAGCTCCCTCTCCCAACTCCAGTCCTTCTCATCACCTTCGCCTTCCGTCCTTCTCATCCTCCTTCCTACCTCGCTCTTAACAGTCCTAACCCCACTCGACTCTCCACCATCAACGTCCTTTCCTACCACAAATGCCTCCCCCTTGATCCGCCACTGCGTCCCTGTATCTTTGATCCACCACACAGCCTCCACTGGTCCCCCACCACCACTCCCTTGCACCTGGTCATCACTCTCCGCATGTCCTGCACTTGACGCAAAGATCTGTCCCACCTTCTGCATCCGCACATCTGTCGTGAAGGTCGGCATGTCGGAGTCGAAGATTGGTGGATTGCGAGGAGCGTCATTGTGCTTGTTTTCGGGGAGGGAACCCCACATACCGCGATAGATGCAGTAGCGGAGGCGGGGGACATAGGGGACAGTGGACCCTTTGGGAGCGGGAGCGAGGGAGGTGAAGACGAATTCTGGAGAGGGGAGCTTAGAGATGTGGGATTCGAAGGATGATTTCCAGGGAGCCGGCGGGGTGGTGAGGTGGGCTGTTGTGGTGGACATGGTGCGGAGGAGGGAACGAAGACGCAAAGTCTGCGGTGAAGCTATGATTGTTGCTGTTGGAGGCGAAGAGTTGGTAAGAAAATAGCTTATGAGAAGCGGATGATGATGTCTAGTCTATGGTCAGAAGTTTGAAATCTTAGAACCGCAGAGCAGATGGCATTTGTTAGCATTCGATGACGTTGACATAATTTTAGTTGTTCCATTTTTTCTAGTCCATGAGGAGAGGCATCTCCCACATTCCTGGAGGAAGACATCTTTGTCAGTTGAAGATGATATCCATGGCGGAAGGGCTCCCATTTCTTGGGTGGGGCCTCTCGTCACTCATGGCTAGGTACTCTTCTGTGACTTTTCATGGTGTGGATATGCTGTAGTCCTTTCTCACCAAAATGACTACGGCTCGCATTCAGAATCAACACTCTCCAGGCAGGCAGCAGTCCCTGAACACCAGTCTCTGTACATCCGAGACCCAAGAGTGCATTGACGTTGATTCGATTACATCGGTAGTTCTGTTTGCCTGTCGGTTTCTACGCGCTAGTACCAAATGCCAAGACCCGCAATTTCCATTTCAATGCTCAGTGCTTTTGGCGCGTCAACGTGGCAGCAACCCAGTCACATTCTCTCATACGTGCGTGCTACTGAAAGCATGCGTGAGCTTTAGTGTCCTTGTAGCCTGGACCGTGTTGTCATGCTTTTGTAATACGCCAGATGGATCCTGTGTTTACATGACATTCTCTCCTTGGTTGAGCTGGCAATGTATCGGCTTTCTTTCGATCATCTCCATTGTCCGTCCATAGACTTTCCATAGTTCTCTACACGAAGTCTATCTTTGACGAAAATCTTGACATGTCGTTCCTTCCTCCCTACCTCCTGAACGCCTGGCGTTTGCAGCATGGAGAAGAGGAGCGAGCCAAAAATGCAGATGAGCTCAAGGGTTGGACTGTCTCGTCCTTGGCCGAATCTCAGACAAGGTTTCAGCTCGACAACCATTATGCGGCCATGAGTGAAAAGTCTCGTACTTCCTCATTATCGTCTATGGCCGTGGGGAGAGTCCTTGATGTTCTACGAAGCTCCACCGATCTTCATAACGATGCTATCACCGTGGCAGATAGCCTGAGCTCGACTACGCTTCGGCAGCTGCTCGAGGACCCAAGGACTCCTTACCAAGTGCTCAGAGTGTTTAATGCCTTACCCCAAACCTTAGTCGAGAAGAATCGCAGGATTGTGGATATCGACGAAGCAGTCATTAGGAACGAGCACCACATTAGATCTCGAGGAACTTCGAATCGAGATGGCAAGTATCTTGTAAGCCTGGAAGAGCTCTGCAGTATCGTCTCCGAAATGGCCCAGGATGTCGATCCTATCAAAGCTACGCACAGTACCGACAAGAAGCTGGTGACAGTCAAACGTAGGGACCCTCCCAAGGGTAGCCTGGAAGTCCTGGATTACTGGCGTCCGAGGCACTTGAGTTTCAACCCTAACGACAAATCCTTCAGCGAGGTCTTTGATCGTATCACCAAGGGTATCCTTCGTGGACTGGATTGGCGAAACATCATGGTCGCTGGTGGTATGGCGCTGACGACTTTACTGCACATTGATCCTACGAAAGATAACGAGCCGAAAATCAAAAATCCCGATATTGATCTTTATATCTACGGGCTCAATCCAGGAGACGCCAATCGTAAAGCTGAGGAGATTCACGATACCTGGGTCCGTAACCTTCCGGCGTCTGCGACTAAGAAGCTAGTAGTAAAAAACGCAAAGACAATAAATTTCCTTACGGACTATCCTAATCGTCGGATTCAAATCGTCCTGAAGTTGCTATCAACTCCTACAGATGTCTTGCTTAACTTTGATCTCGATGCTTGTGCGATTGGCTTTGATGGCTCAAGTGTTTTTATGCTACCACGATGTGCCCGTGCGATCGAAACTGGCTATTCAGTCTTTACAATGGACCTAGTCTGGGGGCATCACCTCGGCGATCGACGAGCATCTCAAGATAATCGCATCTTTAAATATGCTGATCGAGGCTTTGGCCTTCGCTTCCTTCCCTCCTATGCCAGGTCTTTAGAAGAAGAACATCTCGATCAGGCACTCTTTGGTACTTCTCCTTCGTCGGTCGCCAGTCAGGAGATCAGCGAGGCTGACCAGAATTACGAGCATTTTCGCTGGGCTCAGAGAAATCGAAAACCAGATGGCAGTGAACCTGGAATAAAGACTCTACAGCGAATCGCGTATCTAGGACAAGACTATGTTCACCGTTTCTACTTTGGAGCCACTTCACTTTCTCTTTCTCCCAGGCAGATGCAAGAACAGCTAAAAGCGCAAAATGTCATGGCTCCCAATGACGACGGTATAACAGATGCAGATGAACAAGTATGGCAGGAGCTGTACGACCGTACGGAGCGCGAAAACAGAACCTTACAGGAGGCCAATGATCTACACAGGGCAAACCACGAACTCTGTGATGGTCCCCGAATAAGACTTTCCGATCTTGACAGCGAAGACATTCATACCGGATTACCTGATGGCCGACGAGGATTAGGAAACTTGGAGATCTTTATGAGACACTGTGAAGCTTGGAAATTACATTCAAATGCAGACGCACAGTAAGCACCGCTCTCCTCTTAATTGCAGTTTTACGCACTATCACTGATCACTGTATCGATAGTCTCGACATGAACCAGACTGCTAGTCTGGCTTATGACACAGAGACATATGACGACTTTCCTAATTACGATTGGAATGAAAATTTCGACATCGATGGCTTTGCCCGAACCATCGAGAATTACAACGAAAACATCTGGACTAGTGTCAAAGATGCCATCTGTGGAAAATTGGGTATAAACTCCAGAAGGAGCGGATGTAAGCCTTCTTTCGCCCCATTCCTGCCACTTGACACCGTTGCCAATGCCGTTCTATGTGTACCGGGTTTTACTGCTTTGGTGCCAGATCACTACATTAGAGGAGGCTGAATGATACTGATCTCGATCATAGATGCCAACTACTCAACACGACGCATACGTCGCCAAGTATGGGGTCAAGACTTGAAAAGCGTGCAAGAAAAGCAGATTACGATTCCAGTCAACGTGCCCTTCAGCTTGGAAAATTTCTTACTGACTACCCTACCTCAAGATTCCGACGACCTTCCTTCAGGGTTTACCAATTTCAAACCCCTCATTCCCGTCCATGACTCCAGCAAGTACCTTCGATCTACAGCTGTCCTCCCATCTTTACGAGATACTGCTGCCGAGAATGGTAATTTGAGATATTGGGTGATCACCAATGAGAACATGTGGGCGTCACAACATCGGGTGCTCGACGAGTTTGCCGAAGTCATGTGGTCGCTATTTCATTGGTTCACCCAGGCCATGACATCAGCGTCTGCTGCTGCAGATGTAACAACCCTCGAAGATATTTCGACTAGCTGCTGGCGACTCGCTCGCTCATTCAGACGCCGTATTGTCTTGCCAGAAGTAACATGTACCCGAGTCAATTCTGCCACCACAAGATCGGATTTGCCCTCGCTAAGGGAAAGCCTATTGTTCAGGCCATGGGCGCTCACGAGCCCAGCAAAGCCGGACAGGGAGCACACGCAACATCTGAGTGAGAGGGATGAGTTGTTCGATGAAGAATGTGTACTCTACCCTTTCCCAGACGACTTTTTCTGGGATCCATCTGATGAAGGAACTTGGGGAGAAGACGGTGTACCAGAATGGGCTGAGGCCCCTCTTGAGAAAGTTGCAGAGAATGAGAAAGAGCAAGGCATTTACTCACAGAAGAACAAAAGAAACAGCAAAAGGATCTAGATACTCCAAAGTCTCATTTCAAAGATGGGCGCTCTGCTCTGACCTTTCGAGAGCTGAACAAATAGTCACATAGTTGCATGGCATCCTCCATTCACGCGGCAAGATACTTGAGTCAATTTATTAGAGAAGCCGCCTTTCGTTTCACTCAAAATGGCTATATAAGAGCGAATGCCCTGATCTTGTCCCCTGGAACGCTGGAAGATTCGAATGATCCAGAGTAGCGTGCTGACATTGTGCCCTGTATCTATAGCCTGATGACGTAGCTTGCACTACTGCAGGCAGGGTCTCGAGCGTAAGCGAATCGAGAATGCACTCACTACACCCAACTTGCTTGCTCCACTCCGGACCGATCTTCCAATAGTAGCTCCGTCTCTTACGTGGCTCTGCTGCATTAGCGGTTCGTAGCCTTATGTTCGCAAAGACCCTGCCCATTACAAGGCAACATCTGAGTCGGTGCACAATTGGCAAAGTGGCTCAGACCTTGATCGACGACATCACTCTTCTCTGATCTGAGATTTCAATGGCAATATAGAAGGCATGGAAGCTTCAGCTCCTCCGTTTGAAATGTCGAATCCTTTGCAAACAGAGGAACGCGCTTGTACATGATCATGTTTTCACCAGATTCGACAAGTGGCCCCAATATTCCTGTCATCACCATTGTATGCGGCTGGCTCTTCACTGCGATGGCTATGCTAGCTTTGCTCCTCCTCGTTTGGTCCAAACGCATCCGGGATGCCCCCTTCAGGATAGATGACTATTTCACGTTCCTTGCATTCTTGATTGCAATAGGTCTTGTGATCCATACCACCTGGGCTGTCCTTGACGAGGGTTTGGGTAAACAGCTTGGGGACTTATCGAAGAAGCGGCGGGCTGAGATCGTCAAGGTGGGTCTCTCTGGTGCTGTCACGGAGTCTTCCAAGCTGATGCTGACTTTAGTCGCTTATGGCAAACGAAGTCTTATGGGGACTGGTGAACATGGTGATTCGTACTACCGCTCTGTCCTTCCTTTACGCCATGTTCAGCGCTTCTAAAGCAGTTCAACTCGTTGCACTGACGCTGATGGTGCTATCCGGTCTCTATGGTCTTGCTGTCTTGTTTACGATCTTCCTGATTTGCCATCCGGCGGCGGCTGCCTGGGACACCAGTATCAGCGGCACATGCGGCTGTCAAATCGTCTCGTATATTTCACTGGAAATCCTAGGTGCTCTTGTTGATCTTGCAATCCTGGCTCTACCGATCATAGCACTTCGACCATTGCAAATGAGTCTAAGACAAAAATGTGAGGTCTTGGGCTGGCTATCGATTGGAGCTGTGTACGTTGTCACCCCTCGCCTGCGCCTTTGGTGGAAGCTTGATTGATCAACTCGTCAATAGGGTCTTCATCGTTACCGGTCTCCGTATCCAGGCCCTTCACTTTGTAGATTCACCAGACTTTACCTTCTCCAACGGATACCTTGGTCTCCTTTCTGTGCTCGGAGCTTTGTTGGGGGTCATTTGCTGCTGCGTACCAAGCTTCCGCCCTATTTTGAGGAGAGTTTTCCAGAAGATGTCGCCGGACAATGAGTCCGATGTTGCGAACAAGGTTGTAGCCGAGAGTTCGTTCGAGACTTCATCCAGGGCCATAACCAGTCCTCAGGCTACCCACATTCCACCATCCCGACCTGAACTAGAGCAGTGGGGTCCTATAAGTCACATTGAGCATGTGACCCATGATCTCTCGGCCAAGAGATTTTCCAATAACGATACTTATACCATTGCTCTATCTGTCCACAACGTATAAGTTATGAACAGGCACAAACAGAGAAAAGTTCGTGAAAAATAGGGCTTTCATGATTTTCCAAGCCTGGCACACACCCCAAATATCTGGCTCCGGTTTGAGGTTAGGTGCTGGCTAGTAGCCAGGGCTCCCTTCGTGGCTGGCAGAGCTTCTATAGTTGTACTTTGTGGAAGTCTACGCAGTAATGTAGATCAGACTTTACATAGGCCTAATACTAAGAGAGATATGATCGCTGATTGAGAACGTGGTTGGTCTTCCGAGTTTGATTGCAGACTTAGTAATAAGGAGTGTAAAGGCTGATCGTACTCTAATGCTTAACATGCTCCCTCTCATCAGACATTGATGTACATCCTTGATCACAAATTCATCGCATGCACCAGTCCATCCCGAAAAAGGAACCGACCGCTATCTCACCGAGACAACCCATAAAACCAAAATGCCAGCACTAGTCTCACGTGCTCTTGCGCCTATCTGTTTCTCCATCACAGGATCTTCGTCTCTGGTTCTCCGACCCCCGTCTAAATGAAAATTTCGTCATCGTAAGCAGAGACAGCATCAGTGCCCTTGTCGTCTTCTGATTTATGATGACGCTTAGACAGGTCACTATATTGATTCCGCTGATGTTGTACTGGATGCGCCATCGTTGCGCTTGTGTGGTGGGACCTCTACCTGAGCGAAGTCCGCTGCGCTGAAACAGTTCTCGCCGCCGAGGCAGTCCCCATTGTCTGGTGGTGGTATGTACTTGACTTGTGGTTGATGATTGACTTGTACGTCCCGCTTGTGGGGTGGAACGTCTACTTGAGCGTAGGTTTCTGCACCGAAACAATTCTCGCCGCCAAGGCAGTCTCCTATGTTTGGTGGTGGTTTGTACTCGTCTTGTTGCGGGATGGGGTTCGCGAGAAGGGGAAGTAGAAGCATCGAGGCTGAAAGTAGGAAGTCGGTTGGATGCATGGTGTTTTCTGGATTGAAATGAATGGGTCTGGAAAGAGTGACTTTGGTTTGGAAGAACCAGCTTCTAGGGATAGGGATCAAGCGAAAGACAGTGAAAGCAAAAGCAACTGGAGTGCAAAGGTAACGGAAATTATGAGAAGAGGAGAGGAATTTTGGATGGTGGAAGTTGACTTTATATTAATAAAGGCCACTGTCTCTGATCATCTGCCAGGTTTCTAAAGGAAGGCAGATGTTACACAATGCACAATGAATCCTATTCTGGGCGTCGTTCGACATTGACTTGATTGCATTGTTTCGAACGTGACCCTCGGCGCGTGCATTGTTGGCAGTCAGGCCGCCGCGTTTCCCCCGGCATCGCCAACGTGCGTACCGCCTCCGCGAAGCATAGCCAGGAGGAATCGATTCGCTGACAATGAGCGACGAGGAGTTCAGACCAATCTGACCGTTGGTAGCCAAGCCTCGCTACGCGGCAAGGACGCCGAATCCTTTGTTTCAGGACTTGTAAGAAAGGCACGTGCAACAAATTAGATCCTTCTACATCCTTCTACACTTTAGAGATTAGCTGTACATGGATAGTAGCCACAAAGGATCATGTGACTTGCGGATGGATCCATTGATCGAAAGGATTGTGACACGTTGATCAACTTCTTTCAAATAGGAGAATCTTTGATTGCGATCACGAGTAATTCAAGCCGACTGGGGACTATAAATCCTTGCAGTTGTCAAATAGGCTGAACTACAAAAATAAGAAAGCGATTGTTGATATCTGAATGGGTGCAATTGGAGGCTTCTTGGGTCCTCAAAGTTCTTCGGTGACGGACTTTACCTTTGGAAAATAGAACTATGACTGGCCGTACCGTGATCAAAGTTGTCCATTTCACTGTCCAGACTCCTCGTATTTGGGCGCCGACCTTTCGAAATTGGTAGCCTAGTTATCCATTCATCATCTGCGGGCAAGTCGAAAACGGTCTGGCGTTTACCATCTAACTCGGTAGTGGTTGGTGATCCAGCATTTTTACAGCCAAGAGGGATTGAATCCCGGGTCTCGTCGCATTCCGTGGCTGATAGTACGCGAAAGGCCCGAGCAGGCTTACCACGAGGGATTGTGAGTGTAGACCAGGTATCATCATGTCCATCCCAGGTTTAGTTTGAAGAGAGTGGAGAAGGTCGGCTTGGGCCTCATAGTTTGCTCTTGAATTGAACTAGTTAATGAGGGTCATAGTCAACGAAAAGGCAGGTGATGGGTCCGAATATTACCGTTATTACATTGTGGAGAGATAACATGCAATTGGATGCAAAATTGGGAAGTACGAAAGCAGGTCTGATTGCACACGTATTGGACAAGCCACCAATGACAAGAAGCTTGATGCATCACATGCTTGCTGTCGTCCATTGGTGGGTAATTAGATTTGCTTTGTGTGCAGTCGTGTCATATCCTGCCAGTATGCTAAAGCAGATGGGACTGAGGCTGTATCCCAACGCCAACCACACCATTGCAGCCTTGTTTGATTCGAGTCCTCTTCTGGGGAACACATATCTAATCTGCCATCCTAGACACACGTAGGAGCCAATGCATCTCCGAATTAGTGAGTCGGAAAAAGTAAAGGGCCTACCTTACCTTAAGAAAAATACAAAATGGACTAGGCTATATCGGGTTAGATTATATTATCTGAAACCTTACGTCGCTTAGAAGAAATCACCCCCAAATGAACACACCCTCCCAATGAACACTTCCCCTATATCTCAACATCAACCCAAGCTGGCTAAAAGTGTCTCATATAAAATATACTTAGAATCAAAATCTGCATAAACTTTACATACAACATTTAGACTGAAAATGACTTTTTGATATTGATGTTCGGTTCATGGATTCAGCCCTACAGAGGCTGTTCATTTGGCGGGTGTGTTCATTTGGGGGGTGATGTCTTCTACCTAAGCTTCAAGTCTCGACCTGGCACGTTCATCCAGATTTCTCAATTTTGTTCGTATTGCGCCGGCAGCCTTGGACGTGCTGGTGTCTGTAACCGAGTCTCGGTGACGCTCGTCGGTGATGTACAGTGGTGTACAGTGGTGTACATCTGCGATCAATGCCTACAGAAAACAATGGCGAGGAGGGAGGGGCTCGGGAACATTCAATGAATCTGAAACCTCATTGTCCCCATGGCCCCCATGATCAAAGATCGGACGTCTTGCATCTCATACAAGAACCCGAGCTTATGACACTGCCGCTCCACTCGAGTATAGTTCAAATCTGCAGCCTCCTGCGCCCTGTCGCAGGTCTCGGAATCACCAGGATGTGAGCATTTATGCAGTGTTTCTGCATGCTTGACCAGGGCATCCGCCTTTTCTGGGCCCTACTTGTACCACACATGCGTAATATATTCTTCATGTCAACAGTTGCGTCGATCTCTACCCTTGATGGTCTCGAAAGGCTATGCCTTTTACTATGCCCAACGTTACTTGCTTGAAGGTACTGAACCTAACATCATTAATCGCTATCAACGCCCAGTCGATTACTAGCCCCAAAGGAAGTGCATCGGGAAGCGGTATGATCTGCTTGTAGTCGTGCAGCGTTAGTAGGACCTATCTCACTGACTATTGCATAGTCATATCCACTACGTCCGCTGTCGCAGCGGTCCTTTCTCCCAATCCCACAGGCAGCGACGAACCTTGTTCTGGCTTCAATGGTGGATCTGGGGGCCTTCTACCTCGTGACACCGAGACCAAACAGTACTGCTCCATCGAACGGCATCTTACGGAAGAACAACCCCTAGACGGTGCAACCTCAGGAACGCAAGGATCTGGGGAAATCTTGGGAAACACACAAGGCGGTACAACAACAGCCACCTCCACTACAGCCTTCAACCCCATCGAGATATCACCGGCATAAGCGTCATAGCTGCTTGGCGCTCTACAGCCAAGTCTAAGCAATACTCAGAGCACCCCGGCACAAGGCGCCCCCGTTTCAACGACCTCCGTGAAGTCTTCCAGTGCATTGGCGCATAGCTCAACGTTGGCTAGCACATCGAAAAGAAGCGTTTCCATAACCAGTGGTTCAATACAATCATCAAGCGTTCTCGGTTTCTCCGCAAGCGTATCTTCGAGTACCAAGTCCCATATTCGAGGAGGAAATTCATCAAGCGAGACCCTTGAGATTGGAGCAACATCAAGCACACGAGCTTTTCCGATGAACTCAGTTAGCTCTAATTCAAGTTTTTCCTCAACTACTTTCTCAAGTCCCATGACTGGAGGTTCTCAGAGCAGGTCATCAGAGACCAAGGATTCATCGAGCGCATCATTTACCCAAACTAGCATTACGGCTCGTGCAAGCTCAAGCGGGAGAACTCCTACTCACGTAGCGCATAGCAGTCCCCAATCCAGTGGAGGCCCCTCAGCACCAGAGTTAAGTAAACCCAATGCAGTCACCATACTGCCAGGAATAGTACTAACCGGTTCGAGTTCTTCCAGAGAAGGTGCCGATTCCAACAATCAAAGCACAATTGGGATTGGACCGACCGTCTGCACTGCCCAGCAGACTGGCTCGCTCTTGGTGGTGGGATGTGAGACTCTTGAGAAAGGAGCGCCACCAGTCACCATTGCATTCACACCTGTCTCCCTTGGCACAAATCGTGTACTAGTCGCTGTAAGCAATACCATGCATGTGGACGCATCTGCCTCCCTGCCCACTGGGCTCGTAGGATCTGCGTTGCCAGCTTTAGGGCCAAGCTCGGGTGCTACTCCGCCATATCCAATCCCTACAAGTTTACTACCACCAGGACATCAATTACCCACGGGTGTTCTTTCGTTTAATAGCTCGTCAAACACCTCTTCCGATAATGGAACAGGCGTGCTGCAATTTACTGGACAGGGAACGAGGATATGGGATTCAATGGCTTGGTGGAAGAGTCTTACCTGTCCAGTCGCTACGGTCGCTCTGTTGGCGTGTGGGTTCTTGTGAAGATCCTTGCCGATACCGAGGATACTGGTGGAAGTATACCCCTTTTCAAACAATGATGTCTAATGCCGCATTTCATATAGTAAGACTACATGATAAAAGAATGATTTTCATATCATGGAGTTTTTCACACAAAACACACGAACATCTCGCGTTCCAAAAAATTGTCAGTCACAATCCTTTCTGCAGTTCCGACGAGCAAATGCATCCCTCTATGTTGCGATCGCCGTGTTTGAAGGGCATTTAATGTCTAAACGTCATTGTCTCCCCGTATGTTTGCGGTCTTTGTAAATGATGACATCACTGCTCTCGTCATGGTTCTCCACGAGGCGCTGTTGGCTTACAACTCCTCCATCTAAATCTCCACTTACAACCAGCTTTCTCCGTTTCACCAGTATTGAAGACAGTACAGAAGACAGGGGCCCAGAACGAAATATGGCACATCTGATAACAGGAAACAAATTCGACCCTACCAAAGACATCCCAGACTTGGACGGCAAAGTAGGCTGCCAACTTCCATTCTTTTGAGCCTACAGCGTTCGTATCGTTTATTGACGCTCCTTCGCTAGTGCTACATAGTGACTGGGGGGACGGCCGGCATCGGTTTCGGCATCACCGCCCACCTGCTCCAACACAATGCCGCAAAGATCATACTGTTGTCGCAGAAGGAGGAACATGCAATGGAAGCAATGGAGGAGCTGAAGAAATATGGGGACACAAGCAGGGTGAACTGGGTACAGTGCGATTTTAAAAATATGAAGAAGACGGATGAGGTGGCGAAAGGTCTGAAAGAGAATGAGAAGAGAATCGATGCTGTGAGTCTAAAGTGGTGGATCATGTATGGGACAATGATGTGGCTGATGCTTATGGTGTAGCTCATTTGCAATGCTGGAGAGGGCGTGGGAAAATATAACGAGACCGTGGATGGATTAGGTATGGACCTTCCACAGCAGTATCCAATCTCGGCCGTGGCCGACGCGTAGCTAATTAGCACCTCACAGATTCCCACTTCCAAGTTAACCACCTCTCCCAAATGCTCCTCAGTTTGACCCTCCTTCCTACTCTTCAATTGACCCCCCACTCCCGCCTCGTCTTCCAATCCTCCGAGCTCCACCGCGCTCCCCTCTCCTCCACCAAGTTTGCCTCCACCGACGAAATAAATACCGACCTCGGCCCAAACTCGCTCTACGCCCGCACCAAGCTCGCCCAGATCCTCTTCGTGCGCGCAATGGTACGACGGACGCAGAATAATGAGCCGGGCTTTCAAAGTCCAAAGTACGAGGGGCCGTGGATTAATGCTACACATCCGGGCGGGGTGAGCACGGATCAGCAGGAGCAGGCTGTAGAGGCATATGGGACGAAGGGCAAGATTGGTGTGGCGGCTGTCAGGCCTTTCTTGAAGGATCCGGTGGATGAGGGATGCAGGCCTGCCCTGTTTGCTGCGACGGGTGAAGATATTGTCAAAGATGGTGTTCAGGGACAATATGTAAGTTTTCTTCTGGCCTGAATGCCTCATTGATCTTAAACTTTTGTCCTTCAGATCGTACCCGACCGTAAAGTTACCGAGCCATCGAAACAAGCAAAAGATGAGGAGCTGGGCGAGAACCTATGGCGTTTAAGCGAGCAGATACTGCAAGAAAAGCTAGGTAGCATCCCATACCAGACTGGACTGTAGGACATGAACATCAACTTGATTGAAAGAAGACACGTAGGTGCGGTGGCGTTATGATATCGATTTAGCAGTCGCCAAGCACTCTCCGAGACCCGCCACAATGGCTGTGTGGTTTTCCTGGGACGCTCAACCTTAGCCGACTCCTATCCTTTGTTTGAGATGGAGCTGCTATCTTGGAGAGAAATGCCTATATTGCTATTGCTAGCCTAGTAGATTTCACATACGTACTATACGAACGAAAAACATGTCTTTGCGGTATTATGCCCTCTTCGTCCTCGGCTCGTTTCTGCTCTACAGGGTTATGGTAAGGGCTGCCAAGGTCCGTGTACGGCGTTGAACATCTTGATGATCTCTTGCTTCTGAGGGGAAATGACGCATCAACCTAGGCTGACAACGAATTTGGAATACGTAATGGCTGCAAGCCACCAGCATTCGTGCTTCGCTACAAATGGCCTCTCGCACTGGATCTCATAAAACGCGGGTATGAAGCAGGACGTCAGAAGAAGCTTCTCGCTCTATTCACGGAGTACTTCGAGGAATCAGGGCCGACTGTCGAGCTGACCATACTTGGTGGTACTGGATATGCAACCAAGGACCCTGAGAATGCAGAAGCGCTTCTGTCTACTAATTTTGATAGTACGCTGCTCAAGAGAGGTTCTGTTCCTGCCGTTTTGCACATGTGCGACGTGACTACTCCCGGAGTGGCCTTAGAATTTCATCTGGGCTCTCGAAATCTAGCCATGAAGGCCTTGCTGGGTGAAGGTATCTTTACTCAAGATGGTTCACCATGGAAGCATTCTCGAGAGCTTCTGCGGCGCCAGTTTGTACGCGTGCAGTATCAAGACCTGGAAGGATTTCGAGACCATGTGGAACGTATGATTGAGGCACTCGGTCAGTCTCCAGGCGTCATAGATCTACAGCCCTACTTCTTTCGCTTGACTCTTGATATAACCATAGCCACGATACTTGGTCGACCTGTAGAGAATTTCAGGCACGAGATAGCGGACCAGTTTTCGAGATCCTTTGACGAGGCATCACGGATCACAGCGACTCGCGGCAGACTCGGCGATCTATACTGGCTTTACACTCCAAAGGGATTCGTTGGAGCTTGCAAGGCAGTGAAAACATACATCGCAGAATTTATCAAAGATTCGATACAGCAAGACTGCGATACGGTCGAGACCTCGGACAGATACAGGTTCATCACAGATCTCTACAGCGAGTACCAGAACACCCGCCTTGTGCGTGACCAGGTCATCAACGTAATCCTCGCAGGTCGAGATACCACAGCTGCGACAATGTCATATGTCTTGTGGGTTAATCCTGCATCAATAGCGAACGTCTGGACTGACGGTACGTCCACAGCCGCCTTTTGGTGAGACACCCCAAGGTGCTGGATATGCTGCGCGGCGAGATCGATTCCGTTGCCGATCGAGACAAGAACATTACCAGAGCGTACATACAACGCATGCCCTATCTTCAAAACGTCATCAAGGAGAGTGAGTCGTGCAGATCTAAGACCCAGCCATACCCATCCAAAGCTGAGCTGAAATGTAGCACTTCGACTCTACCCGCCGGTGCCTCTCAATACTCGGTTCTGTAAGCAGACGACGGCCCTACCTCGTGGTGGCGGTACGGACGGTCGTTCTCCCATCTCGGTTCGAGAAGGAACGGCCGTTGCATACTCAGTGTATCATATGCAACGACGCGAAGATATCTACGGCTCTGACGCTAGAGCTTTCCGACCTGAAAGATGGGAAGGGCCAGAGCTGGCTGACATCCGGTGGGGCTATCTGCCGTTCAATGGAGGTCCTCGACTTTGTTTGGGTAGTAAGTCCTCCTGGCCTGATGATCTGATGTCGTCTCGTCAGGAGCGACGACTCTCAAGGCTGGCTTTGGCTGCAAATGTTGCTATACCATTGCGCAGACAAAGCCTATGGACCTGTGGCTGTGAATAGTTTGGGGGACTTGGACAATAGAAGATATCTGGCACGTGCAGAGTGAATGCGGACTCATGGCGGTGTCACCAGTAGCGGCATTGACAGAATTGAATGCAAGTAGGGTCCGTAGCAGGTACGGGTATGCGTGGGCGAAAGTGTCGGAGTTTTACAGTGCATCGCGGGAAGGGAAGGAGCAAGCTGCCAGCTCGCTCGACGGGAGTTCTGATGTCTGTCGGGACCCTCCACACTCGAATTCCATCGGCATCGCCGTATTTAGCTATGTTGCCCCATCTCTTGTCCATTGAGGCTGAAAACCATTGAAGCACCTCACTTGCAGAAGGTGGAAGCTAAGGCAGGATGGAGAGTCCGAAAGAGGATGGTCCTCGCGGTCGTCGCAACGGCCATCTCCCGCCGCAGCCACATGAGGCGTCAATCCAAATGCGCTATGGGAGTGGCTGCAGGTCAATTCCGGGTAGGACTGTCCGATCTGGAGTCAGTTGCCTCAGCTGTGCAAGGATGCAGCGTCCTCCCGTCGATGGAGGTCTAGACCGTGGGGGGGAAGGATAGGACGAACAGGCTTCCGGTCGCGTAGACATCTGTGGCGCACGAGCAGAGAAGTTGGTTGTGCATGTGGAGTGTACATAAATCAAATGCAGGCTCCTCGCTTCGTGTCTACAGAATGGGGCAGCGTCACTAATTATTCCAATCTCACATCTCCCATCTCCCATCTCCATACAAGTCATCCCAGGCCATATCACCCAAATAGAAACACTCTAGACAATTGCTCTGACGATCGCAGTTTCCCGATTGAATCACTTGGCCGCGCTTGCACCCACTCCATTGGCCCCAGGCTCGCCCGGGAGCAGGGAGATTGGACGCGTTAAGTCGACGAGAAAGTTGGTTTGCCTTTGTGGCCTTTTAGCTCTCCCGCATTCCTCTGGTCGTCGCCAAGGAAAGGATACGGCAAAAAGACAACAGCAACCAGCACGACGTCAATTCTTTTTCACATTCCTCCTTCCTTTCATCTCACCCAGCATCCGTACCACCACAACTCTCACAGCACTTCTCGTGCGACGTGAGTGGCTCTCACTTGCAATCCAAACCCACTTCCATCCGCCCCCGCCTCGCTCGATTGTGCGCTCCTCACCCTGAAATCGCCGTCATCATGAGCCAGCCGGCTGCGAATACCCAGACCTCGGCGTCCCTCTCCCAACTCGTTTCTACCCTCGTCCCCGTGGCCATCGTTGCTGCCGTCTACACCTCCATCTTCCTCCTCCTGCGTAGCAAGCTCCGACGCAATTATGGTCCCAGAACGTACCTGGGCTCTCTTCGTCCGCAGTAAGTTGTCTCTCGAGGCGGGCAAGATGTGGGCATTGCACGAGCTGATGGCATTTCTCCAGAGAGCGATCGCCAGATCTGCCGAGTGGATTGTTCAACTGGATCGGAGCGTTCTACAAGATTCCCGACAGCTATGTCCTCAACCATCAATCCCTCGATGGCTTCCTCTTCCTCCGATACCTCAAAGTTTCAGTGGCCCTGTGTTTCTTTGGTTGCCTGATCACTTGGCCCGTCTTGTTCCCCGTTAATGCGACCGCCGATGGGGGGAAGAAGCAATTGGACCTCATCGCCTTTGGCAATATCAAGGACGAGAAAAACCGCTACTACGCACACACTTTCATAGCCTGGATCTACTTCTGTGAGTACATCGCAACACGAAAGTACCGCCCGCAACTCTAACACCCTCCAGCTTTTGTTTTCTACATGGTCATGCGCGAGAGCATCTACTTCATCAATTTGCGTCAAGCCTATCTCTTGTCGCCTTTGTACGCCAATCGCATGTCTGCTCGCACAGTATTGATCAACTCGGTACCCAAGGACTACTTGGATGAGGGCAAGCTCCGACGCATGTTTGGAAAGCAAGTAAAGAATCTCTGGATCGCCAATGATTGCGAAGAGATTGAAGAGATCGTTGAAGAGCGAGACCAGGTCGCGATGAAGCTTGAAGCCGCCGAGACCAAGCTTATCAAGACTGCGGTCAAAGCTCGAGCCAAGGCGATGAAAAAAGGGACCCACGGCGAAGACGAAGAAGGACCCACGGCGAATGGTGTTGATGGTGAATCTGGCGCCGTGGCTGCACGTTGGGTCCCGCCAAAGCAGAGACCGACCCACCGGCTCAAATTTCTCATCGGCAAAAAAGTCGATACAATCAATTGGTGCCGATCGGAGCTTGAGCGCCTGGTTCCCACAGTCAACGCTATGCAAGACAAATTTCGTCGGGGCGAAGGCACATTCATTGGCTCCGTCTTCGTTGAGTTCTACACGCAGACCGAAGCCCAGGCAGCCTATCAGAGCCTTGCACACCACCAACCTTTGCACATGTCTCCACGTTTCATTGGAATCAACCCTGAAGAGGTCATTTGGGAGAATTTGAAGATTGGCTGGGCCGCGAGAATTGTCAGGAACATTGCTACCACGGCTTTCGTGAGTGCGCTCATCATCTTCTGGGCTATCCCCGTCGCCTTCGTTGGGATCATCTCCAACATCTCCAGTCTCTCCGGCCCTGGCTCTCCCATCACCTTCCTCGGCTTCATCAACAAAATCCCTGCCTCCATTCTCGGAGTGGTTCAGGGCCTGCTCCCCTCGATTCTTCTGGCCGTACTCATGGCGCTTTTGCCAATCATCTTGAGATGGATGGCCAGACTTTCCGGAAAACCAACCTTGTCGACGGTCGAATTACGAGTACAGAATTCGTACTTTCTCTTCCAAGTTATCCAGGTCTTTTTGGTCACTACGTTGACGTCTGGCGCCGCCGCTGCTGGCGTGGCAATCTTCAAGAATCCAAGCTCAGCTACCACACTTCTAGCTTCAAGTCTACCTCAGGCCTCCAACTTTTACATCTCTTACTTTATTCTTCAAGGCTTAACCATTAGCGCAAGAGCCTTGGCGCAAGTCATCGGTGTGATCCTGTTCAGACTACTAGGCAAGTTTCTGGATACCACTCCAAGGAAGATGTACAAGCGATTCGTTACACTTGCCGGGTTGGGCTGGGGCACTGTTTTCCCTGTTTTTACCCTGCTTACTGTCATCGGTGAGTGCACTACCTGACTCTTGGTCAGACTTGTTCTAATTTGTCAACAGCAATTACCTATTCAATCATCGCTCCCTTAGTCCTTGGCTTCGCTACCATCGGACTTTACCTGATCTACTTGGCCTATCGGTACAACTTGCTCTTCGTTTTCAACGCCAACATCGATACCAAGGGCCTTGTCTACCCTCGAGCGTTGCAGCAGACCACGACCGGTGCGTACCTCGGAATTGTCTGCCTCATCGGTCTTTTCGGTATCAAAACTGCGATTGGGCCATTGATTCTGATGATCGTCTATCTCATCTTCATCGCCCTTTTCCACATGTCGCTCAACTCAGCTATCGAGCCTCTTCTCATGTATCTCCCGAAATCCCTTGAGGTGGAAGAAGAGTCTCTTTTGGCTCTCGAAGACGGCAAGACGAATGGCCACCACATCAGCGAAACGAAGGATACGAAAATCACGGCCACGAACAGAACGGGAGGCAGCAGTGACACAGGCAATACCGGCAATGAGCTGCCCGAGGCACTTCACAAGAAGCCGAACATCATCACGAAGTTCTTGTTTCCTCACAAATACACCGACTACCGCACCCTCCGTCGGCTCGTACCACGTGGCTTTGCAGAGATCGCATATGACCCTATAGTTGAGCGCGATGCTTTCTACCATCCCGCCATCGCGAGTCAAACACCAGTTTTGTGGATCCCCAGAGATCAGATGGGGATCAGCAGGCAGGAGTGCCATCACTCGAGCAAAGTCATCCCCATGACGGACGAAGCCGCCTTCTTCGATGAGAAGGGCACGATGACATGGGACCACGAATCAGCACGACCCCCCATCTACCAGGAGAAGGTCTACTACTGAACGGTGATGTGCATCTGGAAGATTGGAGTATGGAGATATCCCCTTTCCTCGTTCATTCAATGATACCACTGTTTTGGCTTCAGTCGATTCAAAACCTGCGGGAATATGAAGAAGGCTTCATGGAGCGTGCAGTACTTGATACCACTCGGGGACAATTTGCGTCTTTCCTTGATGACTTGTGTTCGAAGTATAGCTTATAATGCGATGGAAAAAACAATACCATTCGTGACGATTTAGAGGCCCCTGTTGCTTTCGTGATGCCTCGATGCGTGAAGAGTGTTTTTTCGTTGTATGTGTTTGAGGTGTGACGCCGTTGCGATTGCAGCCCCATCGAATAATCTCCTATCTACACACCCCCAATCATTGAAGACATCGGTTGACCGAGTGGTATGTTGGATGGCGAGCTCCTTTCGAGTACAGCATTGAAGCAAACGTCGCAAGTAGTAATCGCTTCGCTGTCATATCCCGCATCATCCCCCGCTGCCCTTCCCCCCGTTTGGAGTCCAGTTGCACCCTCGAGAGTTGGAACGAGCTGAGCTGAGGTGTTTTGGGTTGGTTGATGAGATGTGTGATGTGTGGTTGGTGGTGGATGGGTTGGAGAGGAGGGGCGAAGGCGAGGGTGAGATGGGATGGGATGGGATGGGAGGGGGTGGAGGGGACGGTTGGGGTGCTGGTTGAGGGGGAGGAGGAGGAGGAGGATGGTGGAAAGGGACTGGAAGCGGGAAGTAGGAAGTGGAAGGGGAAGATATACGGGATGGGATGATGCTTGGATATGGGGATTCGTTGGACGGTCGTTGTCCGTGGAGTTTTTGAATTCGGAGGTTTTCGTTGCTGAACTAGCAGATCGTATTGAGTGCTGTGCTCTGCTGTTGACGGAGGCGGGACGCTGGACGCTGGAGGGTAAGGGGGGTGGTAATTGAACTTATGAAGTTTGTCGGTTTGTTGATGTCTTTTTGTTGGGATTTTTAGTGGTCTGTGATGGGATGGGGTGGGAGGAT